>ULQP01006777.1_pt1 | contig 13578 bp, 10 predicted proteins | sample 1954571 | NCBI WGS metagenome assembly ULQP01 (sample SAMEA4835657, study PRJEB28245) | human gut metagenome | biome: gut microbiome; material: fecal sample | place: Denmark | collected 2008 | reverse complement strand
GCGAACGGCTTGAGGGTCTTGGACCAGATGTAGTTCTCGTTATCCTCAAAGTCGATTTCGTTGATGCGGCAGCGGTTCGCGCAGACGAAGAACGCATCGTCCGGCACGCGCACGGCGCACCACAGGTCGCGGCCATAGAATTCCGCAATCCAGACTTCGTTGCCGTCGCAGATGTTGATGCACTCCGGCCAGGCGTTCCAGCCGTATTCATCAACCAGCGCGCCCATGATTTCCACAGCCTCGCGGGCGGTGGTCGCATAGCGCAGCGCCACGTGCTGCGCTTGATAGCAGTCGATGATGCCGTTATTGCCTTCGTTCATCAGGGCGTTCATCTTCTTGCCGTATTCCGTCGTGCTGTCGATGCCGCAGGTCGATTCGCCCATCGCCACGCCGTTTTCGTTGATGATGGAGTAATTCGTGTGCAGATACTGGAAGGTATCCTTCGGCTGGGGCATTTCGCCCATGACCATGCCGCTGCCGTAGTTCTTCGTGTTCGGGTAATCCGACCAGTCGCCCCACGTGTTGCCGTTCATCACGATGTCAGCGGTGATTCCCTCGCCGCCTTCCATCTCCGGGATGATCCACATGCGGAAATCATCGCTCGTCGAGTCGCAGGTGTGCGTCACCATCGTCGAACCGTCCGCAGTCGCGTCCTTGCCGATGCCGTAAACCGTACAGGCCATCGCGCTTGACGTCATCATGGCAGAGGCCAGCGTGAGCGCCAACGCGCCCAGGATTTTCTTGCTCATACGTCAGTCTCCTTTTTTCCTCTTCCTGTTTCTGAAAATTGAAAATGCATTCGTCATACATGTAGAAAAGCCGCTTTGCAAATTGAAAAACCGTATGGGTGGCTTTCTGCCCTCGCCGACACCGTGATCCTGCCGCCCTCCTTATCCGGGCCGCAAAGCTCCTTTTCTCATTCCGTTTCATGTTCACACCATTCTCGGATTGGAAATCGCGGGGCAACGCGGTTCAAATCGAGAATAGCGCTTAGATTTCAAACACCAGCTTGGAATCCGCGGTCTCCGGGTTCTTGAGGAAGTAGCCGCACTTCTTGTCCATCAGGTCGTCGAAGCCGGGCCAGGTAGCCTGCACTTCCTTCTCCGGATCCATGAGCATCATGTTCGCCCAGTTGATGAGTTCCTTCGCGCCTTCGAGGTGACGGCCGACGCGGTACTCGATCGGCGTGCCGAAATCGGCGTTGTAATCCACGTAGGTCAGCCCCTTCTTGGAGGCCACGTCGAGGAATTCATCCGAACCGATGGTTTGCAGCTCCTTGGTCATCGGGCCGACGATCCAGTCCGTGAAGGTCTGCGGAGTTTCCATCAGCACGGCCAGCGTATCGCTGAAGTCGCCCCATTCACGATGGGACAGACCGCGCAGGTTCTTCGGGGAGGCTTCACACTTCATATAGAACTTCTCCGCCGACAGGCTCATGGAAGCCATCATCGCGATATCCAGCGCACGGTCGTGCGCCACGTAGGTCTCGACGACCGGATACATGACGGCGGCTTCATGCGCGTCGATGGCGATATCCACGCCCTCGTTGCGGATGATCTCCATGATCGCGTAGCAGACGCGCTCGATGAGCGAACCGTCCGGACGACCCGGATAGCAGCGGTTGACGTTGCGGATATCCTGATACGTCAGCGCCACGTTGGAGGGATAGTGGATGTAGGTGAACGGATCCGGCCAGGAATCCAGCGGGTTCGCCCAGCGGTCGCCGTTCTTGAACTTCACAGTGCCCCAGTCGGTATCCAGCTCGTAGTAGCTCGGGTAAGCGTTGCCGAGCATGCCGGTCGTGGTGCCGCTGCGGTTGGCCTGCGGGATGATAATCACGCGGCCCTTCTGCACGTGGATGTTCTCCAGCAGCGTGTAAGCGGAAAGGCTCGCCGCCGGCTCATACGGATGCGTACCGCCGACGTAAAGCACCGTGCCGCCCTCCACGCCGGAATCGAAGAAGAACACCGGCGTATCGCCGTAGGTGCCTTCCAGATTGGGCAGCCACTCGCTGAGCATGTGGGTTTCCGTCAGCGCGTCGGAGGCGACGACGGTTTCCTTGGAATGTCTGTGGTCGTAAAAATCCACGCCAGCCAGCGCTGCAAACACCAAAGCTCCGGCAAGCGCGACGAGCTTTTTGAGGAGGCTTTTATCCATTTTCATTTCACTTCTCCCCTCACTTGATTTGCAGAACGCGCAGGAGGAACGGGATGAGACAATAGGCATACACGATGTCGTTGACCAATCCCTGATTCTTTTCGCGCTTAAACAGATGCTTCAGCAGAAACAGGAAGGTGATCGCCGCGAAGCCCACATAGATGCAATAAATGATATCCGAAATCAGAACCATGCCCATCCTCCTTTCTTACAGCAGGAACGTAAACGAGTTCGGCCAGATCAGCATCGCCAGCGAAATCAGGCCGAGCACCAGACACGGCGCAAGCACCGTCAGCAGGAAGCTGGTGTACTTGCCCTCGTAGCCCGTGGCCTCAATCGCCAGTCGCCCCGTGATGCGGGACGGCGGCAGGCAGTCGCCGATCGGGAACATCAGGCTCAGCGCGATGGCCGCAATCTTGGGATCATAGCCCATCGAGTTGAACATGAAGATCAGCGGCGCGCCAAAGACGACGGCGCTACCGTAGTTGAGCGCGCCCTGGAGCACCGGGGCGACGAACAGCACGGTCGCGTAAATCAGGTAAACCGGCATGGTGATAAACGTGATGCCGATCAGACCCTTCACGCCCGTCGCGGACATCGCGTTTTGCAGCATGCCGACGCTCAGCACGGTCGCAATCAGCGGGAAAATCTGCTCGAAGGTGTCGTTGATGATCTTCAGGTAATCCTTGAAGCCCATCTTCTTCGGGTTGCACAGCGCGGCCACAATCGCGCAGATGATGAACATCAGCGGCAGGCCGAGCACCGGGATGGAGTGTGCCAGATAGTTCGAAGCGAGGAACAGCGCGATGAGCACCACCAGCGGGGTCACGATGCGCCACGCGCTCATCTTCGGCGCTTCCGGAAGCTGCGCGAGGATTTCCTCCTTGGACTTGGGTTTGCTGCCCCAGCCGAGGAAGATGATCGTAAACAGTGCGCAGACCGCCAGCGGTGCCAGCAGCGGCAAGTCGAAACCGACATACGGAATATCGCAGCCGGAAGCGATCATCATCGCCCAGAGGTTGACGGGCGGCGCCGCCGCGCTCATAATGGCGAACATAAAGACGAACGCGGCCGTCTTTTTCTTGGAAAGACCCATGGCGCTGACCACGGTGGTCACCATCGAGCCAAGAACGAAAATGGAGATGCTGCCCGCGCCGGTCAGCGCGCCGGGGATGATCATCATCACGCCCATGATGGCAAGCAGAATCCACTTGTTGCTCACGCGGGAAACGATTTTCCGCGTCACAACGTCAATCGCGCCCGTCTTTGAATAGATATTCACGAAGATTGACGCGGCGATAAAGAGCAGTGCAATATCCAGGTTGACGAAAAGGCCCTCCACCAATACCCGCGGCAGTGAATCCGTCCATCCGAATCCACAACCGAAGCAAACCGCAACCGTCGCTGCAATCGCCAGTGAGATATCCGGCGACTTGAGCAGCAGGCTGCTGATGACAAAGGCGGCAACCATCGCAACAAGGACTATCGTTGTGCTAACGTAAGTCGACATGTGTTGTCGTCCTCCCCTACTTCCTTTTTTGTGCGGCTGTTATTCCTTCACAAACGCCTGCTGAACCAGAGAGATGAAATCCATCGAGGAATCCAGTATGGTCAGCGGGGTGCCGTTTTCTGCCTTGAACGCATCGTAGCGGCCGTCGGTGTTGACGTCGGCGGTGACGATCATCCAAGAGGCATGCGGGCAAACCGCGTCGATGCAGCGCTCGTTGGAGTTGGTCTTGACGTCAGAACGCTTATCCTTTTCGAGCATGACGGCGATCACCGGAATGCCCTTCTCGTTCGCACGGGCGACAACCTCGTCCACGCGGGCGATTTCCTGATCGATGGTGATGCCGGTCGCGCCCAGACCCTTATCGGTCGAGCCGATGACGATGACGATCGCGCTGTAATCGCGGGCGTCCACGTCGGCGGCATAGGGCACGTCCACGTAGTAGAAATCTTCATCCTCCGTCAGCGTGCCGGCACGGCTGACCAGCAGTCGGCCCATCTTGCCGCCCGGGCCCTGACCCGCGTTGGTAATCATAAACGGCGTGCCGATGGTCAGCGGCTCATCGCCGGAAACCGCGGCGAACGCAAACATCGGAATGGTCATCAGAACGCACATCATCAGAACAAAGCTCAGAATTTTTTTCATTTTTAGAATCCCCTTTCCACAATTTCGCACATCAGGCTGAATAAACGTCCAACGTTTGTGCAGCACATGATCCCTGCTCTTTCACCTCTCCTTTTCTGTTCTCTGCACATTGATGTTATTGTCATTCAGCACATCTTCTGGCCTTATTTTATTCCACATTTCGCCAAAAGTATAGATATCATCTTCTTTGACTGCTATAACAAAAATTTATACTGAGCGGCCCATTCCCACTGGAAAAACGCGATTCTTTTTGATATAATAGACAAAAGCTTCCCGGAGCATCAGTTATTTTCTACAATCTCTCCTCTATTTTTTGTCAAAATTCGTTTATCCATGTTTTTTCAGAATCATCTTTTTTTCACGTGAATCCTGTCCGTTATTTATGCTGTGCTATCAATTATCCGTATGTTTTATAATTAAATTATGATATGAAAAATAACTTGTTCCTTCACGTGTTCTGAATATCACATTTCCTCATACTGCAAAAAGACTGCGAGGTGCATCCGTTATGATCAGCAATCGGCTTTGGAAAATCCTTGTTACCTTCAAATCCTGTAAAACATTAAGCGCAACGGCGGAGCGGCTGTTCGTCTCTCAGCCCTCCATTTCTTCATCCATGAAGATGCTGGAAAAGGAACTGGGCGTTCAGCTCTTTGACCGCTCCAAAAACAAAATCGTCCTCAACGAGGTCGGCCTGGAGGCCGCGCAGCTCGCCGAGGACTACCTCAAGCGTGAGGATTTCATGGTGCGCCAAATTCAGGAAAAGGCGTGGCAGATGCGGACGTTGACCGTTGCTTCTTATATTTTTAACCTGCGCAAGGATCTGGTCAGCCGTCTGAGCGTCCTCTTCCCCGAAAGAAACATCATCTCCGAGCAGCTTTCCAGCGAGCAGCTGCCGCTGGGGCTTTTGCAGGGGCGGTTTGACTATATCATCACCGAATATGAAATCGACGAGCCGAACGTCTGCTGCGTTCCCTACGTCACCGATAAGCTCTGGATCTGCCTCAACAAGAACGACCCGCTCGCGCACAAAAGGAGCATTGACATCAATGACCTGAAAAACGAAAAGATTCTCCTTTGGGCGCAGAGCGGCTTCTGGGCGTCCTACATCCGCAAGCAGTACGGCCAGATCGTCCAGCTCATCACCGTCAGCGGCGAACAAGAGTATTACGACCTGATCGATGCGTTTGATATCCGCGCGTTTATTCTCGATACCACGCTTTCCTCTGCGCCCAACCGCCAGAACCGGCATATTTATGTCCCACTCTCTGATCCCGCCGCACAGAAAACATTCTACTTATGCTGTCAAACAAAGAATGAACGCTACATTCCTCAGTTAATAAAGAAATAATTTGTTTATCATAAATGTATATGGAATTGATTCTATTCTATCGCGATAGCGGTCAACCAACGCCTGCAAAACGCTGTCCATCCCCTGCACAACTTCGCGCAAGTATGGGTACTCATCCAGCACCAGGATCATCGACTTTTCCTTCGCCGCTTCAAACAAATACGTCAGCAACGCTTCCATGCTGTCAAAAGAAGGTTTCGGAAAATGAAACGTATCCGCCAGCAGCACAGACAGACTCTCCGTGTTATTCTGTTCCGTCGTCTGTTTACATTCAAAATAAATGCTGGTTACGTTCGTTTCGCGCAGGCTCTGCTTGATCAGCTCGCTTTTGCCGACGCGCCTGCGCCCATAAAAAGCCAAGCTGCATCCCTTCATACAAAAACAGACGATGCAAATCCTTGCGCTGCTTCTCCCGTCCGTAGAATTTCATTGACTCGGTCACCTCCGACTCGGTTTAGTCCGAGTTTATTATACTGTGGACAACAGAAAAAACAACCATTTGAAGAACAGTAAATGAGCAAAAGCCGAAGCTTTGCACCATTATTGCACGGGTCTTTCGCTCACGCAGGCGATTTTGCGTCATTTCCTACACATCAAAAAAACCAGCCAAGCAATCATCTTGACTGGATTCTCTGGTAGCGGCAATGTGATTCGAACACATGACACTTCGGGTATGAAAAATCAAAATTGAAAATAAAAGGCATGGATGACGGGGTGGATGTGAGGGGGTGAGGACAGAAGATTTGTGTGTATCAAGCCTATTTATGAATACGGTAAACCCGTGGACATTTCAACTGTTCAGAAATTCCGAACGGTTTAGGTCGATGTCGCTATTCCTTCGCTCTTGACAGGTAAAGGATTTTTCTTTTATTTATAACAAATTGCACAATAAAATGTCGTTTGATATATATAAATACTCTATTCCGCCATTGGCGCATCTATTCCTTCATAATGTCCATCATGGTCAAATGCAACATTTTATTCTTTCCCGCTATCCTTGGACACTTTTTTCAGCTCACGCTTGGCTGTTTCTTCCGATATGCTATCTTCCATTGTCACTTCACGATTTGTATTTTCCATAACGAGTATAAATGCCATTGCACTTATTTTTTCATCTTCTGGTGACTTATAAAATTCTTCGGTTTCCATATATTCTTTAATTCGTCTATAAGCCTCATTAACATCAATAAACTCTTCCAAAGCTTTTTTATTCACTTTCCGTATTTTTTCGATCGATGTGCTCGCCACTGATCCTTTCGATACACAATAGTCTATAATCTTTAAGAGCGAAAAATCATCAGTAATAATTGTTTTCTTTTTTTCTTTTGCTAGCTCAGCGTCAATCTGTCCCAGCATCCATAAAAAATTCAATCCATTATATTGTTGCAACACAAGTCGAGAATCGATTACCTCTATTGAACGCTTTTTAAATATATCTTCGAGTATCAAGACTTCTTCTAGAGAAAAAACAGCATCATTTTCTTTTGATTTTCTTTCCGTAAATCTGCCAAGCTGATTTTCGAAATCATCCAAAAGAAGCGCCAATGTGGACGGTTGAACAGATTCATCTTTAAAAATTGTGCAAATAACAGAGAAACGGTTACTTGAGTCAATCCTTTTCAGCAACGGATCAACACAATAAAGATACTTCCATACAAATGGTATTGAAAAGAAGTCCTTGTCTCTATCATCTACTTTAAAACAACTCCATTTTCGTGAAAGTACCATAATAATCAATGAAGCTCTATCACATGATAATCTTATCGTCTTTTTATCATTTGCATATGCCGCTATTTTATCTAATAGACACTTTATTTTTCCATTTTTGTAAATTTCCATTATATTTTTATCAAGTTCCAATTCATTTGCTTCATAAATCAAATACCTAATTAGAGGAGTTGGTATAGCATCACTTTCAAGCGAGAGTGAGAAGTATCTATCAAAGCATGCTGGAACCGAGATTCGATTGTTTGAAATCAATCCTTGCCGTATGTAATTTCTTCCCCTTCCATACGGCATATCCGCTATATTTCTTATTTTAGGAAACAAAATCCCTATTATATTTGAAGCAGCATCTTTATTATCTACCGTCTCATCATCTGGTATCAGTTGATTAAGAAAATCTTTTATCTTTTTCTCTTTTTCCTGTTGTTCTGCATGTGCAATACTAAAATCATTTCCGCACAATATGTCCTTATAGATTATCATTTTTGAATATATATATGGTTCAAATACTTGTAGCGTCGTAAGTCCAATTAAATCAACAAGATTTGTTTCTTCTTTTAAAATCCCATATTTCAGAAAGAATACATTTACAAAACGAATGACATCACGAATAGACTGGATATACTTTTTCATTCCAAACTCGAAAAGTTCTGTCCACTCATTTTTGTCCCATTGTTCCTCTGAAACATCCCCAATAATTGAGTTAATCTTAGAAAAAAGCGTATCATAGATACTATCCATGTCAGGTGCAGGAATTTCAAACGGAACCTGAATTATTTTTTCCAGATATTCCCTACCATCTCCATTTTGTACCTTTCCCAGTGCCTGAACGACCGTTTTATAATCGAAAGCCAAAATATAAATCGTATTAGGAAAATCCGCCAATGCTTTAATTAACTGAAAGACTGCAATGATTTCTTCTTCCGAAAGCCGATCAATATCATCAATAGTAATAACGATTTTTATTTTTTCCTTTATAATCCTATCAATTATCTGATCTTTACTTTTTTGTAGGTTATCCTTTCTTTCCTTAACCTGTTCATTCGCTTTTTTTGTAATAGCTTTTCCTGCTTGTTGTATCATTTCCCCCGCAATAGGAATTATTCCTGCAGCTTCAAACATATCACCATATTGATCAATTAATTCCCATACCTTTTCTTCTGCTGGTTTTTTTAATTTTATTACCGCAGACATCTGTTTGAAGAATTGAATTACCAACTGTTTCGGGTCAGAACATAGCCATGGATTAAATCTGAGAATAATCGTACTCTCTTCAATGTTCTCTATTTCCTCTATCACCATATTTAATAAAGATGTTTTGCCACTTCCCCATTTTCCATATAAGCCGATAGAAAAAGAAGTTGGAAATGTACACTGTATCACTGCTTGTGCAAGATTCTTTGCAAAATTACTTCTGTTTAACACATCCTCTTCAGATTTCGTAATGGGCAAATCTGGACTAATCATATTTCCACCTCTATTTTCTTATATTCTTGATACGATAAAGCAGGTATTTTTCGGCTTTCCGATTGTTATTATTCAAACTCATTCGTACAATTTCTCGAGCGAAATCAACTCCACCCCTTCATCCGCCTGCGCATCGAATCCACTCCGCGAAATAAACGCATACCGATAACAGTTCATCCCCGTCCGCTTGACCTGCTCGATTTCCTGCTGAATCATGTTCTCTGTGAGCGGTTCGCTGCGGAATTTCGCCTCATAAAAGACGTAGCCATTGGGGTCTTCGGTTACAATATCGAACTCGCCGTTCGTCCGCGTCTGCGGATCATCGTAATAGTATTTTCCAATCCGATCAAACGGAATCGGAAGCTTTCCCGCACGATTTTGGCGAATCAGATACTGCCTGCAAATTTCCTCAAACTGGCGCGGCACATACTGCTTTTCAAAATCATCCCTGATATACCGGTCATAAAACACATCGGAATCCATCACATTCATCTGCGAGGAGTAGCGGAACACATACCGATAATAGAACAGCGAAAGATTATCCGTAATGATATACCCTGCTTTGCGTTTGTTGTTCACGTCGTTGATGGGTGCTTCCTTTTTCACAACCTCCATGCGAATGAGCTTTTCCAGCACATCCGCCAACGCCGGGCTGCTGGACACATGGGACTGCGAAAGCAAATCGCTGTACTTCAAGAATCCCCGTGCCAGCGCTTCAAACACTTCGTTCGCATTGTTGATTTTGGAAATCTCCGATTTGAGGTACATCGAAACTTCATTTTCCAACCGGGCATCCGGCGAAGCAATCAACTCGATGATGTTCTCCCGAACCGAAAGCTGCGAATTGATGAGCCTGTTGTAATACGGAATTCCACCGAACACACTGTACAGCCTGACCTTATCCTCGTCAGAAAAAGTTGGGTAGAACAGCGCCGATTCGTAATAATCCATCGGCTTCAGATCAATCGTTCGATCCACGCGCCCATACAACGGATTTTCCCGAAGCAAAAGGGATTTCATAACGTCCACATACGAACCGCACAGGATGAGCTTCAGTGACGATGTATCGCGATAGCGGTCAACCAACGCCTGCAAAACGCTGTCCATCCCCTGCACAACTTCGCGCAAGTATGGGTACTCATCCAGCACCAAGATCATTGGCTTTTCCTTCGCCGCTTCAAACAGATACGTCAGCAACGCTTCCATGCTGTCAAAAGAAGGCTTTGGAAAATGAAACGTATCCGCCAGCAACACAGACAGACTCTCCGTGTTATTCTGCTCAGTCGTCTGCTTACACTCGAAATAGATGCTGACTACATCCGTTTCTCGCAGACTCTGCTTAATCAATTCGCTTTTGCCGACGCGCCTGCGTCCATAAATCAAGCCAAGCTGCATCCCTTCATACAAAAACAGACGATGCAAATCCTTACGCTGCTTTTCCCGTCCGTAGAATTTCATTTACTCGGTCACCTCCGACTCGGTTTAGTCCGAGTTCATTATACTGTATCGAACAGCAAGATTCAATCCTCCACCAAATACTGTAACGAGCGCTCTCTGTCATTCTTCCGCATTATCTGTCCACAATTCGCACTGATTCATCACTGTACCGATTGCATCCTCCATCCCCTCCGGTGGATACTTATATTTTTTCAGCAATCGCTTAATCATCACGCGCATCTTCGCCCTTGCGCCCTCTTTTTTCTGCCAATCAATCGTGCGATTCTTGCGTAGTGCCTCCGTCAGTTCTCGTGTAATGGCAACAAGCTGATCGTTCGTATAGAAATCTTTAATCGCTTCCGGTCGCGTCAGCGCATCATAAAACGCCATTTCTTCATCCGTCAGCCCCATTTGCTGACCTTCTTTTCGCTTCTGCGCCATCTGTTGCGCTGTTTCCAACAGTTCTTTGATGACTTCTTCATTGGTAATCAAGCCATTGTAATACGCATTCATCAGCGATTTGATCTTCTCGGAAAACTTCTTGGACTGCACCAAATTTGTCCGCGTATAGACTTGAACCTGCTCTGCCAGCAGCTTTTTCAGCACTTCTACTGCGATATTCTTTTGCTTCATTTTTGAGATTTCTTCCAAAACCTCAGGATCAAACAAGGAGAACGTTTCTCCACCATACTCTTTACTGTCAAACAGATTGATAACGCCCTCACTTTGAATCGTCGATTTCAACAATTCATTGATTTCTCGGTTGATATCCGTCAGAGAAAGCCTACTTTTACCGCCGGATGAAATCACAATTTTGCTAGCAGTTGCGCGAATAGCTTCAAAATACGCTGCATAGTGACGTTCTTCCTCCGTTGTCAAGCTGGCACATAACGTGTGCGCTTGATGAAGCAGAAGCGCCTCTCTAAGCCATTGATCTTTTCTAGTCGGCACTGCCGCATCCAAAACAAAGTTTACGCCATCTGCAATCAATTTTGCCATGGTAAGCGGCTGTCCACTGAAAAATTCAGAATAATCAAACCCATAAAGAATATCTTTACAAACCTGCAACTTCTCCTGAAATTTCGGATAGGCTGTCTTGGCAATATCCATATCGCCATATCGCAGCTGATCTCGCCCCGTGTATTCCTTCATTGCCGCTTTTAGTGCTGAAGCAATACCTACATAATCCACAATCAATCCGCCTTCCTTATCTCGGAAAACACGATTGACACGAGCAATAGCCTGCATCAGATTATAACCATGCATCGGCTTATAGACATACATAGTCGCCAGCGACGGAACATCAAACCCTGTCAGCCACATATCCACCACAATGGCAATCTTCATGGGATCGTTATTATCTTTGAATTTGCGGGCTAACTCCTCTTTATGTGCCTTCGTGCCGATGATATCTTTCCACTCGACTGGATCACTGTTGCCACTTGTCATCACCACGCCTATCTTTTCTTTCCATGCTGGACGCAATTCAAGCAGTTTATGATAAATTTTCATAGCAATCGGTCGGCTATATGCAACGATCATTGCTTTGCCAGTAAGCAAATTGGCACGATACTTTTCATAATGCTCAACAATATCCGTGCAAAGAGAATCAAGCGTGGATTCTGCACCCAGCACACTTTCCATTTGCCCCAGCATCTTTTTGCTTTTCTCTATTGCCAGCGGATCGGCATTTTCCGCCAATCTATCATAAGTCTGATCAATTTGATCGAGCAATTCTTTGTTGAGGTTTAGCTTGATAACCCGGCTCTCGTAATAAACCGGCTTTGTCGCCCCGTCCTCAACCGCCTGCGTCATATCGTATACATCAATATAGTCACCGAAAACCTCGCGCGTGTTGCGGTCTTTAGCTGATACAGGCGTTCCGGTAAAACCGATAAACGTTGCTCCGGGCAATGCATCACGAATAATCCGCGCGTTGCCAATCGCAATTCTCGCCTCCGGTTCTCCCTTATCGTTCTTGGTCATAATGACGCGCTCATCGAACCCATACTGTCCGCGATGCGCTTCATCCGCCATAACAATAATATTGCGGCGTTCTGACAGTGGTTTTTCTCCCGGTTCGAATTTGAACATTGTTGTAAAGATGATACCGTTTGCAGCTCGTCCATCCAACAGCGCCTTCAAATTCGCTTTACTCTCCGCCTGTACGGGTGTTTGGCGGAGGAACTGCACAGTCTTAGCAAACTGCGTATAAAGCTGGTCATCCAAATCAATGCGATCCGTCATCACAACAATCGTTGGCTGATCCAGCGCATCCTGCAATAAATGCGCATAGAAAACCATCGATAGCGATTTTCCGCTTCCCTGCGTATGCCAGAACACGCCGCCTTTTCCGTCCGTTTTTGTCGCCACGATGGCTTTATCAATCGCCTTGTGAACGGCAAAATACTGATGATAACCCGCCAGAATTTTGACAGGGCTTGGAGATTCATTGGAAAACAGAATAAAGTTCTTTATGATATCCAGCAGCCTGTCCTTAGGAAACATTCCCTCGTAGAACGTGCTGAAATCCGCAACCGCCACACTCTCATACTCGCCATCTACGGATTTCCATTCCATAAAGCGATCCAGTCCAGAAGTAATCGTTCCGGCTCTGTTCGTGCTTAAATCGCTAATCACGCAGATTGCATTGTAATTAAAGATGCTCGGAATATCCTTCATGTAGTTGCGAATCTGATTGTAAGCATTTTCTGCGCCCACATCGTCCTTGGACGGCGATTTCAGTTCCATCAAAACAAGCGGCATACCGTTAACAAACAGAATCACATCTGGGCGGCGATTATTGCCGTTTTCGACATAAGTAAACTGGTTGACAACATAGAACGTATTTCGTTCTACATGCGCATAGTCCAGCAAATAGACAATGCCGCTTCTTTCCTCACCCTGCACAAAGTATTTGACCGTTACGCCATTTTGCAAATAATCCATAAAGATCATGTTTTTCTGCAAAAGGCTGCCAACGTCAAAATTTCGGAGCTTATTTTCCGCCTCTGTGATCGCCTGAACCGGCATATCCGGATTGATTCTGCGCAGGCTGGAAGCCAACACATCATCCAACAACGGGCTGGAGTAATCGCGCCCGTCAATATCCGGCGCATAGATATGCTCATAGCCCATCTTTTCAAAGATAGCGATAACCGCCTGTTCAAAAGTATCTTCGGTGAAAACGGAGAACGGCATGGAAAAGCCCCCTCTTAAGTATGATAATTTAGGATATACCGATACAATATAGATTATGGTGTTTAAATATGATGTAAACGATAATTTA
>ULQP01021608.1_pt1 | contig 13663 bp, 7 predicted proteins | sample 1954571 | NCBI WGS metagenome assembly ULQP01 (sample SAMEA4835657, study PRJEB28245) | human gut metagenome | biome: gut microbiome; material: fecal sample | place: Denmark | collected 2008 | reverse complement strand
AAAATTAGAAAAAAATGTGACTTCGTGTCACATCCTCAAATATTTCATAATTATTTTTCATTTTTATTAGTTATAACATAATTAAATATTATTGTTATTTTGAATAATATATAGTTAAAACTGATTATGTATGGTATTTTTGTCATATTGGGTGGAGGAAATTATATATTGTTTAATTAATTGAGGTTATTTATAATGTTTCATATAATTAACTTTTTTAATTATAATATTTGTATAGCTTAATAGAAACATATATGCATCATATGTTCCAAATATAATCCTGTAGAATTTTCATGTTCACATAATAAGTTACATGAAAAAATTTTTTGAATTCTATAATTGGTGTGTTGATAAAATGGTTAAAAAGATATTTGCTGTTGTTGGATCGGCTTTATTATTCTTATTAATAATTGGAGCTAGTTCTGCAGCAGACATTGATATAAATAATGATGGAACATTTAGCGATGTTCAGAATGGAATAAATCAGGCTCGGTCTGGTGATACAATTTATTTAAACAATCACACGTTCACAGGATCCGGCAGTGAGATTTCTGTAGCTGGCGGATGGTTTTCTAATAAAGATAAGATTACTATTGACGGTTCTATTAATCCAAACAAAGGTGGAACCGGTAATGAGATGTCTACATTAGATGCAAAATCAAGTTCCCGTGTGTTTAACATTGGAGCCAGCAGCATAACTTTGAAGAACATTATAATAACTAATGGTAAATATTCAGGACGTGATGCAAATGGTGCTGGTGTTTACAGTTCAGGTTCTAATCTTGTTTTGGAAAACTGTGTTATCAGTAACTGTGAAGCATCATCTAGCTCAAGAGGAGATGTTCATTCTGCATTATATTCAGAAAATACAGTAACATTATCTCGTTGTACTTTGGTTAACAATAAAGCTACCAGTACTTACAATACTGTAACAAATAGTTATGTTGTCAGAACTGCAAGTTTTGACGGGTCAATGACTGACTGTATTGTTCGTGATAATTATGTTTCTTCTATAGGGGCAATGGCTATTGGAATTACAATTGTTGGTTCCAGCAGCAATAAAGTAAGTAACACTAAATTTATGAACAATTATGCCACATCAACAAAGGGAAATGCCTTTGGTGCTGCATTACAGGTATTGGGTACAGTTTCTAATTGTACATTCGAATATAATCAGGCAAATTCGGATGTTAATAACTCTCATGCAGGTGCACTTTGTTTCAGACCGGGAAGTACTGTTTATAACTGTACTTTTATAAGCAATATTGCATATAGGGGAGCGGCTACCACTTTCCATGCAAGCGGTGAATTGAAAGATTGTATATTTATTAACAACACTGCAACCGGTTTTGGTGGTGCAATCTCTACCGGATATGACGGTACTACAGGTCAAAAGGTAAAAATTACAAATTCTTATTTTGAAGGAAACGCTGCACCTATAGGTGGCGCTATTACTACTCACGGTAATGATATAACTGTAGATAACTCCACATTCATATCAAATAAAGCTGCTGATGATGGTGGAGCTGTTTATGTTGTTGATGATGGAATCACGGTTTTAAATTCTAATTTTGGAAATAACTCTGCTAAAAACCATGCCGGAGCTATTTATGTAAAAGGAAATAATGTTAAAATTCAAAATGCAACATTTGTAAATAATTCTGCACACTTCGCAGGTGCTGTGAGGGTGGAAGGAAGTTATGTTAATGTTTTGAACGCTACTTTTATAGGAAATAAAGCTATTTCTGATGGTGTTTCAAAATCTCAAGCAGGAGCTTTAGGAATCAGTGGAAATAATGTTAATATAGACAGTTCTTACTTTGCAAATAACACTGTAGAAGGTGATGCAGGAGCTATAGGTGTAAAAGGAAGTCATATAAAAGTAACCAATTCACAGTTCTACTCCAACCATGCTAATCCATTTAACAATGATTTAAATACTGGTTTAGGTGGAGCTATATATACTATGGGTAATAATGTAACTTATGATAATGCAATATTCAGATATAATACAGCTGTTAACGGTTCTGCTTTATTTGTAGATGGTGTAGCTTCTCTTAAAAATATTGTATTTTACAGAAACCAGGCTTATACTTATGCATTGCCTATTATTGTTCAAAATCCGAAAAATCCTTATGGAGTAACTGTTAATGTTACTGTAGTGATTATTGGTGGAAACAATATTGCAAATGCAATACATCATGTAGGTCAGCTTAATGATATTTCATTTGATAATGTAACTTACTTATTTAATGTAAACGGAACAATCATGAACAGAACAACCGGAGCAGATGAACTTCATCCGGTTGATGGTGTGGAAAACAGTAAAAACGGTACTTTAATCTATAGGGATGAACGTGAAAATACTCAGTCAATCAATCCGATTGTTATTTATGATGAAGACGGAAACATTATTTACAATGAAACTTTAATCTCTTCAATTTATGGTGATGTCAGGTTTTCATTAAGCGGTCTTGCTCCTGGTAATTATACCATTAAAGCAGAACATCCTGAAGATCTCTTCTATAAAGCTATCAAAAATGAAACTAATTTTGAAGTAGTTGGTTTTGTTGATTTGGATGTTGATATTACAACTGATAAAAATTATTATGGATTGGACGAGGAAGTTGAATGGACTATTAGTTTAACTAACCATGGTCCGCATACTGACAAACATTTGCTGCAACAACGATTTTTTAAACATATTCATTTGCACAATTTGATTTGAAATTCCATTAATTTTTTCATCAAATTTCTCCAACAAACAAACAATTTTATGCTGTTCTTTAAATTCTGGAACAATAATTTTTATATTTAAAAATTCCTTTGGAGATATTCTTTTGGAACCTGTTCCGGTAGATAAATTCTCTAATTTTTCATAAAACGATTTTCTAGCAAAATAATAATAGAACCATTTAGGTTCTATCCCCCCTTTGAAATCAAATGAAGGAATATCTGAGGAAGTTAGATACCCGTCAAGTTCTTTTGGAATAATGCCAAAAGCACCTTTATGCAAATTCTGTTTACCATAAATAAATTGCCCAGTTTTTCTAATGAATTGTTTTGTTGCACCTTCAATTTCAATTGTTTTAGATTCACGAACGGTAATTCCCTTTAGATTTAATTTAACCGTTAATCGTTTATTTATATCATCAATACCTTCAATTTTACTTTCAATTAAAAAATCCTTAACCTGTTTTGTTTTGTATTGACAATTATCATCAAATCTTAATTTCTGTGTGAAAATCTGTTGCAATAAACCTTTTTTAAAATCATTGAATATTTCAAGATTTTGACTTAACAAAGCTACTTTTTTATCAACACTAGAAATAAACTTACTAATTTTTAGTTGTTCTTCAAATGAGGGTAATTTAATCGGATAGGGTTTTATATGTTTATTATTTAATTGAGGAATGGATGTTGTATCAGCAATTTTAGATAAATTCTCTTTATAAATGAAATAATATAAAAATTCATTATATAATTTATTATTTGGTGTAAGTGTCATAAGATTAGTATCCATGAAAGAATCTTGATTTAAAATCCGTATTTTATTTAATAAAATTGCAGCCCCTCTTTTTGGAAAAATAATACTTCCTTTGTTTACAATTTTTGACTTATCGTTAATAAAATAGGGGGTTTTAATTTGATATTTTAAAGAATTGTTTAATTGTTCTACTTTAAAATAAGGAATTGAATTATCGATTCCAGTAATTAAATTTTTGGTACATTCACCACTCTTAATTTGAACAAGATTTCCTAATTTTTCTTCTATCCATTCATCATCAAATCCGCTAAATCGCAATTATTATTTTTAAATCTTATTTAATGATCATTAAAAAAGCTATTTTTATATATGAAATTATAAAACAAACCATGGTTGAATTTTTTAGTTTTCGGATATTTTCTGTTTTTTTAGTTGAATCCATATGCTGATTTGGATTTCTAAAAACACATCTGAATTTCATAAAAATGTCATATATTTTAATACAATCATTACTATAACTATTAATATTGATTGTAGGTGAATTCATGTTCAATAAAAAGTATTTTATTTTAGTTTTTTTTGTTTTTCTGATAGCTATAACTTCAGTCAGTGCGCAGGATGATGCTGTAGCTAGTCAGGATTTAAATGAATTGTCATTTAACGATAATGTGGTGTTGGATACTAACACTGATGCAGAACACTATGCAGACGGTGCCATAAGACAGGATACAGGTCAGACTGCTGATGATTTGATTAATTTAAGTGAATGCAGTTCAGCTGTTCTTCAGGTAAGTGATAATGAAGGAGTTATTTGTGTCAGGCGTGATGCTGCAAATGCTGCTGATATTTATATTGAAAGCGGTAGCTGGGGAGATATTGGTTATCTGAAGCAATATAAAACCAGCGGGGGTTATTTTTCACATGCAATTGTCACATCCAACGGCTGGCTTATTGGTAATGGCGGTGTAACAGACGGTTCTGTATTTCGTCAGATTGAAAGCATAGCTTCTGAAATGGTTGTCACCAATCAGATTACAAATGATTATCTTTCAAGAATTTATAAGATAATGTCCAGATATTCTTTAGGTCATTTTGTAATTAAGGCGGCTGACGGAACCTATGGTGTTGTTTTCAGTAATTTGTATCATGTTTCTAAACTGCAGCCTGGACAGTATGTTTTATGTCCTAATGTTTATTCCATGTCTCAAAAAGGCAGTTATGACAGCAGTCTGAATCCGGTTGATGCAGCCATTAAAAAAGTTTATACTGACAGCTATGGTGTCAATAGGAGAAATATAATGACTTATCACTGGAAGTTGACTGCTTCTTCTAATGGACTGTCCTATGGAGTAGATTCCTATGCATCAAATGATGACGGTAGAGGTGTTGGCCGCTCAACATCCAATATGGCAGATAATGTTTATTACTTCAGTAATTTCCATTCAAGAAATTCCCTTCCATTAGCCAGAGATAAACTATTTTTGGGAACTCATGTTTTTGAAAACAGTATTGAAGTTTTCAGATTACTGACTCCCGTCAGCTCATGTCCTGTTGGCGATAGTATTGAGCTGAAATATCAGGTTAACTATATTGCTCATTCAAGCCCTGTAGTTCAGTTTGCTCTTCCTGAAGGATTTGATTTTAATAATGCAACAGTATCTAGGGGAAATTACAGATTGGATTCTGGCCGTATTGTAGTTTGGAATTTAAATGACTGTGATATGAATAATTACATCACAATTTCTCTTAAGGCACTTAAATCAGGACAGTTTGATTTATACCATTCACTGGATAACAATTTTGTCGGAAGCGATAAATTATTTGCAAATGATTATGGTGCTGTACTTTGTGCAGATGATGTAAACAAATATTATAGAGGTCCTGAAAGGTTTAGCATATGCTTAAAGGATGTTAATGGCAATCCTATTGTTGGTGAAAATGTTATTATTAATATCAATGGTGTTGATTATAAAAAAGTTAGTGATGATAAGGGCACTGCTTCACTGGCCATTAATCTGGATTCTGGTGAATATATTGTCAAAGTAAGTTATAATGGACGTTTCGGCAGTGATTCCAAAAAAGCCAATGTAAAAGTATACGAAACTATTTCAGGAAATGATATTGTAAAGATGTTCAGAAATGAAACCCAGTTTTATGCAAAATTCATTGATAGTTCAGGAAACCCTTTAGCTAAAAGGGCAGTTACATTCAATATCAATGGTGTGTTTTACACAAGAAACACTGATGATTCAGGTTATGCAAAATTAAACATTAACTTAAGACCTGAAACCTACATTTTAACGGCATACAATCCTGTAAACAATGAGAAAAAAGGTTTCAACATAACTGTCAAAGCTCTTATCTGTGAAAACCATGATATAGTTAAATATTATAAAAACAGCACACAATACACAGCAAAAGTCTATGATAAAGACGGAAGCTTAGCTATTGGTAAAAATGTAATATTCAACATAAACGGGGTATTCTATAAAAGGACAGTTGATGAAAATGGTACAGTAACACTAAACATCAATTTGAGTCCCGGAAAATATATTGTAACTGCAATATATGAAGGATGCGATGTGGGAAATAATGTGGTTGTTAAAAGTGTTCTGCTTACTGATGATTTGTCCATGAAGTTTAAGGACGGCAGTAAGTTTAATGCAACTGTTCTTGACGGTCAGGGAAAACCCTTAGCTAATCAGACAGTGATATTCAATATAAACGGAGTATTTTACAATAAAACAACAGCAGATGATGGGGTTGCAAGTTTAAATATCCGACTTCTCAGGGGAGAATATATCATCACTTCAATATGGAACAGTTATCAAATTGGAAATAAAATTACAATCAGTTAGGAGAAATATTCTCTTAACTCTTTTTTTTATTTTTATTAACTTATTCCAATAATTTAATCATTCCAAAGCCCATTGAATTTTTTTCACCTATTCCGACATCATAAGCAAATTCAATCAGGTCCAGGTCACCTTCTAAAATAAGATCATTATAATCCTCCAGGAGGATGGAAATTTGATGTATCTAGTTCCACTATATTTAATACATAATTTGAATGCATTTTAATACTGCCGCAACTATTTCCATTATTATCTTCAAGTATCGCATATATAGTATCGGCATCATAATATTTGTATTCTACTATATGACAATCATATTTTTCACAATATTTCTCAACAGTCATGCCATGTTGTGTTTGGATATCTGCATAAATATAAATGCCTATTCCTACAATAACTATTACTGCTATTAATCCGATTACAATTAATTTTTGAGTTTTCATTTTTTATCAAATCACTTATTATTTTTTTATTTCACTTTACTGTGTAAGGTAATTGTGGAGAATATTTGAAACACCACAATCATTATTTTAATGGATAACACTTCACAGTATACAATCCACTAGCCATTTATATTATTTATGTAGTGGGGATTTTATAAAAATTATTTAGTCATGAATATTAAATGGATTGATAATCTTCAAATATGCAATCCTTTAGTACAACATTGTATAACTCTTTTATTGTTTTATAATATAAATCTGTTTTCGATGGTAATTATTTCTTATTTCTTCAAGTATTTTTTTAAAGATTACTTTATTTTCTAATGTGTCGAAATAATACTACCTTATTAATATGTCTATTAGAATGGTAGAAAATTTTAGTTATCTTATTTTATTATCAAATTCCCTTACAAAGTATTTCCAAATGAATCTCCAAGTAGTTTAGTAAGATTTATACTATTTATTAACAAAATTATATCCTATGAATACTCATAAATTAATTTTAATAATATGGGCTATAATTGGCTACTCATAATTGTGGTGAAGAATAAAATATTCTTAACTATTAAATTCCTATAATTTCTTCATTCAGCTCCAGTTATATCTTTCTTAACTTCATATAACATCTTCTTTGATATATATGTTTTATTATATTACATTAGCTACTGTCAAACAGTGAGCAGAATTATGTATAACTTGATTTTACATTAATTGTACTGGGTAATGAGTAGTTAAACAAAAATGTTTATTTATTTAATAGATTATAATAGTAGTATTAAAAGGTAGTAATGGATATTAAGGAGTGAATTTTAATGTTGGATGATTTTGATTTTGATAAGGAAAGTCCGTTTCAACCAGGTAAACCAGTTAGTCCATATTATTTTAAAGGAAGAACTAAAATAGTTAAAAAAATTTTAAGATACTTGAATAAAGCAGAAAAAGGTGATGTTCAGCATTATTTTATCACTGGGAAAAAAGGTATGGGTAAAACATCTTTAGCAAGATATGTTCAGGACTTTGTTCAAGACAAAATGGTAGGAGTATATATTTCAAATAAAGGAAATCATTCTTTAGAAAATTTAGTAAAACAAATTTTAGAAGAGCTGATTAACTCTGCACCAAAAGATTCCATAAAATCTAAAATTAAAAATATTTTTGGAGATTATGTTGAAAGTATTGAAGTTAAAGGAACTAAATTCAATTTTAAACTAGATGAGTATGCCTCTAGAGATATTGTTGATAATTTTTTATATTATTTGAATAAATCATATGAAGAATTATGTACTGAAAAGGGTATTTTTTTAATTATTGATGATATTAATGGTTTATCTGAATCAAAAGAGTTTGTAGATTGGTATAAAAAGTTTGCAGATTCTATTGAAATGAAAAATTATAATATTCCATTATATATTTTATTAGCAGGGTACCCTGAAAAATTTAATAATCTTGTAAATCAAGATGAGTCTTTTTCAAGAATTTTTCATTATGATCATATTGATTATTTAAATTCAGAGGAAATCAATGAGTTTTTTCAAGATACATTTGATAGTGTAGGAATTAAATGTGATGAAAAATCTTTAGAATACATGATAGCTTTTTCAGAGGGTATTCCTTTGATGATGCAGGAAATAGGAGATTCTGTTTTTTGGGAAGTTGAGAGTAATAGTGTTAATATGGATTATGCAATTAAAGGGATTGTTGAGGCAGGCAGATTAATAGGTAAACGGCAGATAAAACCAGTTATGGATAAATCTATCCGTAGTAAGAATTATGAAAGTATTTTAATGAAATTAGGGGATAAAGGAGTTGATTCATTTAAGAAAAGCGATTTTGAAAAATTTTTATCACCTTCTGAAAAAAAAGTTTTTTCCAAGTTTCTTCAAAGAGCAACAGAACTTAATATTTTGGAATCTATTGGTAAAGATAAAAGTGGAGAATATAAATTTAGTAATAGATTATATTTAGTTTATTTCATGATTTTAAATTTAGAAAAAGAATATAATTTAAATTGGTAAATTAAATGTTAAATTATATTATAAAAAAGTAGGATATATAAGGTAATATGTGTTCAATAGTTGGTCTTCAAGGTAATTTCAAAGCTGATGATTTAATAGCTATGTTAAAAACATCAAAAAATAGGGGAAAAGATGCTTCAGGAATATTTTTAGATGGTAAAATACAAAAAGGTATTGATTTAAATGATTTCAATGATGAAAACGCTTATTCTTTAGGTTTAGGCCATAATCTGCTGGCTGTCCATAATTTGGAAAACAGAACTTCCCATACTCAGCCGATAGCTAAAAACACTCTGACTCTGGTTTTCAATGGTGAGATTTATAATTATTCTTCCCTAAAGAATTTGCTGGCTAAACTGACAAAAAATGACAATATAAATTCTGATTCTGAGTTATTAATTAATCTGATTGATTTTTATTATCAAGATGACCTTTTAAGAGCAGTAACTCAGGTCAATAATCTTTTGGACGGGGATTATGCCTATGCTGTTACAGATGGCATTAACTTGGCTGTTTCAAGAGATCCTTTAGGTGTCAAACCTTTATTTTACACACATCATGCTTTTGCTTCTTCAAAGCAGTGCTTGAAAGGAGATATTAAAACATTAAAGCCGGGACATATCCTTTACAACTGGGAAGAAATACCTCCTAAAACGGATATTTTCCAGAAGAGGTTTGAAACAGACAACAGAAAACTTGAAAAGCTTCTTAAACTGGCTGTTTTAAAAAGGGTTGAGGATTTGAATGAAGTTGGAGTAATATTTTCAGGAGGTGTTGACAGCTCTTTGATAGCTTTGCTGCTTCGGGAAATATCTTTAAATAAAAATCTTAAAGTTACTTTGTATGCTGTCGGTAAAAAGGATTCCAAGGATGTGGTTGCAGCTAAGTGTGTAGCCGAGTATTTGGGTCTTCCTCTAAAGGTTCATGACATTACTGAAAGTATTGTAAAGGACAGTCTTAAAGATGTTGTTCAGGCAATTGGTGAAAACAATCTGATGAAGATTGGAGTGGGAATGACTGTTTATCTTGCTTCTAAAATGATAGCTGAAGATAATATTAAGGTAGCTATTTCCGGTCAGGGTGCTGATGAGCTGTTTGGGGGCTATAACAGATATCTGAATAGTTATATGGAAAATACTTTAGATGATGAATTAAGATATGATATGGCTAATATGTATCATGTTAATCTGGAACGTGATGATGCATGCTCAATGGCAAATGGCGTTGAGCTGCGCCTTCCTTTTTTAGATAAGAATCTTGTTGAATTTGCCCTCAATATTCCTGTCAGATATAAGATTTCAGGTTCTGATGATAAGCTGCGCAAAAATATTTTAAGAAAAACGGCTTTCAATTTGGGACTGGATAAGCAGATTGCTTACAGACCTAAAAAGGCAGCCCAGTACGGCACGGGTATTGACAAAATTTTAAGAAAAAAAGTTTTAAAGGATATTGATATTGAGGAGTATTTAAAATAGAGTTTAAAACTCTATTTAAGGACAGTTACTCCATACCCCATATCTAATCCGGTTACCGGTTCAATAGCTGTTATGATATATTTTCCAGGTATCAGATTTATATTTAAAGTAGCTAAACCGTCATTATTGGTTTGACGTGTATAGAAAACACCGTTGATGTTAAATGTTACATTTACATTAGCTAACGAATCACCATTTCCCTTAACAAACCTTGCATTGAATTGTGATGCATTTAAGTAGGTTTTTGTTAAGTTTTTAGCTATAATTGTAGGTAAAACCGTAATGTCAAATCCTATATCCAGGCCGGTTTCAGGATCAGTAGCTGTCAGGATGTAGTTTCCGGGTCTTAAGTTTATATTTAACTTTGCAATACCCTTGCTGTCGGTTTCGCGGATGTAGAATACTCCATTAATATTGAATGTAACATTTCTGTTGGTTAGTGCTTCCCCATTTCCTTTAACAAACTTGGCATAAAAATCTGTTCCGTTTTTATAATATTTAACAAGATTATCTCCCGTAATGGTAGATAAAACAGTTACTGTGTTGGTTTTATTTATTCCGTTGAAAAATGTTGTAATATTATAGGTTCCGGGTCTTAAATTAATATTTAAGTATGCAGTTCCCTTTTCATCAGTTGTTTTGGTGTAATTGATTCCATTGATGCTGAATGTTACATTTGCATTAGCCACGTTAACATCCGCACTGAATCCGGATGCATTTTTATAATATTTTACTAAATCGCTGCTTTTAATTGAATTGGCTGTGGTGTAAATTTTTAAACAGACTATATTTTCAGATGCATTCCATATTTTGCCCTCAGCACTTATAAATGATGTATAACCGTCATTGTGAACTCTGGTATTTATGGATAATGGGACATTTACACCTTTAATTACAGCTCTGAAAATGTCTCCTTTGTTAACTGGAATGTAATTATTTAATTTGACAGTTGAAAAACCGCCAAATGCACTTGTTCCGTTTTGTGTGTGTTTTAATATATCATTTACATAAATGCTGATTTCGTATTTTTCACCGCTGCTGCTGAAGTAGGTTCCGACTGCAGCTATCAGATCATTTCCCAGTGCTTCAAATTCATTGGCATAGTAAATCTGGTTTAAATTGAAGTTTTCATATTTGTCCATTCCGGTAATGTCAATCTGGTAGTTTTTATTATATGAAACAGTGTTGTTTACAATAACACCTATTGCAGGATAACCTCGTACAAATTGAGTATCATAATATGAAATGTATAAATATCCTTCGTCACCAAAATCAGTTCCCCAGCTGTTTTTAAGGATAAATGCACCGTCTCCAGGTGGAGTTATCATGAAGTTGTCTTTGCTGTAACTGTCATCCCATCCAACAAGAAGAACCGCATGGTTTGCCTCTTCAGTTCCATTATAATATTGTGCTGCGGTTTTTGAATTGTAGTATGGGGCTTGCTGCTGAGCATTGTAACCAACCCAAAGTCCGCCATATTTAATTAAAGCATCTTTCAGCTGTTTGTTGTCAGTTGAATTCATACGCGGGTGAACAAAAATCATGTCCTGAACATGAATGTCTTCGTTAGTGGATATTAACGGGGATATTTTTCCAAGTTCATCATAGGAGTCGTATCTGCTTGGAAACATTCCAAGCCAGCTTAATAAATATCCTGCACCCATAAATTCAGTTCCGCCTTCAGTTTCTATGGTATGGCCGTAAATTGAGTATTTGATCATACTGTTTTGAACATTGTTTTCAGAAAAATCATATTCAGTATCTGCTGCTTTAAGCAGAGCTGATTCCAGAGATCCACAGGTTCCAAAAGTCCAGCATGCACCTATTGCACCCTGATTTTTAACTGAACTTACCCATCCGAAGTCACGTAAATCAAATCTGGAAGGAAGATTGGTTAGAGTTAATATATTGTTTACTAAAGTTAATGTAATTCCTGACCCATCAACGATTGTTGCATAGATAGTGTTGTTTAATGAAATGATGTCTTCAGTAAAATTGCAGTTTAGTGCAGTGTAGTTTTTATCAAATGCAGAAAAAATTCCTGTAGTGTTAAGCAGGGAATTATTGGTGAAATAGCTTTGGTTCATGGATAATGAAGTATCATATGTGTATATAGCTCCTCCATTAAATGAAGCAAAGTTATTTGTGAAATTGGAATTGTTTATTGTAGCGTTTGTCATATCTAAATATAGGCTGCCTCCATTTGATCCTCTATTGTCGTCATTTAATCCATAGTTATTTGCAAAATTACTGTTGTTTATTTTTAAATTAACATATGATGTGTAGATTGCCCCACCATCATAAAGAGCAGAGTTATGTGTGAAATTACAGTTTTCAACACTTAACTTACCTTCAAGCTGAAGTATAGCTCCTCCAAATTCTGCATATGATTGTGTAAAAGTTGAATTTGAAATTTCTACATTTTCAACTAAATCAAAGTATAGGCTTCCTCCGTTTTTATCGGAACTTATATTTGAAAATTCAGAGTTTTTAATTATAAATTCTTTTGATTCTTTAGATCCGATAGCTCCGGCAGTTTTGCCGGATTTTAAGTTGGTGAATTTGGATTTGTCAATCATAACCTTGGAACCGGTAGCATAAACTGCACTGGCATAATTTGAGCTTAGATTAACAAAATCAGTATTGGTAATATTTGCATTTGCACCTAGAAGGTATACTGCACCCCAATTTGAAGAAGATTTTTGGATTTCACTATTTTTTATTTTAATATCTGCCAGGGCTCCAAAAACAGCACTTCCTTTTTCAGAAGTTGTATTTATAAAAGAGGAATCTTCAATAGTTAGGCTTCCGCTGTTTATCAGACATACACCGGCCTGACTTGAATTCATATTTTTAAATGTTACATTATTTAAAATAATATTTGAGTTTTTAGCATATATTCCTGAACCGTATTGTGATAGTCCGTTAGTTAAAATAAGATTGTTTACTGTCAGATTGCATTGATTTACAAGAAGTATTCTGGCCTGGTCGGACCCGTCAAAAGCATATCCGTTTCCGTTAATTACAAGTTCTCTGTTGCTTATTACAATTCCATCACCATATTTTCCGTCAGCAGTGTTGTTATAAGCATAATCACGGTTTATGTTTACTTCATTACCTGATTCATCTATTGCTGTTTGTAAATCTGTAAATGTATTGTTTTCATTAGCTGAAACTGCAGTTAAAGACAATAACAAAACAAAAGATACAAACAAAAGCTTTAGTTTAGTTTTATTTAACATTTTATCCACATTTTAATTTTTTTAGTTTCTATAAACATTAATATATTATTAAGTTATGATTTTTAATGTTGATTGAATAAATCAGTATTTTTTACACAAAAAATGTATTTTGTCAGGATTAACTGGCGATGTAATTTTAAGTTGGC
>ULQP01072831.1_pt1 | contig 13756 bp, 12 predicted proteins | sample 1954571 | NCBI WGS metagenome assembly ULQP01 (sample SAMEA4835657, study PRJEB28245) | human gut metagenome | biome: gut microbiome; material: fecal sample | place: Denmark | collected 2008 | reverse complement strand
CAGCCGCATCCGCCTGTGGGACTTCAAGAAGAAGCTGAAGGAAACGATGGCGCTTTTGTCGATGGATGAAAGCTACGCCGAGCGCGATTTGAATGTCGGCTTCTCCGGCGGCGAAAAGAAGAAGGCGGAAATCCTGCAAATGCTGATGCTCGAACCCAAACTCGCCATTCTGGACGAAACCGACTCCGGTCTGGACGTGGACGCGGTGCGCACGGTGTCCGAGGGCGTCCGCCTGTTCCGCGAAAAGACGCACGGTTCGCTGCTGATTATCACCCACAGCACGCGCATTCTGGAGGCGCTGCGTGTTGACCGCACGCATGTGATGGAAAACGGCGTCATTGTGCGCGAAGGCGACGCGGCGCTGGTGGAAGAAATCAACGAAAAGGGCTTCAAGGGCTGATGGGGGAGCGGCATGACAGAGAAGAGCCAAGTTGCGGACATTGACCGCAGCATTTATGATATTCGCGACGCGGAGCATGACGCGTACCGCATGGAAGCCGGCTTGACCCCCGCCATCGTCGAGAAGCTGTCCAAGGAGAAGAACGACCCGGCGTGGATGGAGCAGTTCCGGCTGGAATCGCTGCAAATCTACAATAATATGCGCGTGCCGGACTGGGGGCCGTCGCTGGACGGGCTGGATATCGACCACATCGCGACGTATGTCCGCCCGAACACGAAGATGCAGAACAACTGGGAGAACGTGCCGCAGGACATTAAGGACACGTTTGAGCGGCTGGGCATTCCGCAGGCGGAGCGCAAGTCGCTGGCGGGCGTGGGCGCGCAGTACGACTCGGAGCTGGTGTACCACAATGTGCGCGCGGAAGTGGCGGCGCAGGGCGTGGTGTACACCGACATGGAGAGCGCGCTGCACGGCGAATATGCCGAGATGGTGCGCAAGTACTTCATGAAGCTCGTCACCCCGCGTGACCACAAGTTTGCGGCGCTGCACGGCGCGGTTTGGTCGGGCGGCTCGTTTGTGTACGTTCCCAAGGGCGTGCAGGTGTCCATTCCGCTGCAATCGTATTTCCGCCTGAACGCCAAGGGCGCGGGGCAGTTTGAGCATACGCTGATTATTGTGGACGAGGGCGCAAGCCTGCACTTCATCGAAGGCTGCTCTGCCCCGAAGTACAACGTGGCGAACCTCCATGCCGGCTGCGTGGAGCTGTACGTCAAAAAGGGCGCGAAGCTGCGCTATTCGACGATCGAAAACTGGTCGAAGAACATGTATAACCTCAACACCAAGCGCGCGCTGGTGGAGGAGGATGGCACGATTGAGTGGATTTCCGGCTCGTTCGGGTCGCATGTGGGCTGCCTGTATCCGATGAGCATCTTGAAGGGCGACCGCGCCCGCATGGAGTTCACGGGCGTGACGTTCGCAGGCGCGGGGCAGAATCTCGACACGGGCGCGAAGGTCGTGCACGTTGGCAAAAATACCAGTTCGTACATGAACACGCGCTCCATCAGCAAGAGCGGCGGCATCAGCACGTTCCGCTCCAGCGTGGTGGTGGAGAAGAGCGCGAAGCAGGCCAAGAGCGCGGTATCCTGCCAGTCGCTGATGCTCGACAGCGAGAGCCGCTCGGACACGATTCCCGCGATGGACATCCGCACGCGCGACGCCGCCATCGGGCATGAGGCGAAAATCGGCAGCATCAGCAATGAAGCGGTGTTCTACCTGATGAGCCGCGGCATGAGCGAAGAGGATGCGCGCGCACTGATTGTCAGCGGCTTTGCGGACAACGTATCCAAGGAACTGCCGGTGGAATACGCGGTGGAGATGAACAACCTCATCCGCCTTGAAATGAAGGGCAGCATCGGCTGAGCGGAAAGGAGCATCCATCAATGGAAAAAATGGCCATCAATCAGCTGCCCAGCCGGACGTGGAATCGTCTGGGCGTGAATGAAACAACGATTGACTGGGACGAAAGCGCGACGGTTGTGCTGCCGGAAGAATCCGCAGAGAAAACGGAAATGCTGATTGCATCGGACGCGGCGTATGCCCGCAAGTGCGTGACCATTCAGGCGGAAAAGGGCGCGAAAAAGTTGCTTTTCCAGACCCTTCGCACGGCGGGCAAGCTGCATGTGCAGACGGAGCTGACTGCCGAGGACGGCGCGGAAATGGAGCTGATTCAGCTGGTCGCGCCGGGCGAAAACGCGCTGGTGTATGATGAAGTCATCGGGCACTGCCACGGCAGCGGGCGGATTGTGCTGCGGCAGGTGACGCTGGGTCACGGCGATGTGTACGCGCAGACGGGCATCGGGCTGGACGGCGAGAACGCGTCGTTTGCGGCGAATATCGGCTATCTGGCGAGGAAGAATCAGACGCTGGACATGAACCTTGTCGTCAACCACTGGGGGAAAAAGACGAAGTGCGAAATCAACGCGTCCGGCGCGCTGAATGACGCGGCGAAGAAGATTTTCCGCGGCACGATTGACTTCAAGCGCGGGTCGTCCGGGTCGGTCGGCAGCGAACAGGAAACGGTGCTGATGCTGGGCGAGGACGCGGTGAACAAGACCGTGCCCGTCATCCTCTGCGCGGAGGAGGACGTCGAGGGCACGCACGGCGCGACCATCGGCGAGATGGACGACGACACGCGCTTCTACTTCGGCAGCCGCGGCATCGACCGCGAAACGGCGGAAAAGCTGCTTTCGCGCGCGGCGATTGCCCGCGTGGCGCAGCAGGTGAAAAGCGAAACGGCGCGCGCGGCGATACTGAACGAACTGGATGGGGAAATGGATGAAAACGACGGATTACAGGCGTGATTTTCCGCTGCTGATGCAGGAAACAGCGGCGTATCTGGACAACGCGGCGACGGCGCAGCGCCCGCAGTGCGTACTGGATGCGGAAAAAACGTTCTATGAGACGCAGAACGCGAATCCCCTGCGCGGGCTGTATCCGCTGAGCATCGCGGCGACGGAGGCGGTGGAGGAAGCGCGCTTGGCGGTTCGCGATTTCCTGCACGCCGAGAGCAGTCAGGAGATTATCTTCACGCGCAACACGACCGAGGCGCTGAACCTCGTGGCGTACAGCTATGGGCTGTCTCACGTCCACGCGGGCGACGAGGTGGTGGTGTCCATCCTGGAGCATCACAGCAACCTGCTGCCGTGGCAGATGGTGTGCCGGCAAACGGGCGCAACGCTCAAATTCATCGACTGCGAAATGGATGGACGGCTCGACCTGAACAAGGTATCGGAAATCATCACCGATAAGACGAAGATCGTTGCCGTGACGCACGTTTCCAACGTTATCGGGCGCGTCAACCCGATTCGCGAAATCGCGGACATGGCGCACCGCGTCGGCGCAGTCATCGTGGTGGACGGCGCGCAGTCCACGCCGCATATCCCCGTGGATGTGCAGGCGCTGGACGCGGATTTCCTCGCGTTTTCGGGGCATAAGGTGTTCGGCCCGATGGGCATTGGCGCACTGTACGGCAAACGCAGGCTGCTGGAAAAGATGCCGCCCTTCCTCTCCGGCGGGGAGATGATCGAGTCCGTCACGCGCACCGGGGCGACGTATGCCGAGCTGCCCTACAAGTTTGAGGCGGGCACGGGCAACGCCGCCGGCGCAGTCGGGCTGCACGCGGCGATTCGCTATATGCAGTCCGTCGGCTTTGACACCATGCACGAGCGCGAAACGGCGCTGGTTGCCCGCATGATGGCGGGGATGGCGGATATGCCGTTCATCCATGTGCTGGGGTCGGGCAGTCCTGAGGAACACAGCGGCATTGTCACGTTCACGGTCGATGGCGTGCATCCGCATGACGTGAGCGAAATCCTCGCGGCGGACGGCGTGTGCATCCGCGCGGGGCATCACTGCGCACAGCCGCTGCTCAAGCACCTCGGCTATTCCTCGACGGTTCGGGCAAGCTGCGCGTTCTACAACACGCCGGACGAGGTGAATCGGCTGCTGGACAGCCTGAAAACAATCAGGGAGCGAATGGGCTATGGAAAACAGGAGCTTTTATAACGAAATTCTGACAGAACACAACATCCACCCGGAGTTCAAGCACGATCTGCCGGACGCGAACATCGAGCTGGAAGGCGTCAACCCCAGCTGCGGCGACGACATCACGCTGAAGCTGAAGGTGGATGGCGACGTGATTACCGACGGCGCGTTCATCGGCGACGGCTGCGCGATTTCGCAGGCTTCGGCGGACATTATGCTGGGCATGATTGTCGGGCGGAAGAAGGAAGAAGCGCTGCATCTGGGCGAAATCTTCCGCAAGATGATTCAGGGCGAAGCGACGGCGGAGGAAATCGACGAGCTGGAGGAAGCCGGGGCGCTGAAGGATATTTCGCACATGCCCGCGCGCGTGAAGTGCGCCGTGCTGGGCTGGCGGACGCTGAAGGAAGCCATCGGGGGAGAAGAGGAATAAGAAAACCGGACGGGGCGCGATGGCTCTGTCCGGTGCTTTTATTCATACGGTGGAGAAATTTATGTGTGTTTTGAAGATGCTTGATTTTGTCCGCTGCTCCCGTCGCCTCTGCGGAGGCGAAGACGTTACTTTCTGTTGCGGCAGAAAGTAACCAAAAAGCGCCCAGAGGGGGCTGAAAAGTGAAAGAGCGGGGATTTCAGCCCCCTCTGGACTCCCCCCGCCACTGCAATTTCTTGCGGGAAAGAGTGGCGTTTTGTTTTGTGCAGCCGCATTCGTCCGCTTTCAATAGGTTTGTGATGCGTGAATGCTGGTTCGGGGTAAAAAATCGCTGTCCGCGTCCCGGCAGCGTTTCAGCCGACAACAATATTCGCAAACAGAACCCGACCGGGCAGGGAAAAAACCCTCCGTCCGGTCGGCCTTTTGCTGCGGGATGTTTGAAAGCAAAAGAAAAGGTCAAGGCTTTTCAACCTTGACCATCCGTGGAGCATAGGAGATTCGAACTCCTGACCTCGACAATGCGAATGTCGCGCGCTACCAACTGTGCTAATGCCCCAAGCGCTTGTTCTCTTTGTGTCAGGCGGTGAAGCGCTGAGCACAGAAAGTATTATAGCATAGTTCTCGGAAAAATGCAAGGGGTTTTTTGAAATTTTTTCGGGAAAATTGCAAACTTTTTTTCAGGGGGCATTTTGGACAGATTTCAGAATGCACGTTCGCTTATTTTGCGCGAAAAACTGCTTTTCTGCCCGGCGACTCTTGTGCATATGCGCCGATTATGGTATAATGCCCATGATGAAGCAAACGGAGGAGAGAACGGATGGATGCAGAAATGCTGCGGAATGTGCTGACGATGCTGGGCACGGTGTTAGGCGCGATTTTGGTGCTGATGCTGGTGGCGAAAATCACGAGCATGGTGCATGTGGAGGCGGACGATGCGCGCGCGCCGATTGACAGCATGGAAGCGAGCGTCGTCGGCAAGCGCACGCTGGTGACGCAGGAGGACGGCGCACCGAAAACCATCTACTATATGACCTTCCAGAAGGTGAACGGAATGCGGATGGAGCTGGAAGTGCCGGGCGAGGACTACGGCTTGGCGGCGGAAGGCGATCAGGGCGTGCTGGTCGCGCGCGGGGAAGAATTTATCGTCTTTAAGCGAATGATTTGAAATGATTGGAGCTTCCCAAACAAGTGGCGGCACCGAAGGGGTGGAGGGGGCGAGCGGAAAGCCCCCTCCTCGCGTCCGCAGACGCGAAATCCTCTGCAATAATCGCATACTGTAAGGAGTAAAACAGAAATTATGGCATATCAAGCACTCTACCGCCAGTGGCGCCCCAAAGACTTTTCCAGCATGGTGGCACAGGAGGCAGTCATCTCCACGCTGCGCAATCAGGTGATGAGCGGGCGCGTCGCCCATGCGTACCTCTTCTGCGGCAGCCGCGGCACGGGCAAAACATCCACCGCGAAAATCCTCGCGCGCGCCATCAACTGCGAGCATCCCGTGGGCGGCGACCCATGCGGGCAGTGTGAATCCTGCCGCCGCCTGCTGGCGGACGAGTCGATGGACGTGATGGAAATCGACGCGGCGAGCAACAATGGCGTCGAGGAAATCCGCAATCTGCGCGAGACGGTCAAATATCCGCCGCAGCAGGGGAAATACAAGGTCTACATCATCGACGAAGTACACATGCTGTCCACTTCTGCGTTTAATGCTTTGCTGAAAACGCTGGAGGAGCCGCCGGCGTACGTCGTTTTCATCCTCGCAACGACCGAGCCGCAGAAGCTGCCCGCGACGATTCTCAGCCGCTGCCAGCGCTTCGACTTCGGGCGGATTCCGGCGCACCAAATCGCGGGGCGGCTGCGTCAGGCGGCGGAGGGCGCGAAGGCGGAAGCGTCGGAGAACGCGCTGATGCTCATCGCCCGCGCCGCAGAGGGCGGAATGCGCGACGCGCTGTCGATACTGGACATGTGCCTGGGCTATTCCAATCAGGTGACGGAAGACCTCGTGCGCAATGTGCTGGGCACGAGCGACCGCAGCTTCCTGTTCCGCTTCGCCGATGCGCTGGAAAAAGAGGACGCGTCCGCCGTCATGCGGATGATTGACGAATTGATGCGCGCCGGGCGCGAACCGATGGTGTTCGCCAAGGACGTCAGCCAGCATCTGCGCGCGCTGCTGATTGCCAAGTGCAGCCCAGACGACCTGAGCGCCCTGCTTGACCTGACGCAGGAGGACGCGCAGGAGTACGCGCAGCAGGCGGAAAAATTCACCACGACGCGGCTGATGAACATGCTGGAATTGTTCATGCGCGTGGAAACGGATTTGCGCTGGGCGTCGTCGCCGCGAATCGTACTGGAAAACGCCGCGCTGAAAAGCTGCCTGCGGACGAGCGAAGCGGATACGGCGGCGCTGAACGACCGCATCAGCGAACTGGAAAAGCAGCTGACCGCCTTGCAGGAGAAGCTGCAAAGCGGCGCGTTTACCCCTGCGCAGCCCGCGAAAAAGGCGGCAAAGCCTGCATCCGAGCCGAAGCAGGAAGCGCCCAAGCCCGCCGCGCCTGTGGTCATGACCCCGACCGGCAAGACCGACGCGGACGCGTGGAAGGAGGCTATGAACATCCTGAAGCGCTCCGACCCCGGCACGTTCGCGATGCTGACGATGGGCAAATACGCCGGGTGCGACGGCGACACCTACCGCTGGCAGGCGCCGATGGGGCAGGAACTGTACGTCGGGCTGATGAATCAGGAGAAGAAGCGCACGGCGATTGCGTCGGCGCTGACGCAGGCGTCGGGGATGCAATGCCGCTTTGAGGCGATCGGCGCGGTGAAGGAAAAGAAAGCCGACCAGAGCGACGAATCCTTCCTCGCGGCGCTGGAAACGACCTTCGGCAAGGCGAACACGATGGTGCAGGAGGACGTGAAGGGGTGAGCAGCGCGGACATTCGCGGGATGTTTGCCGGACTGCCGGGTGCGCACGGCATCATCGAAGCGGCGCTGAACGGGCAGGGGCGCGTGATAACGGATGATTCGGCGCGTCCGAGCAGCGCGGCGGTGCTGGCGGGCGATTTCCTCTTTTTCGGCGGCGAACCGTCGGAAGAATTGGTGCGGCGCGCACTGAACGCGGAGAATCGCGCGTGGATTGTGCAGGGGAGCAGTACGTTTCTCGCGCTGGTGCAGGCGCAGCGGTCGGGAACGTGGTCGGAGCGCATCGCCTTTGACCCGTGCCGTCAGCCGGAGGATGCGCACCTGACTGCGCTGCTGACGAATCTGCCGCAGGGCGTGACGCTTGTGCCGATTGGCGCGGCGGAAATGGCGTTCTGCCGCAAGACCCCGTGGGCGGCGGACTTCGTGAGTCAATTCACGGAGGATGAATATGCGCGCAGCGGGCTGGGGGTGCTGGTCTGCGCGGACAGGGCGTTCGTGTCGGGTGCATCCAGCTACGCGGCGTATCCCGGCGGCATCGAGGTGGAGGTGGACACAGCACCGGCGCACCGCGGACACGGCTACGCGACGCTGGCAGCGGCAAAGCTCATCTTGACGGCGCATCAGCAGGGGAAAATTGCGACGTGGGACGCGGCGAATGAAACATCAGCACACATTGCGCAGAAACTCGGCTACCGCGTAACCTGCGCCTATCAAGTCTTCACAACGGCGTAACCATTGGCGCACCCGTCAGGATGATTCGCATTCCGCGTTTCCTGCCGGGTGCATTTTTTGACGAAATTTCAACGGTTCGGACGATTTTCACAAAAATCCTGCTGGATTCCTCAGAAAAACCACAAAATTTTTCCGGACAGCAGGAAATAGGGGGGACATGTAGAATTAGAAAAGTCGGGCTAAATTGTAACCTCAACTTTTCCCGCCCCGAAAGGGGCATGACATGGAGGGAGTTTTGAACATGAGTGAGCAGAACCTGAAGCAGGTGCTGGCGAAAAAGCAGAGCATCCTGCAGGGAGACGCGGAACGAATCGCAAAGCAGCGCGCGGCTGGCAAGCTGACCGCCCGTGAACGGGTGGCGAAGCTGCTGGACGCCGGCTCTTTCGTGGAGACGGACGCGCTGGTATCCCGCAATGGGGATTACGCCGGGGTCGTGACCGGCAGCGGCACGGTGCAGGATCGCCCTGTGTACGTGTTCGCGCAGGATTTCACGGTGCATGGCGGCGCGATGGGGCAGATGCAGGCGCAGAAGATTGTCAAGGTGCTGGATCTGGCGCAGAAGACGGGCGCGCCCGTGATCGCCCTGTGCGACAGCGCTGGTGTGCGCATTGACGAGGGCGCGGCGGCGATGAACGCCTACGCTTCCGTTTTCACCCGTCTGGCAAAGCTCAGCGGCGTGGTGCCGGTCATCGCGCTGGTGCTGGGCCCGGTGGTCGGCGGCGCGGCAATGATCGCCCAGCTGGCTGACATCACCATTGAAGCCGAAAACGTTGGTCAGCTGATGGTCTATGGCCCGCAGGTCATGAGCGCCATTTCCGGCAAGACGGTGGATGCCAAGGCGGTCGGCGGCGCGAAGGCGATGGCTGCGCAGGGCGGCATCGCGCTGACGGCGAAGGACGAGGACGAAGCCATCTCTCTGGCGGTGCAGGTGCTGGACTATCTGCCCGGCTGCAACGCGGAGGATGCCGCGATTGTGGATACCGACGACATGAACCGCATTCTGCCCGTGCTGGACGCGGCGGACGCGGAAAGCCAGCTGGCTGCCATGGCGGACGGCGCGGCGTATGTGGAGCTTTTCAAGGACTACGGTAAGGAAATCCGCGTTGCGCTGACCCGCGTGGGCGGCCGTCCGGTCGGTCTGGTGGTTGGCAACGGCAAGGAGAACGACGGCGTGCTGACGGCGCAGTCCGCGAGCAAGGCCGCGCGCTTCATCCGCCTGTGCGACTGCTACAGCCTGCCGGTCGTGTCCCTGATCAACAGCAAGGGCGTTGCTGTCCCGGCGGTTGACGAGCAGGCGGCGACCATCAAGGCGACCACCCAGCTGCTTTACGCCTACGCGGAAGCGACGACGGCGAAGGTGTCCATCGTCACCGGCAATGCCATCGGTCAGGCGTATGTCGCCATGGGCGGCAAGAGCAACGCTGACGTCACCTACGCGTGGCCGGGCGCGGTGATTTCCGCCCTGACCCCCGAAGCGGCGGTGCAGGTGCTCTACACCGACGCCCTGAAGGCGGATAAGAAGCCCGCGCTCCAGTCCCGTGCGGATCTGGAAGCGAAGTTCGCTGCGGATGTGGCGGACGGCGTGGCGGCTGCCGCGGCTGGCATGGTCGATGACGTGATTGATCCCGCCGAAACGCGCAAGTATGTCATTGCGGCGCTGGAGATGCTCTCCTCCAAGCGCGAATCCAATCCCCCGAAGAAGCACGGCAACCTGCCGCTGTGATTGAGGAAAGGATTGTGTGAAAAATGGACTTTGCAGCCTTTTTGAGTAATCTGGGCAATAATCTGGGCTTCGGCTTGACCGTCACCCTCATCGGCATCGCCATCGTGTTCCTCGGTTTGACGATTCTGATTGGCCTGATCAAGCTGATGGAAAAAGCCACCGCGAACCTCGGCAAGGGCGGCAAGAAGGCAAAGAAGCAGGCGGAAGCGCCCGCTCCCGCGCCGGTTGCCGCGCCCGTGGTGGAAGAAGTGCCCGTGGCGGATGACAGCGAGCTGATTGCGGTCATTTCCGCCGCTGTGGCGATGATGATGGAGGATGGCAGCGCCTTCACGGTGCGCCGCGTCCGCCGCGTGCAGAATGCGCCCGCCTGGCAGAAGGCTGGCCGCGAAGAACAGGTGTACAGCCGCTTCTAATATACTATTTCCTGCATTCACCTGTGCCATCTGCTTGCGCCTTTTCCTTTCTGGCGTCCGTTCATTCCACTTAGCGTAGCGCTGCTACGCTGCGTTTCATTCACGTTAGCCAGAAAGAAAAATTCGCGGCGCATCTTGGCACATGCTCATTTGGAAATAGTATCGGCTTGAACATGACAACAAATTGAACGATTTTGACAGGAGGAAATCCCATCATGCGTACCTTCAATATTACGGTCAATGGTCAGACTTATGTGGTGGATGTGGAAGAAGTCGGCGGCGTGCAGACGGCTGCGCCCGTGCGCGCTGCTGCCCCTGTGGCGGCTGCTCCCGTGGCGGCGGCTCCGGCTGCTGCGCCTAAGGCTGCTGCGGCTGCTCCCGTGGCGGGCGGCGAACCCGTTAAGGCGCCCATGCCCGGCAACATCCTGGACGTGAAGGTCAAGGTTGGCGACACGGTCAAGGCGGGCACGGTGCTGTGCGTGCTGGAAGCCATGAAGATGGAAAACGAAATTCCCGCCCCCAAGGACGGCAAAGTGGCGCAGGTCGTTGTGACCAAGGGCGCGACGGTCGGCGCGGGCGACACGCTGGTCGTGCTGGCGTAATCCGACGTATTTACCGATCCCGAAGGAAAGTGAGCTGATATAATGGGAATCAATGTGGGCGAAACCCTCATGGGGCTCGTCACGACCTCGGGTATCTACCAGTATCTGACGAACCCGCTGGCGCTGATCATGGTCGCCATCGCTTGCGTACTGCTGTATCTCGCCATTGTCAAGCAATTTGAGCCGCTGCTGCTGCTGCCGATTGCCTTCGGTATGCTGCTGACCAACTTGCTGGGCAGCGACATCTTCCACGAAGAACTCTTCGCCGGCGGCCATGCCAACTGGGCGCTGTTCGGCGGCGCGGTCTTGATAGACGGCAAGGATTTTGTTGATTCCGTGGGCTACATGGTCAATGCCGCCGGTCAGATTCTGACCAGCAACAATGTCGTGCTGGGTCACTTCGTCAACGCCGTTACCATCGACGACCCGACGAAGCTGGTGCCTTTTGCTGACATCCTGGCGCAGTTCGCCGCCAACGGCAACGCTGCTTCCATCATTCTGGAGGATGCCTTCCTGAAGAACGGCGCGGTCTACACCGCCACCGGCGCGATGCTTGCGACGGCGGGCAAGACGATTTCCGCGGGTCTGCTGGACTACCTGTACCTCGGCGTGAAGCTGGGCATCTATCCGTGCCTTATCTTCATGGGCGTTGGCGCGGGCACGGACTTCGGGCCGCTGATTTCTAACCCGAAGACGCTGCTGCTGGGCGCAGCGGCGCAGCTGGGCATTTTCATGACGTTCATCTTCGCGTATGCCGTGTTCGGCTTCTCCGCTGCGGAAGCGGGCGCCATCGGCATCATCGCCGGCGCGGACGGCCCGACGGCCATTTGGCTGACCGGCAAGCTCGCCCCGCACCTCCTTGGCCCGATCGCGGTCGCGGCGTACTCCTACATGGCGCTGGTGCCTGTCATTCAGCCGCCGATTATGCGCGCCCTGACCACCGAGAAGGAACGCAAGATTGTCATGGAGCAGCTCAAGCCTGCCACCAAGACGCAGAAGATTATCTTCCCCATCGTCGTCACCATTCTGGTTGCGCTGCTGCTGCCGTCCGCTGCTCCGCTGGTCGGCTGCCTGATGCTGGGCAACCTCGCGAAGGAATGCGGCGTGACCGAACGTCTGAACAAGACGATGCAGAACGAGCTGATGAATATCGTCACGATTTTCCTCGGCATCACGGTCGGCGCAACGGCGACTGCCTCTACCTTCCTGACAGTGCGCACGCTTGAAATCATCGCGATGGGCATCGTCGCGTTCGGCATGGGCACGGCGGGCGGCGTGCTGCTGGCGAAGCTGATGAACAAGCTCTCCGGCGGCAAGATCAACCCGCTGATCGGCTCTGCCGGCGTGTCCGCTGTCCCGATGGCGGCGCGTGTGTCCCAGAAGGAAGGTCAGAAGGCGAATCCCGCGAACTTCCTGCTGATGCACGCCATGGGCCCGAACGTTGCTGGCGTTATCGGCTCTGCCATCGCGGCAGGCGTGCTGCTCAGTATGTTTGGCTGATAGGCATAACCCGTTGATGGAAACGTATCCGGTCAGGGGCAGGGGAGTGCTTCTCCGCCTCTGACCGAACTGAAGGAGGAAATTCGTCCTATGGCAAAGGTTCAAATTACGGATACCATCCTGCGCGACGGCCACCAGTCTCAGGCCGCGACCCGGATGCGTACCGATGAGATGCTGCCTGCCTGCGAAATGCTGGACAAGGTTGGCTACTACTCTCTGGAGTGCTGGGGCGGCGCGACCTACGACGCGTGCCTGCGCTTCCTGAACGAAGACCCGTGGGAGCGGCTGCGCAAGCTGCGCAAGGCGTTGCCCAACACCAAGCTGCAGATGCTGCTGCGCGGCCAGAACCTGCTGGGCTACCGTCCCTACGCGGACGACGTGGTGGATTTCTTTGTCAAGAAGGCCGTCGAAAACGGCATTGACATCATCCGCTGCTTCGACGCGCTGAACGACCTGCGCAACATGCAGACCGCCGTCAAGGCGACGAAGAAGTACGGCGGCACGGCGGAAATCGCCATGTCGTACACCGAATCCCCCGTGCACAACGAGGATTACTTCGTCAAGCTCGCTGTGGACATCCAGAAGATGGGCGCGGACGTCATCTGCATCAAGGACATGGCGAACCTGCTGCTACCCTACAAGGCGTACAGCCTCGTCAAGCGCCTGAAGAAGGAAACCGACCTGCCGATCGTCCTGCACACGCACAACACCACCGGCACGGGCGACATGGTGCTGCTCAAGGCCATCGAGGCGGGTGTGGACGTGGTGGATCCCTGCCTGTCCCCGCTGGGCTCCGGCACGTCTCAGCCGGCGACCGAATCCCTCGTTGCGACCCTGAAGGGCACGGAATACGACACGGGCTTCGACCTCGACCTGCTGGCGCAGCTGGCGGCGCACTTCCGCACGGTGGCGGATCGCCTGACCAAGGACGGCTGGCGTGACCCGGCGCGCGTGCTGGGCGTGGACGTCAAGACCCTGCAGTATCAGGTGCCGGGCGGCATGCTGTCCAACCTGATTGGTCAGCTCAAGCAGGCGAACCAGATGGACAAGTACTACGACGTGCTGGCGGAAGTGCCGCGCGTGCGCAAGGACTTCGGCTATCCGCCGCTGGTCACGCCGACTTCCCAGATCGTGGGCACGCAGGCCGTGATGAACGTGCTGGGCGGCGAGCGCTACAAGATGGTGCCGAAGGAATCCAAGGACTTGCTGGCGGGTCACTACGGCCGTCTGCCGGGCAAGGTGAACGAGGACGTGCGCAAGAAGTGCATCGGCGACACGAAGGTCATCACCCATCGCTACGCCGACGACATTCCGCCGGAACTCGACAAGCTGCGTGAGGAAATGCGCGAATGGTATCAGTGCGAGGAAGACGTGCTGTCCTACGCCATGTTCCCGAAGGTCGCGCCGAAGTTCTTCGAGTATCGCGCTGCCCAGCAGCTGAAGGTGGATTCCACCATGCTGAACAAGGCTGACAAGACGATGCCTGTCTAATAGGTA
>ULQP01022563.1_pt1 | contig 13758 bp, 8 predicted proteins | sample 1954571 | NCBI WGS metagenome assembly ULQP01 (sample SAMEA4835657, study PRJEB28245) | human gut metagenome | biome: gut microbiome; material: fecal sample | place: Denmark | collected 2008 | reverse complement strand
CGGTCCGCGAACCGTCCGGCCCGATGCTCCCGCTGACGCCGCCCGCTGACGCCGCGCCCACCGGGGAAACACCCTTTGCCGTGTATGAGACGCAGCAGCCCGATGCCCCGCTGACCCGGGCGGACGCGCTGTGCCAGATCACGGCCACGCTCAAACTGTTCCCGGTCAACGGCTATAAAAGCCCCTTTGCCGATGTGGTGGGCCAGGCTCCCTTTGCCGGAGCGGTCCAGAGCGCGGTGCAGAGCGGGCTGATCCCCGAACACTGGACCGCCGACGGCTGCCTGCATCCCGGGCAGTCCGTGACGCTCGCGGAGTTCCTGGAGGTGCTGCGCCCCGGCTATGCGGCCCGGCGGCCGCTGCCCGCCGGGGCCGTCGCCGACCAGGCCGTACAGGCCGGCTGGATTGACGCCGGCGCGGACCTGAACGGGGTCCTGACCCGGGCGCAGGGGGCGGCCATCTGCCGCCGTGTGCAGATTTGAAGGAGAAAGGTTGGAATTGCGATGAAACAAACCAAGAAAGGCGGGTTCACGCTGCCCGGCGAAGCCGGATGCGAGGCGCTGACCCTGGAACTGGCCGACCGCTGGGGCGCCGATGTCATCCGCGACAGCGACGGCACCGAACTGTCCGACGAGATTCTCGATGCCGGCTATTCGATCTACTCGACGATCTGCCTGATCCGGGACCACAACGAGTGGGCCCGCGAACATCCCGACTGCCTGCAGCAGACCTTCCTGACCACCCGGCCCTGCCTGGCAGGGGAGGGGCCGCTGTCGGTCGCGCTGCTCGCGGATTTCTTTGACGAGCAGTTCCGCGTCAATGACGGCGAGACCGCCCGCCGGTACTGGCAGGTCTGGGACCGCACCGAGGGCACGCTGCTGGACGCCGGCGCCTGGCACTGGCAGCCCGGCACCGGCTGCGTCGTCGTGGACCATCCCACGCCCTACCACAGCTATACGGTCAGCTTCCTGGCCTATCGGATCTGGGAAGAGATCTCGATGTACAACCATCTGACCAACCACTGGGACAAGGAACACCTGATGCCCATTGATCCCCGCCGCCCCGAAGCCCGCGCCTTCCTGACCGACTGGCTGCGCAACTGGTGCGAAACCCACCCCCACACGACGGTGGTCCGGTTCACGAGCCTGTTCTACAACTTTGTCTGGATCTGGGGCTCCGACGAGCGCAACCGCAGCCTCTTCACCGACTGGGGCAGCTATGACTTCACGGTGTCGGAGCAGGCGCTGGCGGATTTCGCGGCCGAGTACGGCTACGAGCTCACGGCGGAGGACTTCATCAACAAGGGCAACTTCCAGGTCACCCACCAGCCGCCCACGGCCCACAAGCGGGATTACATGGCGTTCACCCAGCGGTTTGTGGCCTCCTACGGCCGCACGCTGGTGGACCTGGTCCATCAGTACGGCAAAAAGGCCTATGTCTTTTACGACGACAGCTGGATCGGTGTCGAGCCTTACGGCCCCTATTTCCCGTCCATCGGGTTTGACGGCATCATCAAATGCGTGTTCTCGGGCTATGAAGTGCGGATGTGCTCCGGTGTGCCCGCCCAGGTCCATGAACTGCGCCTGCACCCCTACCTCTTCCCGGTGGGGCTGGGCGGTGCGCCGACCTTCACCGAGGGCGGCGATCCCACCCGCGATGCCCGCGCGTACTGGAACCATGTCCGCCGCGCCCTGCTGCGTGCCCCGATTGACCGCATCGGGCTGGGCGGCTACCTGCACCTGGTGAAGGATTTCCCGGATTTTGTCCAGTATATCGCCGATCTGGCCGATGAGTTCCGCGAGGTGCGGGATCTGCACGCCGCCGGCGAGGTCTACACGATGCCGCTGACCGTGGCGGTGCTGCACAGCTGGGGCGGACTGCGCCCCTGGACGCTCTCCGGCCATTTCCATGAAACCTACATGCACGACCTCATCCACATCAACGAGGCGCTCTCCGGCCTGCCGGTCGAGACCCGCTTCCTGAGCTTTGAGGATGTCAAGGCCGGCAAGCTGGAAGGCGTCGATGTGGTCATCAACGCCGGCCGCGCCGGCACGGCCTGGAGCGGCGGCGATGCCTGGCAGGATGCCGCGCTGGTCACGGCGCTCAGCGCCTGGGTGGCCCAGGGCGGCGTGCTGATCGGCGTCAATGAGCCCACCGCCGTGCCGGGCTGGGGAGACTATTTCCGGATGGCCCGCGCCCTCGGCGTGGACGAGGACACCGGCGCCCGTGTCTGTCACGGCCGCTGGCCCGTGCAGGCCGACCTCGTGGAGGGCCTGATCCCCGAGGGCGCCACCCTCTGCACCCGCGACCACCTTTACCTGACGGACGGCGAGACCCGCGTCCTGGCCGAACAGGACGGCTGCCCGGCCATTGCCACCCACACCTTCGGCCGCGGCCGTGGCATATATCTGGCCGGCTTTGCCTACAGCCCCGAAAACGCCCGGATGCTGCTCAACCTGATGCTCTGGGCCACCGGGACCGACAGCAGCCGTGTCCCGTACCTGACCGACAATGCGGCCTGCGAATGTGCCTGGTTCCCGGCTGCCCGCCGCCTTGTGGTCATCAACAACACCGAACAAGCACAGACCACCGTCATCCACACACCGGAGGGCGATGTGCGGGCTGAACTGGCCCCGTTCGCCACCCGGATGATCCAACGCTGAAGGGGGCACCGTCATGTCCTATCTGATTGTCAACGCCGCACGCTCGGCGGGCACGATCCGCAAAACGATCTACGGACAGTTTTCCGAACATCTGGGCCGCTGCATCTACGGCGGTATCGCTGACCAGGACGGCGCGCTGCGCCCCGCCGTCCTGCAGGCGCTGAAAACGCTGCACATCCCGGTGCTGCGCTGGCCGGGCGGCTGCTTTGCCGATACCTACCACTGGCGGGACGGCATCGGCCCCCGCAGCGAGCGCAAGACCATCATCAACACCAACTGGGGCGGCGTGACCGAGAACAACGCCTTCGGCACCCACGAGTTCCTCAGCCTCTGCGAACAGCTCGGCTGCGAAGCCTACCTGTCCGGCAATGTGGGCAGCGGCACCGTGCAGGAGTTCTCCGACTGGGTGGAATACTGCAATATGCCCGGCGTCTCGCCGATGGCGGACCTGCGTCGCCGCAACGGCCGCGAAGCGCCCTTCGGTGTGCGGTACTGGGGCATCGGCAACGAGGCCTGGGGCTGCGGCGGCACGATGCGCGCCGAATACTACGCCGACCTCTGCCGCCAGTATGCGACCTATCTGCGCTCCTACGATGCCGGCCTTGTGCCCTACAAGATCGCCTCGGGCGCCAATGTGGACGACTACCACTGGACCCGCACCGTGGTGGAGCGCGCCGGCCAGTGTATCGACGCCGTCAGCCTGCACTACTACACCGTCCCCGGCCCGGACTGGCAGCACAAGGGCAGCGCCACCGACTTTGACCGCGACGCCTACTACACCACGCTGCACAAGACGCTGCGGATGGAGGAACTGGTGGAAAACCACAGCCGCATTATCCGCCGCTTTGCCAAGGGCCGGCCCATCGGTCTGTGCGTCGACGAGTGGGGCACCTGGTACGATGTCGAGCCGGGAACCAACCCCGGGTTCCTCTACCAGCAGAACACGATGCGGGACGCCCTGGTGGCGGCGGTCAACCTGAACATCTTCAACAACCATTGCGATACCGTCGTCATGGCAAACATCGCGCAGCTCGTCAATGTGCTGCAGGCAATGCTGCTGACCGAGGGCGACAAGGTGGTCCTGACGCCCACCAGCCATGTCTTTGCGATGTACAGCGGGCATCAGGGTGCCCGCCAGCTGGAAAGCTATGCCGAAACCCGGATGCTGCGCCGCGACGAGGAGCAGGTCCCCGAACTGCATGTCTCGGCCAGCGAACAGTCGGACGGCACCGTGCTGGTCACCGCCGCCAACCTCAACGACACCGAGCCCGTGCCGGTCAACTGCCTGCTGGGCGGCATCCATGCCGCCGGCGTCACGGCCCGGGTCCTGGCCGGTGCGCCGTTCGACCACAACACCTTTGACCGCCCCGAGGCTGTCCGTCCGGCGCCGCTTGCCGTCACGCCGACCGAAACCGGCTTCACGGCCGTGCTGCCGCCCTGCAGTGTGGCGGCGTTCACGGTCTGCCAGAAATAACCTCTTTGCTTTTTTGGATGGAACCGCTATAATACAGTCAAACAGACCGGCCGCGGCGAGCTGTCCCGGCCGGGAAGGGAGGTACCATCCATGCGTATTGTGACTTTGATCGAAAATACCCCCGGTGATCCCCGCTGCGCCTGCGAACATGGCCTGAGTCTCTATCTCGAGACCCATGACCACAGGCTGCTGATGGACACCGGCTCCACCGGCGCCTTCGCGGACAACGCGGAGGCGCTCGGCATTGATCTGACCCGCGTCGATACCGTCGTGCTCAGCCACGGCCACTACGACCACGCGGGCGGTCTGCTCCGCTTTGCCGCCCTCAATCCCGGGGCGCCGATCTATCTCCAGGCGGGGGCCGACGGCGATTTCTACCACGGCGACCGCTACATCGGCATCGACAAGGCCATCACGGCGCTGCCCCAGGTCCGCCCGGTCCGGGGCGATCTGCGCATCGACGGGGAGCTCTTTCTGTTCGCGGGCATCACCGGCCGGCGGTTCTGGCCCCAGAGCAATCTCTCACTCCGGGTCCGGCGGGACGGTCAGACCCTGCAGGACGATTTCTCCCACGAGCAGTGCCTGGTGGTCAGCCAGGACGGACACCGGGTGCTGGTGTCGGGCTGCGCCCACAACGGCATCCTGAACATCCTGGACCGCTACCGCGACCTCTTCGGCGGCGACCCCGACGTCGTGATCAGCGGATTCCATATGATGAAGAAACAGCCCTACGACTGCGAGAAACTGGATGTCATCGACGAGACAGCCCGGGAACTCGCGCGGCACAACACGGTCTTTTACACCGGTCACTGCACCGGCCTGCCCGCCTTCGAGCGGATGCAGACCATCCTGGGGGAGCAGCTCCGCCCGCTGCACAGCGGGGTGGAACTGGACCTCGCAACCCGGTAAAACCCCTGGTGCCCGGCTGCCCGGACAGCCGGAAAACGCCCCTTCCGCTCCGCTGTCTGCGGGGCGGTTTCCTTTTGCACATTTTTGAAGATTGTGTGAAATTCCGGGCCGAGAAGAGAATTTGACACTTTAGCGCATTGCATAAATACCGTTGGCGGTTTATATAAAAACTATCCAACTACGCGCAGAAACACTTGACAATATGCACGGGAGTGTTTGGGATTATTTCGCCGGAAATATGAGAATAATTTTGCGTAAATACGCGAAAAATGTAGTCAAAAAGATGAGAGGATTTGATTGTTGAAATACCGAAAAGGGTGCCGTAAAATTTGACTAAAGGCAGCAGGGAGCCGTCCGGACGGGCGGCCCTGCGCAGAGTCCCTCTTCCGCGGCGTCCAAGCCGGCTGCGGCGGTGCGGAAACAGCAGGGAACAACAAAAAGGAGGAACCCTCAATGGCGAAAACACTGACGGCAGGTAAAGCGGCCGGTGCTCGGACCAAGCAGGACAAACGCGCTTATGCGCAGCTCGGGCACAACACCTGGCGCAAAGCGTTCATGCAGCATTACTGGCTGTACATTCTGATGATCCCGGGCATCCTGTACATGCTCATTTTCAACTACACGCCGATGGCAGGCCTGGTCATGGCGTTCGAGGACTTCAGCCCCTACAATGGCGACACCGCCATCCAGGCGCTGTTCGGCAGCCCCTTCGCCGGACTGAAGTACTTTGAAAAACTCTTCACCGGCCCGGATTTCTGGCGTCTGCTGCGCAACACGCTGGCAATCTCGCTGGCCAACCTGATCTTCGCCTTCCCGGCGCCGATCATCCTCGCACTGCTGCTCAACGAGCTGCGCTGCAAATGGTTCAAGCGCTTTTCCCAGACGCTGGTGTATATCCCGCACTTCGTCTCCATCGTGATTGTGGCGGCGCTGACCTATCAGCTCTTCTCCACCACCGACGGTGTCGCCTATCATATGCTGGTCCAGGTGTTCGGCAAACAGAACGCCCCCGACATCATGTCCGATCCCAAGCTCTTCTCGACGATGATCGTCGGTCAGAACCTCTGGAAAGAGACCGGTTACGGCACGATCATCTACCTCGCGGCCCTCTCCAGCGTCGATACCCAGCTGTATGAAGCCGCCAAGATCGACGGCGCCGGCCGCTGGCAGCTGATGTGGCACGTCACGCTGCCCGCCATCCGCGGCACCATCATCCTGATGCTCATCATGAAGGTCGGCTCGCTGCTGAACACCGGCTACGAACAGATCTTCCTGATGCAGAACGCCATGAACCGCTCGGTCTCCGACGTGTTCGACACCTACATCTACACCAAAGGCATCGTCAACGGACAGTATTCCCTTGCCACGGCTGCCGGCCTGTTCAAGTCCATCGTCAGTATGGTCATGGTCGTCGGCGCGAACAAGATCGCCAAGCTGTTCGGTGAATCCGGCCTGTACTAAGCGCAAGGAGGTACTGTCATGTCTGGCATCATCCATCAGAAACAGGACCCCAACGCCATCCGTGCGACGGGTACCCTGGAAAAGCGCTCGCCGGGCGATCAGGCGGTGCAGGTGCTGCTCTATGTTCTGATTGCACTCATTGCTCTGCTCTGTGTGCTGCCCTTTATCTACGTCATCGCCGGTTCCTTCGCCACCGAGCAGGAACTGACCGAGCGCCCCTTCTTCCTGATTCCTCACGAATTCTCCCTCAATGCGTACTCCTACATCCTCAAGGACGGCTCGGTTTTCCGCGGCCTCAAGAACTCCTTCCTGGTCACCATCGTGGGTACGCTGATCAACATGTTCGTATCCTGCACGCTGGCCTACCCGCTTTCGCGCAGCTATCTCAAGGGCCGCAACGGCTTCATCAACATGGTCATCGTGACCATGCTGTTCTCCGGCGGCATGGTGCCCAGCTACATCCTGGTCATGAACATCCTGGACCTCGGCAACACCTTCTGGGCCCTGTGGCTGCCCGGTGCCATGAGCGCATTCAATATGATCATCATCAAGAACTACTTCCAGGGACTGCCCAACGAACTGGAGGAGGCCGCCATCATCGACGGTTCCAATGACCTGATCACCTTTGTGCGCATCATCCTGCCGCTGTCCACCCCCGTGCTGGCATCCGTCGCGCTGTTCTACGCGGTCGGTCACTGGAACTCCTACTTCAACGCCATGATGTACATCAACGACCCCGACATGGAACTGATGACCATCGTGCTGCGCCGCATGGTGTTCCTGACCAACAAGATCACTCAGGACAGCACCTTCGACTGGGGCGCTGCCGGTATGCCGCCCGCCAAATCCATCAAGATGGCCACCACCGTCGTGGCCACGGTCCCGATGCTCTGCATTTACCCCTTCGTTCAGAAGTACTTCACCCAGGGCATCATGGTCGGCTCCGTGAAGGGCTGATCCCCGTTATCCGGTTTCATCACGCAGTCTGCGTGTTATAAAAAAAGGAGGAAAACAACTCATGAAAAAGCAAATCGCCCTGACCCTGAGCGTCGCGATGGCCGTCACTGCCCTGGCCGGTTGCGGCGGTTCCGGCAGCTCGTCCTCTTCCAGCGCCGCTTCGGCTACCGCCGAGGGCGCCTCGGAATCCAGCGGCCGCCCGACCATCACCTTTATGATCCCCACCTTCTACGGCACCGAGTTCGCCAACGACAACTCCGACAAGGTCATCCAGGCCTACGAGGATTACACCAACACCACCGTCGAATGGCGTCTTGAGGCCAACGATACCTACAAGGACAAGTTCGGCCTGACCCTGATGGACAAGGACAACATGCCGATGATCCTGACCGCTTCCGGCGCGCTGGATGCCAACATCGTCGACGCCGCCAAGAAGGGCGCGTTCTGGGATCTGAGCAGCTACCTGCAGGACAGCGAGAGCTACCCCAACCTGAGCCAGGCCAACGAGAACGTTCTGAAGGGCCTGACCGTTGACGGACAGATCATCGGCATCCCCCGTACCCGTGCCATCGGCCGCTACGGCCTGGCCTACCGCACCGACTGGGCGGAAGCCGTGGGCATCACCGAGCCTCCCAAGACCATCGAGGATGTCTACAACATGCTCTACGCCTTCACCTACGATGACCCGGACGGCAACGGCGTGGACGACACCTACGGCCTCGAGCTGTGCAAGTACACCGGACCTCTGGACGTGATCCAGACCTGGTTCGGCTGCGGCAACGAGTGGGTCGAGCAGGACGGCAAACTGGTCCCGGTCCATCAGACGGCCGAGTACAAGGAAGCCCTGCAGTGGATGCGCAAGATCTATGAGGACGGTCTGGTCCGTCCCGACTGGGCAACCGTCGACACCTCCACCTGGGAGGACGGCTGCAAGAAGGGCGAAGCCGGCTGCTTCCTGGACACCATGGACGGTGCCAAGCGTATCTGGAACTACTTCACCAGCAACAACGTAGCGAGCGTTGTGAATCCCTCCACCACCGCCACGATGACGATGGTCGGACCCATCGCCAAGGATGCCAACAGTGAGCCCCGCACCCTGGCCACCAGCGGCTACAACGGCTTCTACCTGATCACCAAGTCTGGCGCCAAGACCGAGGAAGATCTGAAGAACTGCCTGACCTTCCTGGACAAGATGAACGACGATCCGATGCTCGAACTGGCCGACTACGGCATCGAGGGCATCAGCTATGACCTGAACGAGAACGGCAATGTCGTCCTGAACCCCGATTACGACGCTTCTCAGACCCCCAACTGCGGCCTGAACCAGGCTGTCGCCTACATCCCCAACATGTCCAGCGTGTCTCATCCGCTCGAGAAGGCCGAGAGCCAGATCGAGTCCGAGGCCTGCCAGGAAGTCAACGAGAAGTACGCCGTCTTTAACCCCGCGCTCGGCTACCTCGCCAACTCTGCCACCAACGCCGAAGTCGGCACCGATATCGAGCAGATCATCGACGACGCCCGCACCCAGTACATCTGCGGCCAGATCGACGACGCCGGCCTGGATGACGCTGCCCAGCAGTGGCTGGATCGCGGCGGTGCCCAGCTGGTTGAGGAAGTCAACGAGCTCTACGCTGCTGATACCAACAAGTAATTTCATTCCTATCTGAATCAGGCCGCGCCCCTGCGGCATCGGCCGGAAAGGCACCGCGGATGCACTCTCGCGGTGCCTTTTTTGTCGGCCGCAGCGCGGCATTCTTTTACAAAAACGCACAGAAAGGCGGATCTTTCGATGAACCTCACACTTTTGGCCCAGGATGCCCGCTCGACCACCGTGGGCTGGCAGCCGGTCCCCGGGGCTGCCTGCTATGCTCTGGAATGGTCCGACCGGATGTCCGACACCGTCCGCTTCCGCACGGCCGGCCAGACCCGGGACTGCCGGTTCCGGTTTGTCCGCTCGACGCATATCCCGTATTATCTGCGGCTGCGGGCCCTGGACGAGGCCGGCTCCACGCTGGAACTCAGCCCGGTGCTGACCACCCCGCTGGCCCGGGTGCTGTATCCCCAGCTCGAAGCGCTGGACCGCGGCCTGGTCGCGGTGGCAACCTCCGCCGGTGTGTTCCTGAGCTGGCGGCTGCTGCGCTCCGAGGTGGACGGCTACTCCGCCACCGGCCTGACCGGCGCGGATTTTGTCGTGTACAAGAACGGCGTGCGCCTTGCCGATGTGACGGACAGCACCAACTACCTGGACCCCGACGGCACGGCCGGGGACCTCTATGCCGTGGCGCCGGTGTATGCCGGGCACAAGGGCACCGCCTGCAATCCCGTCAGTGTCTGGGCGGACGGCTACTATGACCTGCCGCTCCACAGACCGGAAGGCGGCGTCACCCCCGACGGCAAACCCTTTGTCTACCATGCCAACGATATGAGCGTCGGCGATGTGGACGGCGACGGCCAGATGGAATTCTTTGTCAAATGGGACCCCGACAACTCGCAGGATGTCTCCATCAAGGGCTATACCGGCCGCTGCCTGATTGACTGCTGCAAGCTGGACGGCACGCTGCTCTGGCGGCTGGATATGGGCCCCAACATCCGCGCCGGCGCCCACTACACCCAGTTCATGGTCTATGACTTTGACGGGGACGGCCGCGCCGAGATGGCGGTCAAGACCGCGCCCGGCACCCGGATGACCCGCTATGCGCCGGACGGCACGGTGCTGTGGCAGCGCTACATCACGATGCCCCGCAGCGACCTGGAAGCCGGGTATTCCCACAGCGACAACTATGTCTGCTCGGCCGAGGACTACCGGCTGCACCTGGCCGACGTCTTTGCCGGCTGGCGGGATCATCCCGAGGTCCGGTCCGGCCGCTGGCCCGACACGCTGGAAGCCTGTTTCGGCATCCCGCAGCGGTACGACTACCCGCTGAGCCGCCAGGACGCCGAGGCGATGGCGGACTATTTCATCCGGGAATACGCCCCCTCCCGCAGCGAGCGCAACCATCTGGAAAAGTTCGAGGGCTTCATCTATTCCGGCCCCGAGTACCTGACGATGTTCGGCGGCGACGGCCGCGAACTCGAGACCATTCCCTTCAAGTTCGGCCGCGTGGACGACGGCCTGCTGTGGGGCGACTACGCGCTGCCCCGCATCGAGCCCTGCAACCGGGTGGACCGGTTCAACTCCGGCGTGGCCTACCTGGACGGCGAGCATCCCAGCCTGATTGTCTGCCGCGGCTACTATACCCGCGCCACCCTCGTGGCCTACGATTTCCGTGACGGCCATTTCTCGGAGCGGTGGAGCGTCGATTCCGGCTTTGTGCCGATGGATAACCCCTTCCGGGATGCGGGCTGTCACCTGGCGCGGGGCAGCGATCCGGTGTTCGGGGCGCTGGCCGGCCAGGGCAACCACAGCATTTCCACCGGCGATGTGGACGGCGACGGCTGCATGGAGATTGTCTGCGGCGCCGCGGTCATCGACCATGACGGCAGCCTGCTGTATTCCAGCGAAGGAACGCTGCCCGACGGCACCCCGGCCAAGTTCGGCCACGGCGATGCCATGCACCTGGCCGACATCGACCCCGACAGCCCGGGCCTTGACCTCTTCAATGTCTTTGAGGGGGCCGAAAATGCGCCCTACGGCTGGGCACTGCGGGATGCCGAGACCGGTGCAGTCCGGTTCGGCGAGTACGCCGAGGAAGATCTGGGCCGCTGCATGATCGGCAAGATCGACCCCGCCACCCGCGGCCTGCAGGTCTGGGTCAAGGAGGTCTACGACTGCCGCGGCAACCGCCTGCCCCTCGAAACGCCCGGCACCAACATGAAGATCTACTGGGCGGGGGACCTCTCCACCCAGGTCACCGACGGCCGGGATTATCTGCACGGCCCCAAGTGCGGCGCGGTCAACGACCTGACCCACGGCACGATGCTGATGCCCAGCGGCACCGCCACCAACAACGGCACCAAGGGCAACCCCTGCCTGGTGGCCGACATCTTCGGCGATTTCCGCGAGGAACTGCTGCTCCGCCTGGAGGATGATTCGGCAATCCGCATCTACACCTCCACCGACCTGACCCACCACAAGCTCTTCACCCTGCTGCATGACCCGCAGTACCGCTGCGGCGTGGCCTGGCAGAACAACTGCTACAACCAGCCGGGGTACCCCTCCTTCTACTATGCAAGCGATATGGACTTTGCCAACGTCCTGCCCCAGCTCCGGGCCAGGCCGACGGTCTATCTGGCCGCGGACTCGACGGTTCAGAGCTACACCGAGGCCGAAGCCCCCCAGACCGGCTGGGGCCAGCAGCTCTGGCGCTGCCTGCGCGGCGCCAACCTCTGCCGGGTGGATACCCGTCCCGGCTGCCCCTTCCCCCAGGAGCGCCGCTACCATCTGCCCGACCTGACGATCGACAACTGTGCGATGGCCGGCCGCAGCAGCCGTTCCTTCCGGGAGGAGGGACGCCTGGCGGATATTGAGGCCTCGCTGCGGCCCGGGGACTACCTGGTGGTCCAGTTCGGCCACAACGATGCCTACCGCGAAAAGGCCGAGCGCTATGTGGCGCCCGAGGCGTTTGGCGCCTCGCTGCAGCCCTACCTCGACGCGGCCCGGCGCCACGGCGCAACCTGCATTTTTGTCTCTCCGGTGGCGATGCGCATCTTCGATGAGAACGGTGTCTGCCACCCGAGCTTCCCCGAATACCGCGAGGCGATGGCCCGGTTTGCCCGGCAGGCCGGCGCGGTCTGGCTGGACCTGGGCGCCGCCACGGCGGCCGCGGTCACGGCCACCGGCGCCGAACACGCCAAATCCCTCTACCTGTGGCACGGCGACAAGCACGACGACGCCCACCTGCAGCAGGCCGGCGCCCTGCGTTTTGCCCGCGCCTTTGCCCGTCTGGTGCTGCAAAGCACCGATCCCCGCCTGGATGTTCTGAAAGCTGCCTTTGAGGAGGAATAAACAATGGCTATCGGAGATCTGCTTCATCAAACGCCCGTCACAACGCCCGATCCCTACACCGGCTGCCCGGTCACCCGGCTCACGCCGCCCGACCACACCAGCCATCATATGTACTTTTATAACCGCATGGTCACCTCGGACAGTTCCCGGCTGCTCTACTGTGCCGAGATCAACGGCCGGCGCAACCTCTACCTGATGGAACTGGCCACCGGCGATGCCGTCCAGCTGACCGAGGGTGACGCCCTCGACGATTACGGCGCGATGATCTCGGCGGATGACAAGTCCGTCTACTACCAGCAGGACCGCAAGGTCTGGAAGCTGGACCTGGCCACTCTGCAGCGCACCTGCCTGTATGCCGCGCCGGACGGCTGGGACTGCGGCAACTGGGGCATGAGCGATGACAACCGCTATCTCGTCATGACCGAGACCCGCCGCGACACGCTGCCCGACCTGACCGGCAAGAAGGGCTGGGAATTCTTCCCGCTGACCTGCGCCGCCAAGCCGCTGTGCCATATCGTCTATCTGGACACCCAGACCGGCGAACACCACATCGTCGTGGAGGACCGCTGCTGGTTCGGCCATGCGCAGCTGCGCCCCGGCGATCCCGACACCATCCTGTTCTGCCACGAGGGCCCCTACGACATGATCGACGCCCGTCTGTGGCTGATCCAGAGAGACGGCAGCCGGTACCGCTGTGCCCGGCCCCAGCCCAAGGATGTCATCATCACCCACGAGTTCTGGATGCCCACCGGCGACCGTCTGGCCTACGTCTACCGCAAGGCGGACGACGGCAGCACCGAGACCATCCGGATGATGCGCCCCGAAACCCTCGAGGAGGAGCTCTTCATGCCCTGCCTGCCCTATGCGCACTTCATCTGTGACCGGCAGCGGCGCTGGTTCGTCGGCGACTGCCAGGGCCAGGAAACGCCCATCCATCTGCAGACCGGCGAGGGCCGCGGCCAGGAAGTCCGCAACGACTTCATCTATCTGGTGGACATTGCCCGCAAGAAGGAGATCCCGCTGTGCTACCACGGCACCAGCTGGACGACCATCCACGGCACCCCGCAGGACGCCCACCCGCATCCCTGCTTCACGCCGGACGGCAGCGGGGTGGTGTTCACCTCCGACCGGGAAGGCAAACCCTGCGTGTATCTTGCCAAAACCGCGGGCGCTGCGGCGAAAGGAGAATGACAATCATGGAATGGCCCAAACTGAAGAATATCTACATCTGTTTCCCCGGCGGACGCCACAAGGTCCTGACAATGAGCTTTGATGACGGCCGGGTGGAGGACCGCCGCCTGGTGGAGCTGTTCAACCGCTACGGCGTGCGGGGCACCTTCAACCTCAATGCC
>ULQP01000157.1_pt1 | contig 13805 bp, 18 predicted proteins | sample 1954571 | NCBI WGS metagenome assembly ULQP01 (sample SAMEA4835657, study PRJEB28245) | human gut metagenome | biome: gut microbiome; material: fecal sample | place: Denmark | collected 2008 | reverse complement strand
TATAATTCCTAAATAAATTGCTATAAATGTTACAATAGTTGCTAGACCTACACTTGCTTCCATAAGAGCTATTTTCGTTTTTCCGTCAATATTTAAACCATTTTTATCTAAATTTTGTAAAAGTTCAGAATTATCATCAACAAATATCTTTTCTATTTCTTCTTTTCTTTCTTTCGTATCTGCATTATAATTTGCAGATAATAAATATTGTTCTTTCATATCTTCTGTCAATTCACAATCATCTGGAACTAATATAATTCCCGTATTTGTATGGCTAGTAGACATTTGAATATATCCTGTTTTACATTCATTATATTTTGATTTATATTGTTTTCCAGCTATATTTAAAACATTGTCTCCATTTTTTAATGTTTCATCTCTTAATTCTTTTTGTGAATCAAAATCACAAAGTACAATATATTCATCATTATTTAATTCATATTGATTAATTCCATATAGTTTTGCAATTTTATTATAATCAGATATCTTTACCAACTGTTCTGCTGTACCATACAAAAGATTTGGATATTTAGTTTTTATTTCTGCATATTTATCTCCAAAAAAATCTTTCAAAGTCAAATCATTTGTAGAATATACTGTTATTTCCACAATGTCTTTTAGGACATTCATATCTAAACCATTATTTTTTAAAGTTTCAGTAATAGGTATTTTTGAATCTGCTCTTGCTTCAGGTGTTGATGTTATCTCTTTTCCATAAGTTCCATATTGTAAATATTTTTCTGGTAAATTAGCTGTTTTATACAAATTCAAATCTACAGGTGTCATTTCAATTAATTCTCTTTGCATTGTATTTCTTAATGCTAAACTTGAAGAAAGTATTGAAATTGTCATAAACAGCATTAAACATATTACACTCATGCTTACAACCATAGTATTAATTTTGTTATTTATTTGTCTTAATACAAATATATTAGTATTTTTAAAATAAACATTTTTCATTTTTTGAACTATCTGTATTATAAATCCTGATAAAGACCAGAAAACTGCTACTGTTCCAACTATTCCCATTAAAATAGGTGGTAAAATTTTATCAGCCGTTGTTAAACTCCAAACATCTCCTGTTACCTTCCAATAAGCATATCCAAGTATAGTTACAGCTTCTAAAAATACTAAAATACATATAATAGGATTTTTTATTTTTACATTTTCATTTCTCTTACTTGCATTTAGCAGATTAATTAATTTGTATCTTGAAACTGTAAATGTATTAAAAAACATTACAGCTACATACATTACGGCAAAATAGATACAAGTTTTTATACAAGCATCTTTTGAAAATACAAATTGAAATTTACTCATATTTGATTCAAACATTTTAGCAACTAATATTGACATGAATTGTGATGCAAATACACCTATAATTAATCCTACAATTAGTGATATAATTCCTACTAATATAGTCTCCATAAGTATTATTTTTGAAATTTGTCTTTTTCCCATTCCTAGTGTCATATATATTCCAAATTCTTTTTTTCTTCGATTAATTAAAAAGTTATTTGCATATACAATTAGTAATCCTAATACTACTGCTACAAATACTGACACATATCCAAGCAATGAAATCATAAGTTTTATAATATCTCTTGTAGATTCTGATACTTCTAACATTGCCTGTTGACTATCTATTGAGTTAAACATATAAAATATTGCAACACCTAATACTAATGTTAAAAAATAAATTGCATAATCTTTGAAGCTTTTTTTCATATTTCTTATAGATAATTTAAATAACATCGTTCAAATCACCTCCAAGAAGTGTTTGCACCTCTATTATTTTTTCAAAAAATTGTTTTCTTGTATCATTTCCTTTTATTAACTCATTAAAGATTTTTCCATCTTTAATAAATAAAATTCGATTAGCATAAGAAGCTGTAAATGCATCATGTGTTACCATTAAAATTGTAGCATTCATTTTTTGATTTAATAATTCAAAATTTTCTAATAGTTGCCTTGCTGCTTTACTATCTAATGCCCCTGTTGGTTCATCTGCTAAAACTAATTTTGGATTTGTTATAATAGCTCTTGCTGATGCAATTCTTTGTTTTTGACCACCTGATACTTGATAAGGATATTTTGTAAGAATTTCTTTAATTCCTAATTTACCTGCTATTTCGTTTACTCTTCTATCAATTTCATTTGCCTTTACCTTTTGAATTGTTAATGCTAAAGCTATATTTTCATAAGCTGTTAAAGTATCTAATAAGTTAAAGTCTTGAAATATAAATCCTAGTTCTTCTCTTCTAAATTTGTTTAAATTATTTCCTTTTAGCTTTGTGATGTCTTCACCATTTATGATTATGTGTCCTGCTGTTACTCTGTCTATTGTAGAAATGCAGTTTAATAATGTTGTTTTTCCAGATCCACTTGCTCCCATAATTCCAACAAATTCGCCTTTGTTTACATCAAAATTAATATTGTCTATGGCTTTTGTTAAATTTGATTTGTTTCCATAGTATTTTTCAATATTTTTTACTTCTAATATTTTTTCCATTTTTAATACCTTTCCTTTCTAAAGTCCAAATTGTAGTTATTTTTCAACTTTCATTTTTTTCTAACTTTAAAATTATTATAGGTTATTTTGATGTAAGTTGCCATCGATTTAGCTTACAGTTTCCTTACATTTTTGTAAGGTTTCAATAATTGTTTCTTTTTACTTTAATTCAACATAGCTACTTTGTGGAAATACCAACCTAACTTCTGTTTCTTCATTTTGTACTGAATTTAGCTCTATTCCTATTCCTAATTTATTACATAACTTTTTACATAAGTATAGACCTATTCCTGTTGATTTTTTATTTGATAATCTTCCATTTGTCCCTGTAAATCCCTTTTCAAAAACTCTTGTAATTTCTCCTTGTTTTATTCCTATTCCATTATCTTTAATATATAAAATTACATTTTCTTTTCCTTGATTTGCATATATTTCGATTGCAGAGTTTTCTTTTCTTCGGTATTTGATACTATTTTGTATAATTTGATTTAATATAAATACTATCCATTTATTATCTGTATTAACTTCTATATCTAAGTTATGAATATTAATAGAAATCTTTTCTTGTATTAAACTACTTTTATTCTTTTTAATGCTTTCATTTACAATTTCTTTTAAAACAACTTTTCTTATATAATAATCTTTTTCTACAGTATTACTTCTTGCATAAAATAAGGCTTGTTCAATATAGTTTTCCACTTTATCTAGCTCTTCATCTATACTTTTTGTTACTTCATTTTTATTGTTTTCTATTACCATTTTACTAGCTGCTATTGGTATTTTTATTTCATGTATCCATAATTCTATATATTCTTTATAGTCTTCTGTCATATATTTGTATTTGTTTACATTTTCTAACATTGATTTATCAATTGTTTCTATTGTGTTCTTTAATAATTTCCCTTCTAAAAAATCAGGAGTATTTATAATTTCTGTAATTAAATATTCTTCTTCTAACTCTTCCAGCATGTTTGATAAATTGTCATAAAATTTTTTCTTTTTAAAATATTCTATAGCTATTGAAACCACATATAATCCCATTATTATATGTGGAATATATATTTTTATAAACAATCCTACATTATATGCCATCAGGAATATCTCTATTGTAATAATACCAAATAGTAATAATAAAATAGTTATAGCTTTCTCTTTTAAAAATAACTTAAAATTCATTTAGTTTGCTCCTCTTTTAAAAATATACCCTTGTCCTCTTTTGGTTTCTAATAGTTCTTTTAATTCTAATTCTTCTAATTTATTTCTTAATCTAGTAATATTAACTGTTAATGTATTATCATCTATAAAATTTTCACTTTCCCATAAACATTCCATTATGTCTTCTCTTGATACTATTTTTCCTCTATTTTGTACTAGGTATTTTAAAATTTTATATTCATTTTTAGTTAATTCTATTATCTTTCCATCTTTTTCAATTGTATTATTTGATGTGTTTAATATAAAATCTTTTTCATCTATTTTATCATTTACTTCTTGCATATTTGTTCTTCTTAATAATGAACCTATTTTAGCAAGTAAAATATGTATGTTAAATGGTTTTGTAATATAGTGATCTGCCCCATTATTTATTGAAAGTAATTCATCTAATTCATTATCTCTACTTGTCACAATAATTATTGGCATATTTGATTGCTTTCTGATCTCTTTACAGATATATTCTCCATCTGTGTTTGGCAAATTTATATCTAATAATATTAAGTCTGGATTTGTTTGCAATATGTCTTGTATTGTGTTATCAAATGTTGTTAATGTTATTGCATTATATCCATTTTTGTTTAGAAAGATTTTTAATTCTTCTCTTAGTTTTTCATCATCTTCTATTATTAATATCTTTGGCATTTATTTTTCCTCCTTTGCTATTATATCATACTTTCTATAAAAGAAACCTTACATTTCTGTAAGGTTTAGCATGATTTTATTTATTTCAAGAGCCAAATATATTATAACATTCATTTCGCAAAAAGTAAATATTTTCATTTTTGCGAAGTGAATACTATTATTATATCTCATTATTAAGTTAATATTCATTAGAAATTAAATATATCATAACTAGCCATAAGAAAATATTAATAATTGTTTAAGTATTTCTTAAAACATATTCTCCAATTCAGTTGTATAATGTAATCAAGCCAATATTAAGGAGGAAATCAAATGAAGAAAAAAAGAATAATGCTATTGTTAATAATATTTGTCATAATATATTTATTTTTTAAAGACTCGTCATCAAAAACAATTAAACAAGATATAAATAAAAATTATTCTGGAATAGGTCAAGAAAAAACTCAAAATACAGATGGTTATTTTTCTACTTTCACAACTAATGAAAATTATAAAAAGACTTATATTGAATATAAACAAAATGGCAATTCACCTTGGAGCAATAATAAATATTGGGGTGGCACTATGGCCGAAAATGGTTGTGGTATAACAGCTCTTGCAATTATTTTGAGTGGATATAATAAACAATACACACCAGAAGATTTAAGGCAAAAATATTACCCAAAGTTAGAATATAACTCTCTTTCTAAAGAATTATCTAATACATTTGATATAAAAAATACTGATTTTTATTATGATAAAGCTCATTTCTCTCAGCAGAAATTGCAAGAACACTTGCAAACAAACAGACCTATTTTGATTTGTGTATGGTACAAGCCACATGCCAATCGTTGGACTACCGCTTCTCACTATATGGTTTTACTTGCTGCTGATGACAAAGATATGGTATATGTTTCGAACCCTAATGGCGGTAAAAACGATAATAACAGCTCCGGTTGGTATAAGTTTAAAGAAATAACACCTTATATTGCTAAAGCCTTATACATAAAAAGCTATAATTAAAGACAGCTAATTGCTGTCTTTAATTATTATCTTTATTAGATATGTTTTTATTCTGGTAAATTGTTATATTCCTCATCTGATACTTTTTCGCACCATTCATTTGAAGTATTTTCTCCTGGCACTTCAATGGCTATATGGCTAAACTAATTGGTTCAAATGTTACATTTGCAATAAACATATTATCTGTTTTGGCTAATGGCTTCAAATATGAATTTCCAACAAAGTATTGTGCAAAATTCACATTTGGCTCTCCTTGTCCAAAAACTCCTCCATGTTCTTCTTTTGTTGCTTCATCTCCATATACTTCTTTTATTAATGCAAATGCACTCCATGCTTTAGGCCATCCACAATAAAATGCCAATTGTGTTACAATTTCTATTGCCTCTTGTTTTGTTACCCCATGTTTTTTTCCTAGTATAAAATGTGATTTTAGTTGAGGAAACAATCCTTGTGCCATCAATGCTGATATAGTAGCAATACTTCTATCTCTTAGTGACATTTTGTCCTCTCTTGACCATACTTCTCCAAATAATACATCATCATTTAATTCTGCAAATTTAGGTGCTAATTCTCCTAAATTTTCTCTACCTGCAGTTTGTTTTTTCATGTTTAATCCCTCCTCAATCTATATATAGCACTTTGAGTTGACTCTAAGTCAATACTTTTTAGAAATTTTTATTTGAATAAATTATGTGTCTATTCCATTTGATTTAATTTTTTTACTTTATCCTCTATTTTTTTATTTTCTATTATTGCTATAATTGCAACTAATATTATACTGCCTAAAGTCCATTCCAAAATTTTCAAAAAGTATATACCAATTCCATCAGGCAAAAAATAAATATTATTTATTAATCCAAACATAAGCAATCCTTTTATTTCCATTATACACTTTTTTTTCAATCTTCTTTCTCGTTCTTTTTTTCCTTCTTCTGTTGGTTTCATATTTATAATTTCACTTTTTGTATCTTTTAGATATAATTTAATCATTAAAGCAAAACTTATAATTTGAAAACTCAATTTTATCTCCAACTTTTATTTGTTTTCTTTTTTTCATCATATAATCTAAATTCTATCATTTTTGTTCCATTTTTTATTCTTTCAAATGGACTTTCATTTAATTTCATTTTGTGTAACATCTATATATCCCCCTTTATTTATCTTTCTGAATCATCTTCAAACTCTTTAATTCTCGTATTAACGCCATTTATAACTTTATATTCTCTTTTTGAATTTTTATAAACCTTTTTCTCAATCTCTTCTTCTAAGTCTATACCTAATATTTCTGATAATCCTAATAAATATATAGCAACATCTGCTAATTCTTCACCCAAATCATCTTTCTTTTTTCTCCAAGCTTCATATGCTTCTGCAACTTCTCCATATGTTAAACAAAACTCCTTATTAATATCTGATATATTGAATCCTTTATTTACTTTATTTTGATATATATCTTTTTGCAATTTGTTTAAATCTACCATTTTTAATCTTCTTCCTTTCTACATACTATTCTACTTTTTTAATAAATCATGTTTTTTCCATCATTTTTTCATTATATTTTAAAATCTTAATAGCACTTTCTAATGTTTTTGTACAACATAACTTACCATTAACATCAACATATATTAAATCATCTATTCCTGTTATTTTTTTAGCAATATTTATATCCGCTTCATGTGATATTTCATCTTTAAATTTACAATAATCTCTAAAAGCTCTAATATCATATCCTTCTCTACTTGATTTAAAAATCATGTATTTAATCTTATCATTATTGATATATTTAATCGCTTTTCTATATGGCATTTCTACATCAAATACCAAGTAGCATTCCTTACACTTATCACTACTTTTTAAAATAATTTCTATAGCTTCCACTTCTGCAATAGCATGTTTTATATAACTATCCCAAAATTCATCTGCTAGTCTTAAAGCATTGATGAAAGCTTCATTTTCATCTACATTTTCGTTCCATTCAGGATTACACAACTTTATAAAATCTGGTACTATCTTACTTTCTAAATATTCTAATTGCATATTATCTGTTGCATCGATATATTGGATTAACTCTTTATCCATATATTCAAATATTCTATCTATACTTTTAACCTCTAATTGTTTTAAATATTCTCTGCCAAATCTTCTCCATAGCAATCCAATTGATGAATAATAAATTCCATTTTTTCTTTTTCCATTTCTGTTTTTTTGATGATGATCAAATTCTCCGAAATCCTATATCATAAACAATTTTATTTGATATATTCATTTTTTCATCTATAGTTGGTACTCTTATTAAAATTATATTTTCTCTAATTTTACTAAGAAATATTGTAGAAATAACGTCATCTACATGGAACTTACCTGAATGTGTTACACAATTTGCATTATCTATTTCTCCGAGTTAATTGAATATTCTTATATTTATCTTTCACAAAACTTTCTCCTTTTAATTATTAAATCTTAACAAATATCCATCTGGATCTTGAACTAAAAACTCTTTATCCAAAGAAATTTTATCATTAACTCTGTATTCATGAACTTCTAAATCTAGAAAAAACTTGATATCTTTTTCTTTTAATTTATTATACATTTTTTCAACATCTGAAATTGTCATGCTTATATTGATGCCTCGCCCATATGGATATTCCAGCTTTCCAGTATTCCAATTATTATTATCTTCTTCTATCATTATCTGATTTTCTTCTAGTTGTAAAAAGCAAAATTTATCTTCTTTTCTTTCATATCTTACCTGAAATCCTAAATCTATGTAAAATTTTTTGCTTATATCTATATTTGATACACTTAATTCAGGAATTAAACTATTAAATTCTATATTTTCTCTAATAATTTCATGTTCAAAAAATCTTTCTTGAAATTCTGTTAATGCTTCAATCTCTTTATTTGAAAATTCTCTACTATCTGGTACAACTATTAATTTATCATCATCATCATTTCTGTTTAAATATTTTCTTGAATTCATATTTTTTCTCCTACTAATTACCTTTATAGCACAAAAACAGATAATTATCAACTAATTATCTGTTTTATTTATGTGTTTATATATTAAAAATAACAAACCACTAATTATGGCTCCCAGTATAATAGATATAGTTAGTGAATCTGTATTAATCTCTTGCAACCAGCCCCCTGCAAATTTTTGATCAATAAAATCAGTCATTAATTTAATAATTATAAACATCACTATCAAAAATACTGTAGTTATTAAGCTAACATTCCTTATAGACTTTAATGCTCTAGATTTTTCTAATACAATTAAAATAATTGTAAGTATAACAGTTATAATCAATATAATTATTCTAAAATAAATATTTGTAAGTAAATTATATATTTTAAAAATCGTTAAATAAGTATTTTCTGAATCCTCCATTAGTCCATCTTGTAATCCGCTTTCTATTCTAGTAATTTGTTTAATCGTATTTTTCTTCATATTTTGTAATTTTTCTCCTGATGTATCCTTAGGCATATAATCTTTTATTAATATGTCCACTTCATTTTCTATATCCATTTTTATTTTTTTATTACCAATAACATTTTCTACTACTGTCTCTATAAATTTAGCTGTAATCTTCTTGGTAGTTTTGCTATTTCTAATATTATCTTCTATTTTTCCTAGTTCATTTATATCTACATCATAAACAATTTCGTCAAGTAAATATCCTGATACTTTTTTAGAAAGAATCTCTTGTGAAAAAGTATCTATAACTATATGTTTAATTGCAAAACTCATACTCATCGCTATAAAACAAAAAAGTAACAATATTTTCAATACTATTTTTATATATTTCATACTACTCCTCCGAACTTATTCTTCCATTACTTTTTAGATACTCTAAAAATCCATTACAACCATCAACTATATCATTAAATGTAATTTTAAAATTTCCTGTATACCAAGGATCTGCAATATCTCTTGGATTATTTGAAAAATCTAATAATCTATATACTTTATTATCAACATCTCTTCCCACTATCCTTTGTATATTTATAATATTTGACTTTTCCATGCCAATAATATAATCATACTTTTCATAATCTTCTGATTTTAATTTAGTTGCCTCTCTTTTTTCAAATGGTATCCCTTCTTGTATCAGCTTATTACGAGTACCATAATGAATATCATTTCCTATTTCTTCACTAGAAGTTGCAGAAGATTTTATATAAAATTCTTTTTCTAGTCCTTGTTTTTTTACTATATCTTTAAAAACAAATTCTGCCATAGGAGAACGACATATATTACCTAAACATACAAACATTACTTTTACCATTTTACAAATTTCCTCCACTGCTTATTTTAGTAAATTTTCAGTTAATTCATTTAATTTTTCAATATTCTCTTCTTTTAAAGTTGATTTTATAGTTACAACAGGTTCAACTATTTCAATATTTTTCATTGTAGAAATAATTTCTTTCATACATCTTGCTGCATTAGGAGCCCAAGTTCCATTTTCTATAATTGCAACTTTTTTGTTTTGATAATTTTTTTCTTTTAAATTTAATAATAAATCTCTCATTGGAGTAAATATTCCCATATCATATGTTGCTGATGCAAAAACTATTTTTCCATATCTAAATGAATCTTCAACCGCTTCTGCCCAGTCTTCTCTTGATAAATCAGCTAATACGACTTTTGCTGCACCTTTTTTTTCTAAAATTTCTTTTAATTTTTCACATACTTTTAATGTATTTCCATGTATTGAAGCACATGCTATATATACTCCTTCACTTTCAGTTTCGTATTTACTCCATATATCATATTTATTAATGTAATGTTCTAAATTCTCTCTTAAAATTGGTCCATGTAATGGACAGATTGTTTTTATATCTAATTTACTTGCCTTTTTTAATACAGATTGTACTTGCATACCATATTTCCCAACTATATTAAAATAATATCTTCTAGCTTCACAGTCCCAATCTTCATCTGTATCTAAAGTACCAAATTTTCCAAAACCATCAGCAGAAAACAATATTTTTTCTGTTTCTTCATATTCCATCATTACTTCTGGCCAGTGTACCATAGGAGCTATTATAAAGTGTAATTTATGTTTTCCTAGTTCTAAAGTATCTCCTTCTTTTACTTCAACTTTTCTTTCTTCTAAATCTTCGATGTCAAAAAACTGAGGTAAAAATGCAAATGTTTTATTATTTCCTACTAATTTTATATTAGGATATTTCTTTATTACTGTTCCTATGTTGTATGCATGATCTGGTTCTAAATGTGAAATTATTAAATAATCCGGTTTTCTACCATTTAAAGCTTTTTCTAAACTTTCTAGCCACTCATCTGTTTTTCTTCTATCAATTGTTTCCATTATTGCAATTTTTTCATCCATTATAACATATGAATTATATGAGATTCCATTTGGAACTTTATATTGATTTTCAAATAAATCAATATCTTTGTCATCGGCTCCAATATATATTATATCATTTGAAATTTTTACATCTTTCATTTTAATTCCTTCCTTTCTTATACATAAAACATTCTTTATCATGTGAATATATAACTCCTATTGCTTGCAAATACGAGTATATAATTGTACTTCCTACAAATTTCATTCCTCTTTTTTTCAAATCTTTTGACAAACTATCTGACAACTCATTTGTAGTCTTATCAATTTCATAAATAATTTTATTATTTGTAAAAGTCCTTAAATACTTATAAAATGTTCCATATTCATTTTGAATTTTCTTAAAAATTTTGCTATTATTTATAGTTGCATTTATTTTTAATTTATTTCTTATAATCTTTTTATTTTGTAATAATTCTTCAATTTTATCTTCTGTATAGTTGCATATTTTATCTATATCAAAATTATCAAATGCTTTTCTAAAATCGTCCCTTTTGTTTAATACACATTCCCAAGACAGACCTGCTTGAAAAGATTCTAAAATTAGCATTTCATATAAATATTTTTCATCGTAATTAGGTTTACACCATTCTTTATCGTGATATTCTATATATTTAGGATTATTTAAATTACACCATTTACATCTTCTCATAATGCTGTCTCTTGAACCTTCAAACCATAATCTTGTCAGGTATTCTCCATCACTATTCATTATCATATTTGAAAGTTTCTCTGGTGTTTTGTATATATATTTATATGTCATAAAATTTGCGTCTCACTTTCTGATTATTATTTAGTTTCTTTTAGTGCTTTTTTATCTCTCTATTGTGTTTATTTCTTTGTTTTCTATCTGTAATATTAATGTTTCTTAATTCATTATAAATTTCTTCACAATTGTCTATTAATATATTTTGATATGATTTTATTTTATCTATTATATCATTTACTTTAACAACCTTATTAGATTTAATTTTCAATTTTGCATTACCTGACATACAAACTATTGATATAAAATTTTTTTCGTTTAACTTTAAAACTTCTTGCAAAGCTTTTATATGTCCATAGTTTTGATGTACAGGATTATTTATATATAATTTGTTTTTTCCTGCTTTCATACACCATTTCTTGTCATAATCATTTCCGGTTATATAACCATCGTATTGTTTTGTTTCTATTACAAATATTCCATATTTAGAAATAACTACATGATCTATTTGATGTGTTTTTTATCCTCTGTTCTAATCATTAAATCATTTATAATTAAATATTCTTTTCCTAATTTTTTTAACTCTTTTTTGGTCCAATATTCACCGGTTTTTCCTACTATTTCTTTATAAAATAAACAACATAATATTCCTGCTATTATAACTATCCAAAATAATGGGTTTTTTTTTAATATTTCTATTATTAATGAATTAACAACATCTTGCATACATTTTCTCCTTTAATACTATTTTTTTTATTTATATCACAAAAGCAGATAATTATCAACTAATTACCTGCTTTTGATTTGCTTTAAGCACAGCATTCAGAGTTTTTTCGTCTCTTTTTATTGTCTCCAAATCCTTTTCTGTCATGTTATATTCACGTTTAACCGATTTAGCGGCTCCTCCGGATTTTTCCATCTCTTTTTCAAGAATTTTCCTCAGATCAGTCATAGTAAGTACATTCCTCCATAATTATGTGCTGTTTTATTAGTTACTATATGTCAATTCCTAAAAAGGAATTTATTTTAATAAAAATACTTAATTTAAATACATACATATTTTATCAAAAAATTGCCTCAATTTCAATCATATTTAGTCAATATTTATTAATTCATACTCTCTTGAACCAAATCCAAGTTCATTTGCAGCTTCTATTGTATGAACTCCATTTTGTCTTTCAACTCTTTCTACAAAGTGATCTCTTCCTGGATCTTTTGAATTATATATTATATCTATACATGCTTGATCTACTGCTATTGGATCTGTACTTGCAAGAATTCCAACATCTTTCATGCATGGATCTTCTGCAACTGCACAACAATCACAGTCAACAGACATATTACACATAACATTTATATATACAATGTTTCCCTTAAACATGTTATGAACTGATGATGCTGCATCTGCCATTGCTTCTAAGAATTTATTTTGCTCTGGCAAGTTATCCCATAATTTTTCTTGGTCTTTTGTTACACCAGCTGAATGTATCCAAGCTTTTCCTTCTGAAGAACCACAGCCAATTGATAATTGTTTTAATGCTCCTCCATATCCTCCCATTGGATGACCTTTAAAATGTGATAATACTAACATTGAATCATAATTTTGAATATGTCTGCCAACATAATTTTTCTTAATTACTTTTCCATTTTGAATATCTAGCTCTAAGTCATTTCCTTCTGCATCCATTATATCTACATTAAAGTATTTTGTCCAACCATGTTCTTCCATTAATTTTTCATGTTTTTCTGTTGTATTTCTAGCTCCTCCATATGCAGTATTACATTCTACAACTGTTCCATTTACCTTTTCTACAATTGCTTTTACAAATTCTGGTCTAATATAATTTTGATTTCCTTGTTCTCCTGAATGTAGCTTTACTGCTACTTTTCCTGGCAAATTTACTTCAAGAGTTTCATACATTTTTACTACACTTTCTGGTGTAATTTCTTTAGTAAAATATACTTTTGATTTTTCCATTTTTCATCTTTCCTTTCCTATTATAGAACATAAAAATAGTGAATTAGAAAATAGTTTTCCAACTCACTATCTTTTGAAAACCTTTTCCGGTTACTTTTTCGGCAGCTTCCAAATTGGCTTCTTTTACACTATTTTTTTCTTCCGAAAAAATCTAATATTTTATTTAATGTTCTCTTAAACCAGGAAGTTTCTTTTATTTCAATCAATTGAACATTATCTATTTGCATATTTTTATCTACATTTTTCTTTTTAAAAATATTGTCAGGATTATATTTTTCCCTTAATTCTCTTTCTTGTTTTAATTTTTCTTCTTGCTCTTCCTTTAAAAGTTTTATTTTTTCATTACATAAGTAACTTTATAATTCTTTACTAATATAG
>ULQP01066481.1_pt1 | contig 13857 bp, 10 predicted proteins | sample 1954571 | NCBI WGS metagenome assembly ULQP01 (sample SAMEA4835657, study PRJEB28245) | human gut metagenome | biome: gut microbiome; material: fecal sample | place: Denmark | collected 2008 | reverse complement strand
ATGATTTTCTCGAGTTTGTTTCCGGCTTTCTCATCGTCGTCTTCATCGTCGTAGTAGGAGTCCTCCTCGTCATCCTCGTAGGAATCGCGGTCATCCTCTTCGTCTTCGTCGTCCTCATCCTCGTCTTCGTAGCTGTACTTCTCGTCGTCGTCCTCATCTTCAATCTTGTTATAACGCTTGCGGGACGTTTCCTCCGTGTTCTGCGCATTCGCTTTTGCTGCTGCGCCGGAACGGATCTGGCTTAACTCTTCTGCGGATACCATAACGGTTTCCGCGTGGGAGCTTAACGGTGTTACCTTTACAAAATTTCCCTGCGGTTCCATCAGGGAATGCTTCAGATCGTCGATCAGTTCCGCCATATTGTTGTAACGGCGGTCCGGACTCTTCTGCGTACATTTCAGAATAATCTGTTCTAATGCAAACGGAAGGTTCGGCGTGTATTTGGAAGGTGATTCAATCTCCTCCTGCAGATGCTTGATCGCAATCGCAACCGTGGTGTCTCCATCGAATGGCACACGGCCTGTTACCATCTCATACATTGTGATTCCGAGAGAATAGATATCACTCTTGTAATCGGAATATCCGCCACGCACCTGCTCCGGAGAGCTGTAATGTACGCTTCCCATAACATTGGAGCTGATGGTGTTGGAAGAAGTCGCCTTTGCAATACCAAAATCAGAAAGTTTTACCTTTCCGTCTGTGGAAATGATGATATTCTGTGGTTTGACATCGCGATGTACAATATTACGGTTGTGCGCCGCCTCAAGACCGAGTGAAACCTGAATTGCGATGCTGGTCGCCTCTTTTACGCTCAGTTTTCCTTTGCGGTCAATATAATCTTTGAGGGTAATTCCCTCAACAAGCTCCATAACAATATAGTAAACACCACGGTCCTCCCCGACATCGTACACGTTTACAATATTGGGATGGGACAGCCCTGCCGCTGCCTGCGCCTCTGTACGGAATTTGCGGATAAATGTTTTATCCTCCCGAAATTCCGGCTTTAATACCTTGACAGCAACCATACGGTTCAGCTTGTGATCCTTTGCCTTGTAGACATCAGCCATACCGCCGGATCCGATCCGGCTTATGATCTCATATCGTTCTCCTAAAATAACGCCCTCTTTTAACATTCTTTCACCTCGTTTGTAAATGGTTCAACGACAATGACTGCGATATTGTCTCTGCCGCCATTTGCATTTGCTTGATCAATTAAACGTTTTGCCTTGTCCTCACCGTCTTCGCGGCAGATGATTTCGAAGATTTCCTCATCTGTTACCATATTGGAAAGGCCATCCGAGCACATCACCAGTTGATTTCCTTCTTCAAGCTGAATATCAAAGAAATCAATCTTTACGGTATCCTGTGTGCCTACTGCCCTGGTAATAATGTTTTTGTCCGGGTGATTTCGCGCCTGCTCGGGAGTAAGTTCTCCGAGGCGCACCATCTCTGCGATTAGTGAATGATCCTGCGTCACCTGATCAAAGATGCCATCCGCTGCCAGATACAGCCTGCTGTCTCCTACGTTTGCAACGTAGGCATAGTTGCCGACAACCGTAGCTACTACCATCGTCGTACCCATGCCTTCCATGGATATATCTCGTTTTGCCTGCTCAAAAATCTGGCTGTTTGCTGCTTCAATTCCATGCCGAATGATCCGCACCGGGTTGAAATTCGTATCCCTTTTTACAGATTCCACCAGTACAGAAACACCATAACGCGAGGCAAAATCACCCGCATTATGGCCTCCCATGCCGTCTGCAACGACAAAGAGGTTCGGAAGGTTTCCGACCGGAGAGGCGGAGGCAAACACAAAATCCTGGTTCATCGTCCGTTTCTGTCCGATATCGGTTGCAGAAAATACCTTCATGCTTTTTTCTCCTGTATTGACAGCCGCTTTTTACGGCTGTTCGTTTGATTTATCGATAAAACTTTTTCTTAACTGTCCACAGGCTCCGTCAATATCGGCGCCCATTTCCCTTCTAATAGTAACATTAATTCCGTATTTTTCAAGTTTATTTTTGAAATTCTCTACGACTTTTTTCGTTGATTTCACGTAATCGCGCTCTTTGATCGGGTTGACCGGGATCAGATTTACATGACAGTTGATATCCGAAATCCGCGCGGAAAGCTCTTTTGCATCGGCTTCGCTGTCATTTTTCCCGCCAACGAGAGAGTACTCAAATGTAATCCGACGGCCTGTTTTTGCAAAGTAATTGCGGCATGCATCGAGAATTTCATCAATGGAATATTTATTGGCAATCGGCATCAGCTCGCGGCGCTTTTCATCGTTCGGCGCATGAAGGGAAAGTGCCAGGGTGATCTGGAGTCCCTCATCTGCCAATTTGTACATATTCGGCACGATTCCGCAGGTGGAAACGGTGATGTTTCTCTGGCTGATGTTGAGTCCTTCCTGGCTCGAAAGCAGCCGCACGAAGCGCACCAGATTGTCGTAGTTGTCCATCGGCTCACCCGTTCCCATGACAACCAGATTGGAGACCCGCTCCCCGGTGTCCTCCCAAATCCGGTAAATCTGGTCGAGCATCTCCGACGGAGTCAGGCACCGCACGAGTCCGCCGATTGTGGACGCGCAGAAGCGGCAGCCCATCCGGCAGCCGACCTGGGATGAGATGCAGACGGAATTTCCGTGGTGGTACTTCATCCAGACGCTCTCGATCACGTTGCCGTCGCTAAGGCGGAACAGGTATTTTCTCGTTCCGTCGATTTTGGACTCCTGCACCTGCACTTTTTCGAGACAGGTAAGCGGATACTGTTCCTTTAATTTTTCCCGGAAGGCAAGCGAGAGATTCGTCATCTCATCGTAGCTGCCCGCCAGACGATGATGCATCCAGTCGTATAACTGTTTGGCACGGAACGGCTTTTCTCCCATCTGCTGGCAGGCGTCCTTTAATTCGTCTAAGGTCATTGATTTAATATCCATCTGTTACGCCCGTCCTTCCTCTGTTTTCCGGAATTTTGCAAGGAAAAATCCGTCTGTCTTGTGTACCCCCGGGATCAGCTGCAGCTGTCCTTTGGCCGTTTCTCCGCTTTTCAGCTCATCCGGCAGCAGTTCATCCAGACTGACTGCTTCAAACGGGAACTGTTCCAGAAACCATGCGGCATTCTCGCCGTTTTCTTTTCTGTTGACGGTACATGTGCTGTACAGCAGTGTGCCGCCCGGCTTTACGTACGATGCGGCATTTGCAAGGATTGCCCGCTGAATCCGTACCAGCTCCTCTTCTTTTTCTTTTGAAGCGTAATATTTGATATCCGGCTTTCTGCCGATGACGCCGTATCCGGTGCACGGCAGGTCCGCAATCACAACGTCCGCTTTTCCGATCCATTCCGCATCGAGCTGTTCCGCATCTTTTACCTTCGGCACGACGCAGGAAACACCTGCTCTCTGCACATTTTCCCGGATCAGATCGACCTTGTATTCGGTGAGATCACGCGCTTCCACGCATCCCTGATTTCTCATTTTATCTGCTGCATGGAGGCTCTTTCCGCCCGGTGCCGCGCAGAGATCCAGCACCTGGTCACCCGGCTTTGGATCCGCCAGATGCGCCGCCATCATGGAGCTCACATCCTGAATCTGGAACCGGCCTTCCTGGAAGGCATTCAGTGATGCGATCGTCTCAAAGTTTTTCAGATAGAACGCCTCGCCAAGATACGGCGCTTTTTCCAGCTCTGCCCCCTGGCTTTCCAGGCTTTTCTTCGTCTCCTCGATCGTATTGTTCCAGCGGTTGATACGGATCGTCACCTGTTTTTCTTTCAGGAAATCCGCCATCATCGTTTCTGCCGTTTCTTTTCCGTACTGGGATACGAACTCCTCAACCAGAAATTCCGGCATGGAGTATTTCACAGAAAGATACTGCGTAGTATTGTTCTCCTTCGGCATCGGCAGATGATCTTTTTCCCGCACGATCGTGCGCAGAACGCCGTTGACAAAGCCCTTTAAGTTGTAAAAATGCTTCTTTTCCGCCAGTTTCACCGCCTCATTGACGACTGCCGAATCCGGTACTGCGTCAAGAAAACGGATCTGGTACACCGACATCCGTAAGATCGCACGAATCACCGGCTTACATTTGTTGATCTTGATTTTGGAATACTGATTGATGATGTAGTCATTCTGGATGCCGTATTCCACGGTTCCCTCGCAGATCCGCTTGATAAACGCACGGTCCTGCCGCGGCAGGAACTGGTATTTATCGAGGGCGTCCCTTACAGCAAGATGGCAGGGCGTTTTCTCCCTGTCCATCTCAAGCAGAATGTTCATAATCAGCTCTCTTGTATTGATTGTATCAGTCATCATTTCTCCTAAATGCTCCGGATAAAATCAGCAGCCGGAGCAGCTGCAGCAGAGAACCGATCACCGCTGCCACGTATGTCATGGCTGCAGCCCAGAGTACTTTCTTGACTCCGTCGTGTTCCGTCTCTGTCACCATACCGCCCTCACTGAGCATTTTTAATGCTCTTCTCGACGCATCGAACTCGACCGGAAGTGTTACCACCTGGAATGCCAGTGCCAGCACAAACAGCCAGATCCCGGCTTTCACCAGCATCGGAAGGCTGAAAATCAGTCCGATCAGGAACAGCGGCCAGAAAAGCTGGGATCCAAGGTTCGCTGCCGGAACAATGGCGCTTCTTACTTTCAGCGGCACGTAATCCGTATTGTGCTGTACGGCATGGCCGCACTCATGCGCTGCGACGCCGATCGCCGCGACCGAGGTTGAATCGTAAACCGCATCCGATAAATTCACGGTTTTTGTCCGCGGATCATAGTGGTCGGTCAGTTTACCGGATACGTGGCGGACGGTCACATCGTAGATGCCGGCCTGATGCAGAATGCGCATCGCCGCCTCGCGTCCCGTCATGCCGCTGTACGAGCGGACGGTCTGATATTTGCTGAAAATCGTGTTCATGCGGGCGGATACCGCCATGGAAATCAGTGCGGCAAGAATCACCAGCAGATACGTACTGTCATAAAAAAGTCCCATATCGTTTTTCTCCTTTTTTCTCAGGCACAGCAGCCATCACACCGCTGTGCCGTTCCCCGCCTCAACTTCAGGTTGCTTTTTCTCTTTTATTCGCCAAGTCTGGTACCCGGCTCGATCGCATAGCCGCGCAGGAAATCGGCGGCTTTCATCCGTTTCTTTCCTTCGAGCTGCAGCTCCTCGATCACCAGAATGCCGTCTCCCGTCTTTACATGGAGACCTGTCTCATCTGCCACCCAGACTTTTCCGGCACTCTTCGTCGGATTCTGTCCCGGAATTTTCGAGAACAGATCGCCGCCGAACATGGCAATGACTTTGGCATCCCAGATTTTCAGGTTCTTTCCGTTTACTTTTGTAAAAGCACTCGGCCACGGGCTCATCGCACGGATCTGACGTTCGATCTCAACGGCACTCTTCGTCCAGTCGATCTTTCCGTCTTCTTTTTTGATCATCCGCGCATACTCTGTAGTGCTTATCTCCGGCTGTTTTTCCGGTGTCACTTCGCCTTTTTCAAGTTTTGGAAGTGTCTCCACCAGAAGTTTTGCTCCGGCTGCGGCGAGCTTGTCAAAGAGACTGCCGCCGGTCTCATCTGCTGCAAGCGGAACTTCCACTTTCGTCAGCATATCGCCTGTGTCGAGGCCTTCATCCATCTTCATAATGGTTACGCCGCTCACTTCATCGCCGTTCATGACAGCCCACTGGATCGGCGCTGCTCCGCGGTAAGCCGGAAGCAGGGATGCATGAACGTTGATGCATCCGTATTTCGGCATGTCCAAAATCTCTTTTGGAATAATCTGGCCGAATGCAACGACAACGATCACATCCGGCTCCATTTTCCGGATCTCCTCGATCGCCTCTGCATCCCGCACGCGGCGCGGCTGATAGACCGGAAGGCCGTGTTTTTCGGCTGCCTCTTTCACCGGTGTCGGCATCATCTGTTTTCCGCGGCCCTTCGGTTTGTCCGGCTGGGTCACAACGCCTGTGATCTCATAACCGGCCTCCACGAGTGCCTCAAGTGTTCCCACGGAGAAATCCGGGGTTCCCATAAATACCACTTTCATCTGAAGTCATCTCCTTTATTTTAAGACTTACTCTTCGTCCTCGTACTCCTCATACTCATCGTACGTGTTGTCCCAAAGCTCGCCTTCTACTTTTTCTGTATACATATGTCCATCGAGGTGATCGCACTCGTGGCAGATGCAGCGGGCAAGAAGTTCGGTTCCCTCCAGTTCAAACGGCTGCATGTCGCGGTCCAGCGCTCTTACCTTTACGTAATTCGGACGGGTTACTGTACCGGATTTTCCCGGAAGGCTTAAGCATCCTTCTGCTCCTGTCTGGCTTCCGGAAGTCTCCAGGATTTCCGGATTGATCAGAAGATGTGGGGTTCCATCTACATCCATGACTACGATTCTCTTTAAGATGCCGACCTGCGGTGCGGCAAGGCCGACACCGTTTGCCTCATACATGGTGTCAAACATGTCGTCGATCAGCTCGCTGATTCTTGGTGTCATCTTCTCCACCGGTCTGCATTTTTTCGTTAATACGCGGTCGCCTACGACTCTGATTTCTCTGATTGCCATAATTCTTTTCCTTTCTTTTGCTCTTCTATTATAAATAATCTATGTGTAAATAGTATGAAAAAACTAATACTTTCTGCTGAAGTCAAACTGTAAATAAACGGTACGAAAGCCTTTGTTAAGCTCGATATACCGCTCCAGTTTTTCCCGCAGCTCTGCCAGCACCTCTTCCTGCGGCGCGCGTACATACACGGCCATGCGGTACAGGTCATTGATTTTCGACACTGCCTCACTTGCCGGGCCGATGATCTGGACTTCGCGGTTTCCCCGGATGCGGATGAGATATCTGCGAATGTATTCCATCGCCTGCGTCAGATGCGCTTCATCCTCCCCGGCTCCGTGGATCGCCAGAAGCTCCGCCGCCGGGGGATATCCCATCAGACGGCGGTAGTCCATTTCTTTCTCGTAAAATGTCCCGTAATCCTGCTCTGCCGCCGTCTGAATGCTGTAATGTTCGGGATGGTACGTCTGAATGACTGCCATTCCCGGCTTTTCGCCTCTTCCGGCGCGGCCGACTGCCTGCGTCAGCAGCTGGAACGTACGCTCCCCGGCACGGTAATCGACTGCATTCAGGGAGAGATCCGCCGCCAGCGCTCCCACCAGCGTGACATTCGGGAAATCGTGGCCTTTTACGATCATCTGGGTTCCAATCAGGATATCGGCCTCCCCCGCCGCAAATGAGGACAGGATTTCTTCATAACTGTTTTTCGTTTTTGTCGTGTCGCCGTCCATCCTAAGAACGCGTGCCTTTGGAAACAGCTTTTTCACGTTCTGCTCGATCTGCTGTGTGCCGGCACGGAAGCCGCCGATGTACGGGGAACCGCACGACGGGCACGCATGTACCTGCGGTGTTTCATAACCGCAGTAATGGCAGACGAGCTTTCCGTTATTGTGTGCTGTCAGTGATACATCGCAGTGCGGGCATTTCATCACATGGCCGCATGCACGGCATGAGACGAAGCCCGCATAGCCTCTGCGGTTCAGAAACAGTACAACCTGTTCCTTTTTTTCAAGCCGTTTTTCGATCTCTTCCCGCAGTTTTCCGGACAGAATCGAACGGTTTCCCATCTGTAATTCTTCCCGCATATCCGCGATCCATACGGACGGAAGTGCTGCATTTCCGTACCGCGCATCCATCCGGAACAGCGCGTACGCTCCCGTCTCGCAGGCGTAAGAAGCATCCACCGACGGCGTTGCCGAACCCATCACCACATGGGCATGCTCCAGCCCGGCACGGCGCACAGCGGTCTCCCTTGCATGGTAGCGCGGCGTCACTTCACTTTTATAGGAGGTTTCATGCTCCTCATCGATTACGATCAGCCCCAGATCCGGAAACGGTGCAAAGAGTGCGGAACGCGGACCGATCATAATACTGACCTCCCCGCGCCGCGCGCGCTCCATCTGGTCGGCGCGCTCGGACGGTGTCATCCGCGAGTTGACTACCGTGACCCTTGTTCCAAACCGTGCGCAGAACCGCTCCACGTTCTGATACGTCAGCGCAATCTCCGGGATCAGCACGATCACCTGTTTTCCTTCTGAGAGCACTCGCTCCATCAGCTCCATATAGACGAGCGTTTTGCCGCTTCCCGTCACACCGCGGATCAGGCAGGGGCGGTTCTGCCCTTCCCATTCCTTTCGAATGCCGTCCACCACGGCCTGCTGCTGTTCGTTTGGTTTTCCCGCAGTTGTTCTTCCTGCCGCATCAGATACCGGATTTCTCCAGGTGCTCGTACGGCGGATTTCCAACACGCCCTGCTCTTCCATCACGTGCAGCGTATCTGCCGTGATTTTCAGTTTCTTGCTCACAACCGGCCCTGGAAGAACCGGCTGGGCCAGCAGCGCGTTTAAGAGACGGATTCTCGCTTTATAATTTTTCTTTCTGTAGTTTTCCAGCAGCTCCTCACATCTCGCAGGATCTGCAAGAAGCGCAATTTCGCGGGTTTCTTTCCCGCGCGCCTTTACTTTGACCGGAAGCACCGTCTTTAACGCCTGGATCATCGTCGATCCGTACGTATGACGCATCCACGCGGCGAGCGCGATGAGCTTCGTCTCTACAGTCGCCGCATCCTTTTGTACCGCAAGGATGGCCTTCATCCGGTCCTGCGGATATTTCGGCTCGTTTCCGACGGAAAGCACATAGCCGGTGATCGTGCGGTTTCCGTTTCCAAACGGAATCTGTACCGCCGTTCCCGGACTGATCTCCCCTGTCAGTTCCGGCGGAACCTTGTACTGAAAGGTCCGGTCCAGTTTTTCATTTGTGATGTCTACGATTACATCAGCGTAAACGCTGCTCATACATTCCCCTTACTTTCTTCCAGTATTTCCCGGATCAGCACGCGCTCATCCATCTCGTACCGTTTCCCCTTCCGGATCTGATACGTTTCGTGGCCTTTTCCCGCGAGCACCACGAGATCGCCCGGCTGCCGGTTTTCGATCACATACCGGATCGCCTCCTTACGGTCTGCAATCTCAACGAAAGCGCCTTCTGTTTTCCCGATTCCCGTCCGGATATCGTCCAGAATCGCCTGTGGTTCCTCATCCCGCGGATTGTCCGAGGTGATGACGGTCAGATCCGCCAGACGCCCCGACACCTCTCCCATCTGGAATCTCCGGTCCCGCGCGCGGTTTCCGCCGCAGCCGAAGAGACAGATCAGGCGCTTCGGATGGTATTTCCGCAGTGTCTTTAACAGGCTTTCGAGGCTCATCGCATTGTGTGCGTAGTCAATGAGAAGCGTCATTTCCGGATACACCGGAACTGCCTCACACCGCCCACGGACGCGGACTGCGGAAAGTGCCTCCTGCATCGCCTTTTCCGGGATTCCCATCTGCGCGCAGACCGCAATGGCGGCAAGCGAGTTGGAAACGGAAAACAGACCCGGCAGATCTACCCGTACCGGAAAATCCGCTGCGCCCTGCACCCGGTATGAGACACCGAGCACGCCGGGCGCCTGATCGAGTGCTGCATCTGCTGCCATAAAATCAGCTTTTTCCCTGCATCCGAATGTCACCAGACGGCAGGTGCTCTGCCTTATGATCTCCGGAAACCTTTTGTCATCCCGGTTTACAATTCCGGTTCTGCAGGTGCGAAGCAGCTTCTTTTTGCAGGACAGATATTCTGCAAACGATGCATGCTCCCCGGCGCCGATGTGGTCGTTTCCAATGTTGGTGAACACACCGTAATCAAACGTAATTCCATCACACCGGTGCTGTTTTTCCGCCTGCGAGGAAACCTCCATCACAACATGGGTGCAGCCCTCCCGCATCATTTCAGAAAACAGCTTCTGCAGCACAACAGGCTCCGGCGTTGTATTTTCTGACGGAATGCTTTTTTCCCCGATCCTCGTCTCGATCGTTCCGATGAGTCCTGCGCGGATCCCTGCTTTTCGCAGGATTTCGTAAATCATATATGCAGTCGTCGTCTTTCCCTTCGTGCCGGTCACTCCGATTGTCACAAGGTGCTGCGCCGGATCGTCCTCCCAGGCACAGGAAAGCTGTGCGAGTGCTTCTCTGCTGTCCTTTACTACGAGTACGGTTACCTTTTCCGGAATCCCTTCCAGTTCCCTCTCCGCAACCAGGACAGCAGCGCCCCTCTCGACTGCTTCTTCTGCATATACGTGCCCGTCCATCCTGTTTCCGCGGATGCAGACAAACACGTTCTGCGGCTGTACTTTTCTGCTGTCGCATGTGATTCCTGTAACTTCCGCATCCAGACTGCCCTGCTGGAGCTGATATGCGATCCGTTTTCGTAACGTGCGCATGTTTTTCATGCCGGGACCTCCCTTTCACGTTTCAAATCCCTACGACTCAGATACTTTTATAGAATACCATAGTCCGAAAAACATTTCAATGTGCGCAATGTCGGTTTCTTCTTGATTTTTGCCTCCATAAACTTTATAATAGTTTTATATTGATGCCTGGTTTTTTCGTATCAAAATCTATGAACTGCAAAGAGAGGTATCTTCCAATGAAAAGAAAAAAAATAGTTGTTGCACTGGGACACAAAGCTCTTGGAACGACGCTGCCGGAACAGAAAGCAGCCGTAAAACGTTCCGCAAAAGTAATCGCAGATCTCGTTGCTGCCGGCGCTGATGTTGTCATCACCCACAGCAATGCGCCGCAGGTCGGCATGATCCACATGGCGATGAATGAATTCGGCAAAATGCACACCGACTACAGCGCAGCCCCGATGTCTGTCTGCTCCGCTATGAGCGAAGGCTACATCGGCTACGACCTGCAGAACGCCATCCGTGCTGAGCTTCTCCGCAGAGGAATCTTCAAAACCACATCCACGATTCTTACACAGGTTGAAGTAGATCCGTACGACGATGCCTTCAACAATCCGGTCAAACTGATCGGCCGTACGCTTACCAAAGAGGAGGCTGACGCAGAGGAAGAAAAAGGAAACTACGTAACGAAAACCGAGGACGGCTACCGCCGAATCGTTGCTGCTCCGAAGCCGCAGGATATCGTAGAGATCGACTCCATCCGTCTTCTTCTCGATGCCGGACAGGTTGTCATCGCAGCAGGCGGCGGCGGAATCCCGGTTCTCCCACAGAATGAAGAGTTAAAGGGTGCATCCGCAGTCATCGAAAAAGACCTCACCAGCGGCCTGATGGCAGAAATGCTGAACGCAGACATGCTGATGATCCTGACCAGCGTGGAAAACGTTTCCATCAACTACGGTACCCCGGACGAAAAACCGCTGGAGCACATCACCGTTGCTGACGCGAAGAAATACATCGCAGAAGGCCAGTTCGGAGAAAACTCCATGCTGCCGAAGATGGAAGCAGCTGTTTCTTTCCTCGAGAAAGGCATCGGCCGTACCGCAGTCATCACTTCCATTGATTCCGCACTCGCCGGATTCCAGGGAAAAACAGGTACGATTATCGAGTAATACAAAGTATACAAAAAAAGGATTCCCGCGAGTGGGAATCCTTTTTTTCTACTCTTTTTCCGGACTAAAAAACCAGATTAGAAAGTAAATTTATCTGCAAAGTAAGCATCGAGATCCTCAATTTTAATTCTCTCCTGCTCCATGGTGTCACGGTCACGGACGGTAACAGCACCATCGGTCTCGGAATCGAAGTCATAGGTGATGCAGTACGGAGTACCGATCTCATCCTGACGGCGATACCGTTTTCCGATATTTCCACGGTCATCAAACTCGCAGTTGTATTTCTTGGACAGCTCTGCAAAGACTTTCTCAGCGCCCTCGTTCAGCTTCTTGGAAAGCGGAAGCACACCGATTTTTACCGGTGCCAGTGCCGGATGGAAATGCATCACAGTACGAACATCATTCTTCTCTGCGTCGAGAACTTCCTCGTCATAAGCGCTGCACAGGAATGCCAGAACGACACGGTCAGCACCAAGAGACGGCTCGATAACATACGGGATGTATTTCTCGTTCTTCTCTGGATCGAAATAGGTCATATCCTGTCCGGATACATTCTGATGCTGGGTCAGGTCGTAATCGGTACGGTCTGCGATTCCCCACAGCTCGCCCCATCCGAACGGGAACAGGAACTCGATATCGGTTGTTCCCTTGCTGTAGAAGCACAGCGCTTCCGGAGAATGGTCTCTTGCACGCATCTCTTCGTCTTTCATGCCGAGGCTCTTCAGCCAGTTGATGCAGAAGCCTCTCCAGTACTGGAACCAGTCAAGATCGGTGCCAGGCTCGCAGAAGAACTCCAGCTCCATCTGCTCGAACTCACGGGTACGGAAGGTGAAGTTACCCGGTGTAATCTCGTTACGGAAAGATTTACCGATCTGGCCGATTCCGAACGGAATTTTCTTTCTGGAAGTACGCTGTACGTTTTTGAAGTTTACGAAGATACCCTGTGCAGTCTCAGGACGAAGATATACGGTGTTCTTCGCATCCTCTGTAACACCCTGGAAGGTTTTGAACATCAGGTTGAACTGACGGATATCGGTAAAGTTATGTTTTCCGCAGGACGGACACGGAATCTGATGCTCCTCGATGAAGTTCTTCATCTCTTCCTGGGACCATGCGTCTACGCTGCCGCCTTCGATTTCAATGCCTTTTTCCTCACAGAAGTCTTCGATCAGCTTGTCTGCACGGAAACGCTCGTGGCACTCTTTACAGTCCATCAGAGGATCGGAAAATCCGCCGAGATGACCGGAAGCTACCCATGTCTGCGGGTTCATCAGGATCGCGCAGTCAACACCTACGTTGTGCGGGCTCTCCATGACGAATTTCTGCCACCATGCTTTTTTCACGTTGTTTTTCAGCTCAACACCGAGCGGGCCGTAATCCCAGGTATTTGCCAGGCCGCCGTAGATTTCGGAACCCGGATATACAAAACCTCTGGATTTTGCTACTGCCACAATTTTGTCCATTGTCTTTTCCATAGTTAGTTACTCCTCTATTTTATTTGTTTACTTACCATAAACAACAATAACAGGACTGGCAAGAAGAACGTCCTGCTCATATTCCTGCTCTGTTTCTTCTGTCTTAGTCTGCTCTGATGATGACGCAGAAGCACTCTCTGTGGACTTTGTGGTCCACTCGCCGGCCGTATCCACCGTGTTTTTTCCTTTGATCACGGCTGTACCGGAAACGCAGAGCACCGGATCTTCCGTTACGATTTCCAGCGGCTCCTCGCAGACAATCACGCGTACATGCTTAACGCCTTTGACCGCATCTTCGACTGAAACCTCATTGCCTTTAGAATCGACAAAGGAAGCGGAAAAATCATATCCCGCTTCTTCTGCCTCATCCAGCGTGCCTGCGAAAAATTCTGCTCCGTGATAATCCGCGTAGGACTGGTAATCTCCGTATTCCATCCGGATCTCCACCTTGTCCTCTTTGATCTGGCATTTTTCCAGCTTCACGGAATCCGCATCGCCGCGCTCCTCTGTGAATTTTTTGATGTCATCCTCCACAAAGACCTTCAGTTCGTCTTCCGTGTAATCATCGTCTTTGCTGTAATCTTCCACAATGGCTTCTGTCACAACACCATTTTTGCTCACATAGACAGATGTCGTTGTCACATCTTTTAACTTCTCACAGCCCGACAGCAGCACGGAAGCCGCTGTCAGAACTGCGAGAAGCTGTCCTGCTTTTTTCATAAAAATCCTCTAAAAACCGCCTGAATTATTTATTGCGGTAAATGATATCGTCTCTTCCCGGTCCGTTGGAGATCATGGTGATCGGGAATCCGATTTCTTTCTCTACAAACTCGATGTAGTTTCTGCAGTTCTCCGGCAGATCCTCGTATTTCTTGATGCCGCGGATATCGCATTTCCATCCCGGAAGGGTTTTCAGA
>ULQP01061008.1_pt1 | contig 13961 bp, 9 predicted proteins | sample 1954571 | NCBI WGS metagenome assembly ULQP01 (sample SAMEA4835657, study PRJEB28245) | human gut metagenome | biome: gut microbiome; material: fecal sample | place: Denmark | collected 2008 | reverse complement strand
ATTTCTCGGACAGCTCTGCAATGGTAAGTATGGTTCTCATGTTCATCGGTGGCTCCCCGATGGGAACGGCAGGTGGTGTTAAGACGACAACGGTTGCCATTCTGGTTGTGCTGGTTGCCTCCTATATTCGCGGAGACTCAGATACGGTGGCCTGGGGGCGGAAAGTGATGGAAGAAAATATCCGTACCGCTGTCGTCATTTTCTTTTTTGTACTGACGACAGTCTTTACTGCCACCGTGCTGCTGATTTCCGTAACCGGAAGCCCGCTGCTGGATTGTACGTATGAAATTATTTCTGCGGTTGCAACGGTGGGCCTCACCCGTTCCCTGACGCCGACGCTTCCTTTTATGGGAAAGGTGATTGTTATTCTGGTTATGTTTATGGGAAGAATCGGGCCGGTGACGCTGGCTGTCGCACTGCGCCGCAGAACAGGAAGAAAAGATGTCGATATTCAGAGACCGGAGCAGCGGATTCTGATTGGATAGTTGGGAAAATAAAAAACAGGACAGATTTCAGAAAACGAGGAAAAGAAATGAGTAAACAGTATGCAGTCATTGGACTTGGAAAGTTTGGTTTTTCTGTAGCAACGACACTTGCGCAGGCAGGAAAAGAAGTGCTTGCCGTTGATAAAGACGCTGAGCCGGTACAGGAAATTGCCGATCTTGTTACCTATGCGGCGCGTGCAGACATCACGGACAGTCGTGTGTTCGCATCTCTTGGCATCAGCAATATGGATGTGGTGATCGTTGGCATTTCCGAAAATATGGAGTCGAGCATCCTCGCCACCCTGCAGGCAAAAGAGGCGGGCGTGCCGCTCGTCATCGCAAAGTGCATGAGCCAGATGCATGCCAATATTTTGAAAAAAGTCGGCGCGGACCGCGTCGTGATGGCGGAGAGTGAGACGGGTATCCGCCTCGGAAAAAGCCTGATTTCCGGCGGCTTCCAGGACTTCTTCATGCTGTCGGATTCGTTCTCCATGGTAGAGCTTCCCGTGCCGGAAGCGTGGACGGGGCATAACCTCGAGGAGCTGGATCTGCGGAAGAAATACAGTATCAACGTAATCGCCGTCAAGGACGGGGAAGACATCCGTGTCACGGTCAATCCGAAGACGCTGCTCCGCGCAGAGGAAGTGCTGATTCTGATCGGCGAAAACAAAGAACTTGCCAAATTGATGAAAAACAGGAAATGAGGGGACCATTCATGATTACAAGCAGCAGCAATGCACAGGTAAAAAACATTATTGCGCTGAACAAAAAAGCAAAAGAACGCCGGGAGCAGGACGTTTTCGTGGCGGAGGGCTGGAAAATGTTCCAGGAAGCGCCGCGGGAATGGCTGAAAAAAGTATATGTGTCTGAGAGCGGCAGCAAAATGCATGAAATGCCGTCCGACGGGACAGAATACGAAGTAGTGGACGACCGCGTGTTCCAGTCCATGTGCGACACGAAGACGCCGCAGGGTGTTTTAAGTGTGATCCGCATGCCGCATTACACCGAAGAGGAGGTGATGGACAACGGAAAGACACCGCTTCTGATGGTACTTGAGGATCTGCAGGACCCTGGAAATGTCGGAACAATCATCCGCACCGCAGAGGGCGCAGGAGTCACCGGCATCATCATGAGCCGCGGTACCGCGGATATCTTCAATCCGAAAACGATCCGCTCGACGATGGGCTCGATCTACCGTATGCCGTTTCTGATCGTCGACGATGCGGTCGGATTTGTAAAAGGCTTAAAAGCGCGGAAGATCTGTACGTACGCGGCACATCTGCACGGCGTGCATTCCTACCGCGAGGAGGATTACACAAAAGGAACGGCATTCCTGATCGGAAATGAGGGAAACGGCCTGACTGATGCAATGGCAGAGGCCGCCGAGTGCCTGATCCGTATTCCGATGGAAGGAAAAGTGGAGTCGTTAAATGCAGCGATTGCATCCGCCGTTCTGATGTATGAGGCACATGGCCAGCGTGCATAAAAGATAGAGCGTTACCGGTTTTCTTACATTTCTCTTAACCTGCCGGAAACCTACTCGACAGAACCGGTATTTTGAGCTAAAATAGAAAGAGCAGAGTCCGGGCTGAATTTCTGTCAGTCCGGTAAAACTGTAATATTTGCCAGAAAAGCAAAAGCTGTTTTGGGAGGAAGGAAAAATGAGTGAGAAAAAAAACATCAGTAAAAAGGAGCTCCGAAGAAGAAAGCGGAAGCGTGCGCTGATGATCAAAACAGGAATTCTATGTGTTCTGCTTGTCATCTTCGGCATTGGAATCTGGGCTTTGGCCGGAGGAACAGAAAAAATCCAGCAGAAAGCACAGGAAAAAGAGGATCAGAAAACAGCAGAGGTGGACGGTTCCGTATCGTCGGACAGCACGGGAAGTGCTGAAGCGCCGACAACGAAAGCACAGATTATGGCGGAAGCCGATGCACTTGCGCAGACATACGATTACGATGGAGCCATTGAAAAGCTCCAGAGCGTAGAGGGCGCAGCAACCGACGCGGATATCATCACAAAAGTAGCAGAGTACACCAGCACGAGAGATGCCTGTGTGCGCGTCAACGTCAACGAAGTAACCCACATTTTCTATCATTCTCTTGTAGTCGATCCGCAGAAAGCGTTCTATCAGGACAACGCACAGACCGCAGGCTTCTGCCAGTGGATGACCACCGTGGATGAGTTCAACGCGATCACCCAGCAGATGTACGACAGAGGATATGTCATGGTTTCGATCAACGATCTCGTGAAAAAGACCGTAGATGATGACGGAACCGTTCATTACGAGGAAGGGGACATTTACCTGCCGGAGGGCAAGAAAGCATTCGTTCTTTCTCTGGATGACCTTTCCTATTACCACTCTTACGACGGACGCGGCATTGCCAGCAAGATGGTAGTCGGCGACGACGGAAAACCGACCTGCGAATACATTCAGGATGACGGAACTGTTGTGACCGGTGCTTACGACTGCATCCCGCTGATGGATCAGTTTATCGAAGCGCATCCGGATGCCGTATACCACAATGCGCGCGGAACCGTAGCACTGACCGGCTACGATGGAATCCTCGGATACCGCACCGACGGTGATTACAAGACGAGAGAAGATCTGACGGATGATCAGGTAGCATGGCTTGATGCACACCCGGATTTCGACTGGGATAAAGAGTGCGAGGAGGCGAAAAAAGTAGCCGATGCGATCAAAGCAGACGGCTGGACATTCGCAAGCCATACCTGGGGCCATATCCGTGTCGGCGACAAACCGATCGAGACGATCCAGGCGGATACCGAGAAATGGCTGACGTATGTTGCACCGCTCATCGGCGGAAGCGATATCATCATCTTTGCACATGGACAGGATCTTTCCGACTGGCACGATTACACGATGGACAATGAGAAGTTTGCTTACCTGAAGAGCCAGGGCTTCAATATCTACTGCAACGTAGATTCCTCCCAGTATTTCGTTCAGGTAAGAGACAATTACCTGCGTATGGGACGAAGAAACCTGGATGGATACCGTCTGTACCAGAACCTCTACGGAGGCGGCGAGGACAGAACAAGCGATCTGTTTGATTCTGCCTCTGTTATTGATCCGCAGCGGCCGACAGATCCATCTCTTTACAATTTAGGTTAAAGAATTTTGAAAATGAAAAAGATCTCACAGAACTTTTTATTATTTATAGAAGAAAGTCTGTGGGATCTTTTTTTCAGCAGGGCGAACCGTTTACAGATATTTTTCTACGAGCGGAAACGGCAGAGGCCCGAGACGGAGCAGTTTTTCATGGAAACCGATCAATGAGAATGAGTCACCTTCCTGTTTCTGCACTTCCGAGAGGAGCTGCGAAAACGAGAGCGATCCGACACAGTATTTCAGATAGTTCGCCGGTGTCTCGAGAATATACTGATATAAAGAGGCAGCGGCCGACGCATCCGTGATGCCGAACTGCGCCAGAAAGGCTGACGCATCCGAGAGGAGCCATCCCTGGCTGTGGATTCCGAGATCCAGCAGCGAGCAGAGGATAAGATGCACCGAGCGGTTCAGATACCAGAGACGGCAGAGCGCCTGCGTGTTTGCATCGAGATTACGTGCGGCGTAGCGGCAGGCATATGATTCAACGTAGGTTGCCCATCCTTCCACATAACCCGACGGCGCGTAGAGATGGCGGATCAGAAGCGGGTCGGAGCGCGAGAACGAGACGGTCTGGTACAGATGGCCGGGAAAGCCCTCGTGGGCAAGTGTGGAATACAGCTCGATGCCGGTCATTTCATCCGCGGGATTCAGGTAAATGGAGTTGGGTGAATTGACATCGGCGGGCGGTGTGAGATAAAAGGCGGGGCTTAAAAAATCCTTGAGGGAGTCATCCACGGTCTTTACTTCGTATGCGATACCCGAAAGAACGGGAAAATCTTCAGAAACGGCATTCTGCAGATCGGCAAGCATTTCCTCCGGCGTGGAGAACGGCAGCACGAGCGCCTGCTCGGAGAGGGAGAGCGACGGATTCTGATCGAGAATGATCTGCATTTCGGCACACTGGTCCGCAAGCTGCTGTGTTAAAAGGCGGGTCAGCTCCTCTGGTGAAGCGTCAACACCGACGCGGCTGCGGAGAAGATACGCATAGTAGGAAAGTCCGCCTTCCTGCCGGGAAAGACCGCCGGCGTTCTGTGTTCCTTTGCCGCGGAGTGAAGAAAGAGCATCGGAAAGAGAGCGGTAGGCGGGAAAAACACAGGAGATAAGGAGTTTTTCATGCGTCTGCAGACAGAGATTCCTTTCCGCCTCAGAAAACAGTGAAGACGCCTGCAGTTTATTCTGAAAAACGGTGTGGAGCAGATGGCTTTCCGGTGTATCCGCGTCGGCGAGAAAAGCACTGCACTGGCGGATAATGCCATCGACCGCAAGGTCATTCTGAAACACGCCCTGCCGGGATTTTTCCTGCTCGAGTGCGATGAGATCGGAGAAATAGCGCGGGAGATCCTGCAGAAGATGGAGGTAATCGGCGATATCCTGCTGTGTGCGGAATGGGTACTCTGCGAGCAGAATGGGAAGCTGTGCCTGAATCCCGAGCGACGGACCGAGCGGTTCCGCAAGAAGGCTGGTGCTGCCCGGCATTTTCTCGCAGTCCAGCTCGTAGAGCAGAAGATCGAGCGTGATCTGATTTTCCGCGGAGAGGCGGTTTCGATGAAAGGATGTGAGCGTTGTTTCCACACTCTGCAGCAGGGCATCATACGAGGTGCGGTCAGGGATGGAAACCGTGCCGAACGAGGCGGTGCCGGGGGCAATTCCGCGGGAAGCCGGATCAGCGAGGGTATAGTGGAGCGTGATGGCAGAAGAGGTTACCTCGGAGTGGAACCGTTCCTCCACATACGCGGAAAACCGGCGGTTCTCACCAGGGGAAAAGAACGGGGAAAAATACCAGAACAGCAGGGCGAAAAGAAGTCCGCCGCACAGAAGCAGAGGGAACAGGATGCGGCGGTGCAGAGAAGCTGGTTTCATAGAATAGGCTCCGGTGCGGACAGTTATCATAAAGTATGTAAAAAATGCTGATTTTATGCGCTTTTTCCGTGGCCTTTCATTTGACTTTCCAAAACGGCTTTGCTATAATCAGTAACGAATGAAATAAGGGACTTTTCAGTGCGGAACGGATTTGAAAAAGAATCCGCGAAGATAAAAGGGAATCAGGTGGAAATCCTGAGCGATCCGGTCACTGTAAGCAGGGAGTGTTAGCTGCAGAAATGCCATTGTGCGAAACGCATGAGAAGGCGCGGCTGCCGTGAAGATCTGCGAGTCAGGAAACCTGCTGGAAAGGTTAGTGAATCGCTTCCGATAAAAGCATATATATTCATGGAAAGATGTACGAAGTAAAATCGGACATCTGCTTTTTTGTCGCCATGCGTCCGAAAAAGAGCTCCGGTGGAGAAACTCTTTTGCAGAAAAAGCAGATGTCTGTTTGTCTTTTCGCAGAAAAAATGTGTCCTCAAAAACAAGATTACTTGCAGGGAGACATCATTGACGGGGACAGGCACCGCCCAGCTGCCTGAAAAAGTCAGACGGAATCCGGAGCAGATGCGCGAAGGAGATCCGAAGAAAAGGAGAAGTTATGAAAGGAAATTCAAGCAAATTTCTGGCACTGCTGCTGTCGGCGTCCATGATCATGAGCCCGACTGCCAGCGTATTAGCAGATACGCAGGAAAAAGCAGCACAGACAGAAAGCAGCGCAGCCGCAGAGGAAGCGCCGCAGAGCGAAGAAACAGCAGAGACGGCAGAACCGGAAACAACACCGGCAGAAACCGAGAGCAGTGAAAGCACTGCAGAGACTCCGGCAGAAGAGCCGACGGAAACACCGGCCGCGCCTGCAGAGGATCAGACACCGGCAGGATCTGACGAGACCGAGACACCATCCGCAGATGAGGATGCTTCGGAAGATACTGCAGAGGACACTGCAAAAGACGGTGAAGAGACTGCCGATACCACAGAAAAAGAGCCGGAAGCAGCAGATGAGACTTCCCAAGATGCTGGAAAAGAAACACCGGCAAAAGAAGAAACCAAAGATGCTGTAAAAGAGAATACCAGTCCGGCGGCAGAACAGCCGAAAACGGAAGTAAAAGAAACAACCCAAAATGAGACATCCAATACAGCCGAGAAGAAAGAAACAAAAGCAGCGGAAGCAGCAAAACCGGCAGATGGTGAGTATGAGACTTCTGCAGAAGCAACCGGAAGCATGTTCCGTGTGATTTCTTCCAGACTCATCGTAAAAGATGGAAAACTGAAAGCATCCATTCTGCTGAGTGGAACCGGCTATGATTACCTGTATACGGGAACAGCAGCAGAAGCTGCCGCAGCAGATGAAAAGAGCTGGATTGCTCCGACAGGAAGCGAAACCTATACGGATACGAAGACCGGTGCAGAAAAGACCGGATATCGTTTTGAAATTCCGGTGGAAGAGCTTGACAAACAGATGGATGTTGCCGTTCGCTCAGCCAAGAAAAAAACATGGGCTGATAAAACCGTTACGATCCACAGCACCGATGCAATCCCGACGGTAACACCGGAACCAACCGAGACTCCAAGCGAAAATCCAGGTGAGGATTCCTCGAATAAGCCAGCCAGTGTAGAAGCACCGGTTACCAAAGAGGACGGCAGCGTATTCAAAATGTTCGTCATCTCCGAGGCAACAATGATCAACAAGGGCGATAAACTCGTTCTTACACTGAAAACAAACAACGTATCATTTGATAAACTGTATCTTGGAAAGAACGATGACCTTGCAAAAACACCGGCTATCCAGGGAATGCAGGAAGCAAACGGCGGTTATTCCTTTACATTTGAAGTAGATGCGGACAAAGCCGGCACAACCGTTCCGATCGTTCTTGGAAAGAAAGACGGAACCTGGTACACCAAAAAGCAGCTTTATCTTGCAGTTCCGGGAAGTAAAACACCGGAAGTAACTCCGATACCGGAGCCGACCGAGACTCCGGTCCCGACTGCAACCCCGACTCCGAGTGAGACTCCGGTTCCAACCGCAACTCCAACTCCGGAACCGGCGAAAGTAGAAAACGGTATCTACAGCGGAACCGCGGAGACCGGCGCAGCTATGTTCAAAGTAGTCGGCGTAGAGCTGACCGTAAAAGACGGCGACATGAAAGCACGCATCACGTTAAGTGGTGTTGCCTACGATTATCTGTACATGGGAACACCGGAAGAGGCAGCTGCCGCAGACAAGAGTGCATGGATTGCAGGCGTCGGCACCGTTGATTACACAACAGCAGACGGCGAGACGAAAACAGGAATGCAGTATGATATTCCGGTAGCAGCACTCGATCAGGCACTTGTTGTTTCTTCCCATTCTGCAAAACGGGATAAATGGTATGCAAGAACCATTACTATTGCATCTTCCAGTCTGAAAAAGACCGCAGATCTTCCGGCAGATGAGACCAATAAAGTAGCAGATGGTATTTACAGTGCAGAGGCAACAACTAATGCAGCAATGTTCAAGGTAGTCGGCGTAAAACTGACCGCGAAAAACGGAAAAATGACAGCAGTTATCACCTTAAGCGGAAGCGGCTATGATTGTCTGTATATGGGAACCGGAAAAGATGCGGCAGCAGAGAGCGGCGCATGGATCGCTTCCACCGGAAAAGTGGACTACACCTTAGACGGTGAAACCAAAACCGGAATGCAGTTTGAAATCCCGGTAGAAGCACTGGATCAGGAACTTGCTGTAGCAGCTCATGCAGTAAAGAGCGGCAAATGGTACGACAGAGCCATCACGATTGCATCTTCCAGCCTGAAAAAGACCGGAGACCTTCCGTCGGATGACAACAAGGGCGATACTCCGAAACCAACCCTCGTTCCGACCAATACCCCAACCGTATCTCCATCTGAGACACCGGTTGTAAAACCGACCAGCACCCCGACTCCGGCACCGACCCAGAAACCGGCCGATACCAAACCGGAGCAGGAATCCAAATATGAGTCTGACTTAAGCGGCGGCACATCCAAAGTAGACAGTGCAACCACACTGGCAGACGGCGTTTACACACCAGACGGATTCTCCTTCTCCGGCGGATCCGGAAAGGTAACCATCTCCTGCAGCAAGATTACTGTAACGAACGGACAGGCTTATGCAACGATCGCATTCAGCAGTCCGTACTACGGATATGTAAAAGCAAACGGAAATAAATACATGGCAAATGTCAGCGGCGGAAGCAGCATCTTCACCATTCCGGTTGAGCTGAACAAGAACAATACCATCATCGGTATGACCACCAGAATGTCCGTTGCCCATGAGATTTCCTACAACATCTTCATCTCCCTGGCAGCAGCAAAGAAGGGCGGCAGCACTTCTTCCAGCACAGGATTTGTAAAAGCAGACGGAACAACCTCCACGATCAGCACCGATAACTCCAAGCTGGATACCACCGCTCCAGAGATCATGGGACTGGAATACAAAGCAGAGACAAAACTTGCTTACGCAGAGTACTTCAAGATGTATCATTACGACGAAGGCATCACCCTGCTGGAGATCGATATGACAAAAGATACCGAGCGTGATCCGGAGAAACAGACCGAGGACGACAAGAAAGCAGAAGATACCGATACCGCAGCAGCAGAGGATACCGCAGCAGCATCCGATTCCAAAAAGACCGGCACTGAGAAAGCGAAAGATCTGACCGAAAAGACAAAAGAGCTGTACGAAGGCAATGTTGTCAAATATCTGATCGTTCCGAAAGATGTTGAGATTCCGGCAGGACTGGACAAAGATATGATCGTGATCCAGCTTCCGGTTGAGAAAGCATACGTAGCATCTGAGGATGCCCTGAAACTTCTCGATGAGCAGTTAGACACAGCAGAGAGCATCAAAGCAGTCGGCATGGAGCAGAAAGACTGCCAGATCGAAAACATTGCAAAAGCAATGGAAGACAAAAAAATCTCCTTCGACGGAGCATTCGATGATCTGGACTACAAAGCTCTGGTAAAAGACGAAATCGACTTTGCAATTCTTCCGTCTGAGTTCCTTCCGGGAAATGCAAAAGATGAGGAAGATGCTGATGCAGCCGACGAGACCGCAGATACCAAAGCTGAGGATCAGAAGGACGATAAAGACGATAAGACAACGGATGAGAAAGCAGACGAAGACAAGACTCCGGAAGAACTTCTGAAAGAGGAAAATGAGCGTCTGTCCGACACCGCAGAGCGTCTGGCAACCCTGACCATTCCGATGCTGGTTGACCGTTCCGCAGACGAGAAGACCGATCTTGCGAAAGCAGAGTGGCTGAAAGTCTACGGCGTGATCTTCGGATGCGAGGATCAGGCAAACGAGCTGTTCCAGCAGATGGTAAAGGCAGAAGAGAATAAATAAGTACAATAATTTGCAGCAAAAAATGAGAAAGGGCTGCTGCCATATGGCAGCGGCTTTTTCTTTAAGAAAGGAATATCAAATGACAGGAAAAAACGAAAGAAAGCTGAAAAAATGGGCCGCACTTTTTCTTGCAGCAGCGATGTCACTGACGGCCTGCGGCAGCACCGCATCAACGGGAAGCAGCACATCGTCCGCGTCGGGCACTTCGGCAGTTTCTGAGAGCAGCACATCCACAGCATCCGCAGCAGACGTTTCCGAAAGCCAGACGGAGAGCACATCCGTCTCGGAAAGTACGGCTGAAAGTGAAAGCACCTCCGAAGCCACTGCTGAGAGCAGCACCTCCGGGAGTGATACCGCATCCGCGGATGGTTTCGCAACGACAGACGATGTCAGCGACGCACCGGACATCACCGGAATCACCATCGAGAGCAAGATGGTCCTGAATTACGCCGAGTGCTTTAACGTATACTACTGCACAGACGGCTATAAACTGCTCGATGTCAAAGACGGCGCGCAGTATCTGCTCGTCCCGGACGGAAAAGAGGCGCCGGATGACCTCGATTCCGATGTAATTGTAATCCATCAGCCGCTGGAACGCATCTACATGGCAGCAACCTCTCCGATGGCGCTGTTCGATGCCATCGACTCCCTCGATACGATTCGTCTCTCCGGTGAAACCGCAGACAACTGGTACGTACAGGATGCCGTTGACGCGATGAATGCCGGAACGATGATCTTCGCCGGAAAATACAGTGAGCCGGATTACGAACTTCTGGTCAGTGAGAACTGTGATCTGGCCATTGAATCCACGATGATCCTCCATTCCCCGAAGGTACAGGAGATGATCGAGATGCTCGATATTCCGGTCTTCATCGACCGTTCCAGCTACGAATCCCAGCCTCTTGGCAGAACCGAATGGATCAAACTCTACGGTGCCATGCTGGACAAAGAGGAGGAGGCAGCCGACTTCTTTGCAAGTCAGGCAAGTGTTGTGGAAAATCTGAAGGATTTCCAGAATACCGAAAAAACGGTCGCTTTCTTCTATATTAATACGAGCGGAGCTGCCGTTGTGCGGAACCCGGAGGACTATATTTCCAACATGATCGAGCTTGGCGGTGCGCGCAACGCCTTCCGTGATCTCCAGGACGACAGCGGAAAAACATCCGTGCCGATCACGATGGAGCAGTTCTATGATACGGCCGAAGATGCGGACTACCTGATCTACAACGCAAGCATCGATTCCACCGTCAAAACCCTGGACGACCTGCTGGCAAAGGATTCCATGTTTGCCGATTACAAAGCAGTCAAAGAGGGCAACGTCTGGACAACCGAGAAATCGATGTATCAGGCAACCGATAAAATTGCACAGTTTACCAACGACATTAACCTTCTGGTAACGGGCGGCGATCCGGATCAGATGGTATTCTTAAGAAAATTATCCTGATGGAGGAACGTATGTCAGAGAAAAAAAATATGACGGGAAAAGAGAACAGTTTCCATATGGAAAACTTCCGGCGCCGTTCGCGGTATGCCGCTGTGTTCCTGGTGCTGATTCTGGCGTTCGCCGCCATCACCGTGCTGAATATCAATTCCGGAAACGTAAATATTTCGATTCCGGAAATTTTCCGGATTCTGCTGCGGCGGACCGGAGAGGGGAAAGAGTACAATATTATCTGGAAAATCCGCCTTCCGCGTATTCTGATGGCGGCAATCCTGGGCGGTGCTCTGTCCCTGTCGGGCTTCCTTTTACAGACTTTCTTTGAAAACCCGATTGCCGGTCCGTTTGTTCTTGGAATTTCCTCGGGAGCCAAAATGGTCGTGGCGCTGACCATGATCTTTTATCTGGAGTGGGCGCGCAATATCACATCTTACACGATGATTGTTGCAGCATTCTTAGGATCCCTTCTCTCCGTCGGCTTCATTCTGCTGATGTCCCGACGGATCAAAAATATGGCAGGACTTCTCGTCGGCGGTATTATGATCGGTTACATCTGCTCGGCGGTCACGGATTTTGTTGTCACCTTCGCGGAGGATTCCGATATCGTCAACCTCCACGGCTGGTCACAGGGAAGCTTCTCCGGCATGAGCTGGAGCAACGTAGCGATCTCTGCGGCTGTGATCGGCATCACCTTTGTCATCACGTTCCTGATGGCAAAACCGATCGGTGCATACCAGCTCGGTGAGGCGTATGCGCAGAGCATGGGTGTCAACATCAAAGTATTCCGCATCGCGCTGATTCTGCTTTCGAGTATTCTCTCCGCATGCGTCACCGCATTTGCCGGTCCGATTTCGTTTGTCGGCATTGCCGTCCCGTTCCTCGTTAAACAGAGCCTCGGCACATCGCGTCCGCTCGTCGTAATCCCGGGAACGTTCCTCGGCGGAGCCGTCTTCTGTATGATGTGCGACCTGATCGCGCGTATGGCGTTTGCACCGCTGGAGCTGTCCATCAGTACGGTCACATCGATCTTTGGTGCGCCGGTCGTCATTTTCATGATGCTGCGCCGGAAAAGGGGGTAAGAGAATATGAATGAATATTATTTTCATCTGGACCACCTGACGGTCGGCTATGATAAGAAGCCGCTGATCAAAGATATCTGCATCGGCATCGAAAAAGGCGAGATCGTTACGCTGATCGGACCGAACGGTTCCGGTAAATCAACGATTCTGAAAAGCATCACCCGCCAGTTAAAGCTGGTCGGCGGAAATGTGGAGTTTGACGGGAAAAACCTGCATGAGCTTTCGTTCCGCGAGTTGTCCACGAAGATGGCCGTTGTGCTGACGGAGCGCATGAAGCCGGAGCTGATGACCTGCCACGATATCGTGGCAACGGGCCGCTATCCGTACACCGGACGGCTCGGCATGCTGACCCGCGAGGATGAGGAGAAGGTCGAGAAGGCGATGCGCGCCGTTCATGCCGAAGAGCTCGGCGGCCGCGATTTCAACGCCATCAGCGACGGCCAGCGCCAGAGAGTGCTTCTTGCGCGTGCGATCTGTCAGGAGCCGGAGGTCATCATCCTCGACGAGCCGACTTCTTTCCTCGATATCCGCCACAAGCTGGAACTGCTCGCGATTCTGCGCCGCATGGCAAAGGAGAAGGGCATCACCGTCATCATGTCGCTGCATGAGATCGATCTGGCACAGAAAATTTCAGATAAGATCATCTGCGTCAAGGGCGATGCTATTTCCCATTTCGGCGCACCGGAGACAATTTTCCGCGAGGATATCATCCGCGAACTGTACGAGATTGACAATGGTTCGTTTGACCCGTGCTTCGGAAGCATCGAGCTGCCACGGCCGGAGGGAACACCGCGCGTCTTTGTCCTCGCAGGCGGCGGAACGGGAATCCCGGTGTTCCGGAAACTGCAGAAGGAAAATGTCCCGTTTGCGGCAGGCGTCCTGTATACGAACGATATCGATTACCAGCTTGCCCGCATTCTGGCGATGGAGACGGTAACCGAAGCACCGTTCCAGGAGATCAGCGACGAGGCATTTGCCCGCGCCTGCGAGCTGATGAAGAGCTGTGAACGTGTCATCGACACCGGCGTCCCGGTGGGCATGTGCAACCGCCGGATCGAAGAGCTTAGGGCAGAAGCAAAGCGGCTTGGAAAGCTGGCAGAGTAAAACAAAGAAAAATCCAATCAAAATCTCCTGTCTGGGAACGAAACAATTGTTTTCCGAACAGGAGATTTTCTTTTTGCAGCCATTGTAAAAACAGTAAAAGAACACGAAAAATGTAATATTAAATTGTACGAAAAATTCACACAATTCAAGTCAAAAACCAACAGAGATTGACACTTAAAAAGTCAAGTGCTTTGTAAAATCTTTTGGCGAAATAACGGTTTTCTCTGTTATGACCAAAACACGCGTTCTGATTTCGCAAGATTTAAACACATGCTTTCCACACCGTTTTTCGTGGATAATGTGGATAACTCGGTGTATAACTTGTTTTTAGGCATGTTTTCGGTGGTTAACTATGTGGATAACTTGTGGACGAGATGTTTATAAAATTGGCCCGTGTGGAAAAAACCCGGTTTCTTTGTGCAATTTCGACAAAAAGAGGTTTTAAAGTTTTGCACGACTGACATGAAAGGTTTTTCAGATTTCAGAAAATACGGGAAAACA
>ULQP01003199.1_pt1 | contig 14106 bp, 4 predicted proteins | sample 1954571 | NCBI WGS metagenome assembly ULQP01 (sample SAMEA4835657, study PRJEB28245) | human gut metagenome | biome: gut microbiome; material: fecal sample | place: Denmark | collected 2008 | reverse complement strand
GGCCGGCCAAGCTCCTATGCCGTGAACGCGGCTACACAGGCCGGAGATTATTACGCAGCCAAGTTGAACGACGTGATCCCGACACTCTACCAGCAGGCCTACGAGCGCTACCTGGACGAGTACAACATGAAGCTGAAGGACCTGAACGCGGTCAATCAGCAGGAGCAGCTGGACTATGCAAAATACCTCGACCGCCTGGGCCAGTTCAACACCGACCGCGGCTTCGCCTATCAGAATTACGCGGACGATTACGACCGGCTGCGCAGCCAGCTCGCCGACGTGCAGAGGCAGGACCAGATCGACTATGCGCGCTATCTTGACGAGGTATCCAGACAGCAGACCGCGCAGGACTCCATCCGCTCACAGGTGGACGCCATTCTCGCGGCGGGCGGCTCGCCCTCGGCGAACCTTGTGAGCGAAAGCGGATACAGCAGCGAGTACGTCAAGGCTCTGGAGGACGCCTACCGCAAGCAGGAGGCCGAGAAGGCCGCAAAGAAGAGCGGAAGCGGCGGCGGGGGCACCATGAGTCTGACGACCGCAAAGGCAATGGCAAAAGAGGGCCAGTTCACCGACACGGTGCTCAATACGCTGCGCAAGGCGGGCTTCACGGACGACTACATCGCGCAGGTGTACGGCTACACCGGCTTCGGGACCGGCCGCGACAAGCTGGGCTACGACGAGGACGAGGGCATCTTCACCTGGAACGGCAGGCGCTACAACTCGCCGGAGGCGCTGGCGGAGGATCTCGACAGAGCGAACCTCACGGATGCAGAAAAGGCTACCATCTCAAGGAGACTCAAAGCGAGCGGCTTCAACATCACGTTCTAACGAGGTGACAATATGGCTATCAAGATCACAAAAAACGGGACCGCAGGCGCACAGGATCGTGCGCCTGCGGCGAAAACCTATCAAGAGGGATCGTCTCAGGGGAAAGCATCCGGCAGAATCAAGATCACGAAGATCGAGCGGCCGCAGACTGCCGCGAAGCAGAAGTGGACCGTCGGGAACATCGGGCAGTACGGAGCGGGGAACATTGACCTCTACGACCGCCCGCAGTACCGCAATGCGAACGGGAGCATTTCAACGGTTGACAGCACGAGCTACAACATCGACGGGCAGGAGGTGCTGCTGCCGACCGTGTGGAACCGGAACGGTACGCCATACCACAGCAGCAACGACGAGGAGATCCTGCAACGCTATCGGGACACGGGAGAATATCTCGGCAAATTCTCCACGGTGGAGGAGGCGAACGATTACGCCGAAAAGCTCCACCTGGAGCAACAGGAGCGATATCCCTCTTCCTCCCTGCCGGCGGAGCGCGGAAGCAAGCACAAGAGCGGCAAGGAGATCTCGCAGAGCATCGTGCGCAACGAGGACGCGGCAAAGCGTATCGGTGCGACGGTGCGCGCGACGGCGCAGAACCTCGGTGCAAACGCCTCCGGCTTCCTCGCGGCGCTCGTGGCGGCCGCGGAGGAAATGGACAAGGAATACCGTGACGCGAAGGAGAAGGCAGGCGTCACCACGCACGCCGACGAAATGAACCCATACCCCAAGACAAACGAGGAGATCACGCGCGGCAACCGCGCGGGCATCGACCTGCTCGAAAGGATCGCCGACACGCAGCGCGCCAAGGCAGCACAGAACATCCAGACGGCAAAAGAAGGGCTGGGGACGGCTGGAAAGGTTGGCATCGACGCCTTCCAGATCGGCATGAACCTCGCGGGCATCGTGGGCGCAAACGCTATTCTGCCCGGGCTGGGGACGGCGGCGCTCGGCGTATCCTCCGGCGGCGCGATGGCGAACGACTACCGGCAGGCGCAGGGGGAAAACTATAATCCCCTCGCGGGCGCGGGGCTGGCAATCGGCGGCGCGGCAAGCGTTGGCGTCGGCGGCGCGGCGGCCAAGGGCGCGATCCGCTACGGCGGGGCATTGCTGAACAAGCTCGGTCTCGGCAACAGCGCCATTGCGCAGAATGTGCTGGGCGCTTTGAGCGACATCGCCTTCGCCGGCGGCATGAGCGCTACGAACGAATATGCAAAAGCTGCCGCTTATGGCGACAGCTATGAGGACGTTGCTATTTCGGGAGAAGAGCTTGCAAAGGATATGCTCTTCCAGGCGGCGGTCGGCTTCTTCTGCCGGACGCTCGCCTCCTCACTCGGCGGAAAAGCTGAGGGCGCGACGGCGCAGAAGGCACAGCGCGAATACTTCAAAGACATTGACAACCTCGATGACCTGACGAAAGCCTTCAAGCAGTACGGCAGGCAGTACCATCCGGACCGCTTTGCCACAGCGGACGCCGCGACGCAGCGGGAGATGAACGACCTGTTTGCCAAAATCAGCGCGGAGTATAACGCCGTCAAGGCGGAGCTGGCCGTGGAGACGGCCGGCAGAGCCGCAAAGGCATACAGCGAGCAGCGGACCGCCAAGACGCCGGAAGCCGCGCAGAAGGCGCAGGCGACCGTCAAGGACGAGATCGCCGTCATGCGGAGCCTCGTGGAAAGCGGTGCCATCCAAGCGAAGGAGGCCGTCGAGGCTGTGCAGATCCTCGACGCATTGGCGGGCGAGCAGACCGCGGGCAAGCCAGAGAATCCCACGGCGGATACCGCACCGGAGCGGGCTGCCGGCACATCAGAAAGTGCACCGATGCCGACCTCGGAAGAGATCGGCAATCAGCAGACGGTACAAAACAGCTCCCCTGCGCAGGGCGCCGATCATAGCCGCCAACGAGTAGGCGGAACGGTCGCCCCTCTGGGCGTTTCAGCCACGCAGGAGAGCAAGGTCAGTATAACGCCCGTCGGCGGAAAAAGCAAGAACGATCCGCTGACGCAGGGAAAGCGCGTGAGCCTTCTGCAATATGCCAACGAGGACAATGCGGCGGAGATCTCCGAACGACTCAACCGCGGCGAGCTTGCGGTCGATGCAAACGGGGACCTCTACCGGCCAAAAGCGGAGGAGCACATCGACCAAAGAGACAGCAATACGGTCGGCGAGCGCCGGATCAAGGCGTTCCAGTTCGACCATCCGGAGGTCCACTCTTTCTACAAAGAGGCCGCGGCCAATCTGATGGAGGAACTGAATTACGCGGAAAAGGGCGGCGGAATCGTCAAGCTCAAAGAGCACGGTGCTGGAGACGACCAGTACATCCGCATGAAGCGGTCGGCGAGTGAGCGCATCGCAAAGCTGCTCGACGACGAGGACATCAGTTACGCGGACATCGAGCGGTCGATCTCTGCCATCATCAACGACAAGGGACAGGAGAATTTTGCCGCGGCGAAGCGCGTGGAGCTGATGCTGGACAATATGCTCTCGAACGGCTACCGCGACGTCCACGGCGGATACCATGAGCCGAACGCGGACTATCTGGAAGCCAAACAGTCGATCCCTGGTGCTTCGGAAACGGCGGCAACCCAGGAGGAGCTGCCGCTGTGGGACATCGAAGAAAAGAATGGAGGAGCAACGCATGGTACAGAAATTAAGCCTGCCGAGCCTGCCGAAGAAGGCGGTGCCGATGCCGTGGGAGCGCAAAGCGATCTACACGGTGGAGACGGAGGACGGAGACCTTATGGCGATGGGGCCGGAGGAGCTGCGCAATTACGCCAACAGCCAAAGAGCGGGAGCATCGAGCGACTACACGAAAACGTCCGAAGAAATCGCGCAAGAACAGGCAGCGAACGCAGCAAGGAAAACGGAGCGCTGATTCAAGCACGACAGGACGCGGCGGCGCTTGAGCCGCTCGTCAGCTCGGCGGAGGTCGGCGTCTCGCTGGGAACCGACACGAAAATGCTGCACATCCTGCCGAGGAACGCATGGGACCAAGAGCTGCTGGATGTTGAGGCTGCCGCAAAGCAGGCCGGCATCAGCGAGGTCGTCATGGTGACAGGCCTGCTGCAAGTCAACGGCGGCGGCTCGCCGGTCAGCATCACAGGCGTCGCGGAGCGGGAAACGAACCGGATCGTCATGCGCGTGGACAGCCGAAAGAAAACCGCTTCGGAGCTGGGGCTGCATGAGATCGCACATTTTCGCTCAACGAGGGAAAATGTGGAAGCCTTTGCTGCGGCGGTGCAGGACTCGGGCGACGGCTGGCGCGATACCCTTGAGGAATACCGCGAAAGATACAAAGGTGCCGCGAACAATTACGAAGGCATGACGCCAGAGGACGCGGACCTCTATGTGTGGGAAGAGATCATGGGCGATGCCTACGCCGGAATCGACTGCTTCGGCCAGACGGCGAGCCAGTACCACACGGAAGCTGTGCGCGCCATCGACGGCGGGAGCGGCGCGATCCCCGCGCAGGAGGCGCAAAGGGCCTCCTCTGCCATCCAGAAGGAGACCTCGGCGGCATCGGAGCGGAAAACGGGGCCTCCGGCTCGCTTCAGCTATGCCGGAAGAAACGCCAACGGCGCGAACCTCGAAAGCCTGCGGGAAGCGCAGGAAATGCAAGCGGCGGGTGCTGACATGGAGAGCATCCGCAAGGCGACCGGCTGGCACGAGGGCATGGATGGAAAATGGCGCTGGGAGATCGACGATTCCAAAATGGAATACCACCGCGCAGGAGACGCGCTTTTTGGTCGGAACCATCCGGAGTATGCCGAGCAGCAACGACTGGAGCAGAAGATGCTCTACGGCGAGCTGACGGACACAGAGCAGGCAAGGCTGCGCGCCCTGACCGAGACCTGGGGACGCGAGCGGAGCCGGCTGAGCGAGCGCGTGGAGCGCGGGAACGCGAGACTGGAAGATGTTCTCGACCACGAGGAGCTGTTCCGCGCCTATCCGCAGCTGCGTCATGTGCGAGTCGTATTCGACGAGACGCCGAAGGGCGTGCTGGGCAGCTTCAGCGCCGAGGGGAATCAAATCACCATCAGCGAGGAGCTGCGCGACGCGCCGCAGGACGTGCTGATCCACGAGATCCAGCACGCGATCCAGAACGCCGAGGGCTTTGCCAAGGGCAGCAACCGGCAATACTGGGAGGAGAAGCTGACAAACGGCGACGAGATCCAGTCGAAGGGCTTTCAGGAAGCGCGCGAGAAGCTGATCCAGTTTCAGCTCGACGAGGCGAACGAAGAGGTCCTCGCCCTGCGGGACCGGCTGGAAAAGGCTGGAGAGCTGGACGACGGCTTCCGCGAGTATGACCGGATATGGGAGGAAGCGGAACGCCGCGGCCTCGACAAGAAGATCAACGAATACTATGATCTGCGCGAGAATTATTACGACCAGCTCCACAAGCCGCAGAGGAGCGTGCCGAGCGAGCTGTACTACAACACAGCCGGAGAGATCGAGGCCAGAGACGCGGCGAACCGCAGGCCGATGTCCAGCGAGACGCGCAAGCGTATCAAGCCCGACTACGGCAACGGGGACACCGTATTTGCCAACGGCGAGGACAGTTACAGCGTCGGCGAGACCGACGACGGCCGCGCGGTCGCCGTGGTAGACAACGACATTCTCAGCCATATCGACACGAGTACATGGGACAGCGCAAAAAAAGCGCAGGCAAAAGCCGCTGCAAAGACGGCGCTGCTTGCGTTTGAGGATGGTATTCAGGTCAACGGCATCACCTACAAGGTGAACAGGACATCTCGCAGAGAGTACACACGTTCCGAGGATACCGAAAGACTGGCGCGGCGGACGCCGGATGCGTTCGCGGATAAGATGCGCGCGGCGGATATCGCCGACGACATCATCACCGCCACGACATCGTGGGCGAAGGACGGAAAGCTGAAGCATCCACGGAGGGACAGCTTTGTTGACTTCGAGCACGGGGACGTGCTGATCCAGGCGGGAGCAAATCAGTATGATGCGGAAACCGTTGTCGGGATCACAGCGGACGGCGAGTATGTGTTCTATGACGTGGTGGACATGACGCCGACGAGCTTCACGACAAAAAAGGAGCCTTCCCCCACCGCCGCAGGCGACAACGCCTCAAGCGATATACAGGAAAGCTCCTCTGAACGTAGTATATCCCGAAGCACAGAAAAAAGCAACAGGGAAATTTCGGGCGTTCAGCCTCTGTCGCTGCCGACGCTGGAGCCGACCACAAAGACGAGATTCAGCTTGGACGAGCCGGTAGAGGAAACGGAAACGCTCGTTGCCATGCACAACATGACCGAGGAGAAGCTGCGGCGCACACTCGACATCGGTGCGTGGCCGTCGCCTTCCATCGCCGTCGTGAAGGCAAAAGAGGGGCACGCCAACTACGGCGAATACTCCGCCATCTTCCCGCGCGGGACCATTGATCCGCAAGCGGACAGCAGGAACAAGGTCTACGGCGGCGACGCATGGACGCCGACGCACGATAACGCCATAGTGGAGCGCGGCGTAAACTACGAGGCGCGGCGGGCGTTCGACGACCGGATCAAGGACCTTTCCAGCCAGTTTGCGGGCGGCGTTTTCCAAGGCAGCGGTACGCTGGGCAAGATCGGATTGGAGAATGAGACCAGATGGGAGCCGGAAGAGATCGCCGACAAGCTGGCGAACCATCCGGAGGTGCAGGCGGCATTCCTTCAGAGCGAGGGCAAGAGCCTTGAACCGGTGTACCGTGACAAGCAGTTCGACCGTTTCTTCAGCAACGCGACCATCCGGAGATACCTTGACACGGTGGGCGAACAGGAAGTGGCGCGACTGGCGGTGAAGCTGATGACCGGCGAGCGCCTGACGGCGGAAGAGATGAAACCGGCGGAACAGGCCATCCGGGAGGTCTATGCAGAGGAACACGCCAACTTCCTGAACCGCAGACCGGAATCCAAGGAGAAGCGCATCGACTACTACATGAAGAACAACGTGTTCCCTAACCGGGTGGAGGACTTCATCCGGAGCACGCAGGAGTTCTATGAGAGCGGCGGAAGCGCGGGCGAGATCGACAAGGAAGCCACGGCGGCCAAGATGATGGAGATGATCGCACCGGGCGGAAGCTGGAACGATGCGCTGCGGACGGTGAAAGACTGGGTGCAGCCACAGCTGGAGGGGCTGCTGGGTGAGCGCGGCATCTACAACGGCAAGGACGCCGTGACGGACCGCGGCAGGCGCAGCTTTGCGGAGACGCATTGGGACTACACGGCCGAGAACATCGTGAAGGCAATGAATATGGCCGCGGCCAAGGGCGCAAATGTATACGGCATCACGCCGGAGACGCTGGCGGCGACGGCCACGCAGGAATATCGGAACGTGGACGAGATGCACGCGGACGAGGCGAGACTGCGCACGGTGAGCGAAGAGGAACACGAGAAGACGCTGCGAGACCTCGGCATCTACCTTGACCGGGTGACGGACGATCTGCTGCGTACCACAAAACACCGGTTCGACAACACCTTCGAGGAAGAGCAGAACCTGAGCCGCATCATTGCAGAGGCGGCCAAAGGCAAGAAGACTGCGGCGGCGGTGAAGGCGGCGTTCCGCAAGGAAGGTTATGCCATATCCGACGGGCACGCCGAGAGCATCCTTGCGCTCATTGACCGCGCAGCCAATATCCCGACGGGGTACTACGAGGCGAAGCCCCAGCGCGTCGTCGGCTTTGATGAAGCGCTTGCCGTTGTCGCGCCGGACAATGCGCCGGCGGACCTGCTGGGCGAGATGCGCAATGCGGGCATGAACGTCGTGGAGTACAAGGCCGGAGACGAAGCGGACCGGCTGGCGAAGGTGAACAGCATCGAGAAGGCGCGCTTCAGCGTGGACGACGAGCAGGACAAGTGGGAGAACACGCGGCTCACTCCGGAACAGAAAGAGCAGCTGGAGCGTGCCCGCGCAAGGGCACGCGGCGACGCACCGCGGATGCAGGACTTCGACAATGTGGACGATTACTTTGCCGCGATGCGGCAGAGGGCCGAAGCGGAACGAAAGAAGCGGATGCGCAATGTCCCGAAGGAAGAGTTCGAGGGGACGGAAGCCTTGCAGGATCTCGGCATCAAAATCGAGAACAGCGCAGGCCTCTACCAGAACGTCGAGCAGATGATCGAAAACGACAAGGCTGCAAAGAAGATCCAGAGGGAGATCCGGCGGGCCGAAAAGCGGCTGAGCGTTACCCCGAAGGAGAAGAGCTACGCGGCGGGCATCGCTGCCGGCATCTACGACGCCGACGACATCCCGAGCCGGATGAACGCCTCAAAGGTGATGGAGCTTGCGGACTACTACACGGCCGAGCAGGCCATGAAGTCCGACACGATCCCCATGCAGCGGCAGGACATCAGTCAAAACCTGCGTGCGCAGGCGGCGGAGCTGTTCAAGGATACGGGGAACGACACCTTCGAGAAGAAGTATGAAAAAGCCCTGCTCAGCCCGAAGGGCGGCCTCGCATTGTATCACCGCACGCCGCAGCGCAGCATGAGAGCCATCTTCGGCTGGGAACAGGGCCAGAAGATCAACGAGGCGATCTTCGAGCCGGTCTACGTCAACGAGCAGGAACGCAAGCGTTTCGTCAATCGTATGCACGACGAGGTGCGGCGGTTCGAGGATAAGAACGGCAAGCAGACCGCGCTGACGGAGAAGGAGCGCGCATTGACGCAGCTTGTGATCGAGGGCAAGGCCGTCGCGGAGCTGGTCGCGGCTTCGGACATGAAAGAACAGCTCATTCACGCGGCGGAGAACCTGAAGGCCGGCGGCGAAATGGCCGACGTGTCGCAGGAGTTCGGCCTGCACGACAAGGAAGCGCGAGACCTTGCGCGGCGGTATGCCGACTGGCTGCAAACGCAGGAGGACCTGGCAGGAACCGACGTGGACCAGACCAAGGTCGAGCACGCAGTCGAAGCGTATCGGACGCTGTACGACAAGTTCTACAAGGCCATCAACCACTTCCTCGTCGCGCACGGATACGAGCCTATCGGCTTTATCAAGGGGTACGCGCCGCACTTCCAGCCGGAGGCTGAGAGCGGGAAGCTGGAGAAGGCGCTGAAGAGCATCGGCGTGGACCTGGGCGCAGAGGCTGGAAGCCTTCCGGCGAGCATCGCGGGTCTCACGAAAGCCTTCAAGCCGAACAAACGGTACAATCCCTTCTTCCAGCACCGTGCGGGAAAGAGCACGGAATACGACGTGGAGAAAGGCTTTGAGAAGTACGTCGATTATCTCAGCGACGTGCTCTACCACACGGACGACATCATGCGCGTGCGCGCGGCGGTGAAGTATTTCCGAGAGGAATACGGGCCGGACGAGATCAGCGCGGAGATCTCCCGCGCAGAGAGCCTGCGCTTTGCGCCGAAGGAGGCGAAGGAGTCCTTCCTGAAGTCGGCGGGGCTGCTGACGAACACGTCGGACCTGAGCTATGCGGATCTGAGCGCAAAGATGGAGGAATACGTCGAGGGCCTGTTCGACAGCATCAAGAAAACGAGCAAGTACAGCGATTTGACTGTGTGGCTGGACGACTATGCGAATAAGCTGGCCGGAAAGCAGCTCTTCTCTGACCGCGACATGGAGCGCGAGGTCGGCCGTACCTCTCTGAACGTCGGCCGGAAGCTGAACAAGATGTTTGCGCGGGCCAATGTGGCAGGGAACCTCTCCTCTTCGCTGAACCAGACGGCGCAGCTGCCGATGATCGCGGGCGAGATCGGGCCGAAATACGTCATTAAAGCCGTCAACGACATCATCGCCGGAAAGACGAAGGGCGACTTCGCCGACCAGAGCGACTTCCTGACGGAGAAGAACGGCATCGACTATCTCACCAATGACAAGGGCAGCAAGATCACCTCGGCTCTCTTCTGGCCGCTTGAGCGCATGGATTATCTTATCAGCTCTATCGCGGTGCGCGGAAAGTACCGCAAGGAGCTTGACGCGGGGAGAAGTCCGAAGGAGGCCATGAAGGCGGCGGACCGCTGGGCGCGCGACATCATGGGAACCAGGTCGAAGGGCGCGGCACCGCTCACCTTCCAGTCGAAAAACTTAATCGCGCAGATTGTGAATATGTTCCAGGTCGAGGCTCTCAACAGTTGGGAGCACGTCACGCAGGATCTCTTCGGCCCAGGGCTGAAGGAGGCGGAAGCGAAGCTCGGCAAGGAGGAAGCGGCAAAGCGGCTCGCGGGGATCATCGTCGCGACGCTGCTCGGCGCCTTCCTGCTCAACCGCGTCGCCGAGGAGGGCTACGGCGGAACACCGGCGCAGTTTGATGTGATCGGCCTTCTGGTCGGCTTCCTCGCTTCCGGCAACGGACTGAGCACCAATGAGCAGATCGCGACCTGGATCGACGACGCATGGGAAAGCGGGACCGGCGAGCGGCTCTTCGGAACGGACGCCAACGCCAGTAACGACGAGTTCGATGCGGGCGCGGCGACCGAGGACACGCTTTACAATGTCAGCAACGACATCCCGTATCTGCGGAACGCGGCGGGCCTCCTTGGCCTTGGCGACCAGACACTCCCGATGCCGGACATCTACGGCACGGTGACGGGAACGGCAAAGGCCGTGAAAGACAACGGACCGTTCTCGGAAGAAGTCATGCGTCAGCTAATGGGTCTCGCAGGCGACACGCTGCCAGGAGGCCGACAGGCGGAGAAGACCTACCAGGGCATCGAGACGCTTCTGAAGGGCGGTTACTATAAGGGCAGCGGCGAGGACGAAAGGCTGCAATATCCCGTGAGCGACGACTTTTGGAATGTGGTACAGGCCACGATGTTCGGCCGGAACGCGCTGAGCGAGACCAGAGACTTCTACGCGGCCGGCGGCAAGGGGCTGAGCGCGGCACAGACACGGCTCTACAAACAGCTTGTGGATATGGGCGCGGACAGCGAGACCGTATACGACGCCATCCTGGCATGGAAGAAGATCGACGGCAACGAGGCCCTGAGCAAAGCGGAGCGTGAGACGGCACGCTTCGAGCTGGTGCAGTCCCTTCCGCTCACGAGCGAAGAGCGAGAGCTGCTGCACAACACGCTCTCCGGATCGGATACGAAGTATTCCGCGGCGGACGAGGCGAAAGCACAGGGCATCCCCGTCGGAACCTATCAGAAGTTCCAGGCGGACGCCGCTGCGCTGGAGTCGGACCGAGACAAGGACGGCAACGTGATCCGAAACAGCAAAAAGGAGAAGGTCCTGAAGCTGATCGACTCCCTGCCGCTGAACAAGGCGCAGAAAAACTGGCTCTACCTCAACGAAGGCTATGCCGAGAGCAAGCTGGACGAAACACCCTGGCAATGAGAAAAGACCTGCGGGATTCCGCAGGTCTTTTCTTTACAGAACGGGAAAATCTTTTTGGGGGATCTTGTCGGTTTCGAGGTTTCCGTTGGGAACGGCATACAGCGTCAGCGTCCAGCCGTTCACGCTCTGGTCGTCGGCGTCAAAATCGAAGGTGCCGTCGCATTTGTAGAAGCCGGATTCTTTGCCGAAATAATCTTCGTTGCCGTACCACGTCGTACCGGTGGTGTAGAAAATCTCGTACTCGCCGAGAGGGACGGATATATCGACCTCCTCGCCGGCTAAGATCATAAAGGCCATTTGCCCGTTTGCACGAGCGACGGCATCGAGCGGCTCAAGAACGATGCAGTAGTTTGACGAGTCGGTCGTTTCCACGGTCAAAGGAGCGAGACGCTCGCCGACGGGGTACTTCACGATCTCGCCATTCGAGAAAGATACGGCATCCCCTGGCTCGATCTTCCGAATCGTCACGCCGGTCGTCGAGGGTGCAGGAGCCGTATCCGTCACAGGAGGAGCTTCAGAAACATCCTCGGCGGGAACCGACGGCTTTTGAAGAAGTGATGCGACGGACAACGCACAGATCAGCACAGAGGCGGCTATTATAACGACCGTGTTCAGGCCTCGGCGGGAGTTTGGCTTCTCGGTGCTCGGTGGAGCCTCGGAGCCGCTTGACCGGTCCGAAGAGGAACCGTAATGCTTCGCCCACGATTCCAGAAAATCCCCGCGGACGCTCGCGGGAGCATCGTCTGGCCCGTCCATGAAGTAGTAAGTATTCTTCAACGACTCCTTTTTCTGTTGCCGGTAAGCTGCATCGCAGGCTTCCTTCCAGCTGTAGAAGTCAGCGGCGGAGGAGATCGGCTCGCCGGTGAAGGTGTTCTTCAGGCCAGCAGCGTGGAAAAAGCGGGACCATTCTCCCTCCTGCCTCGTGCGCTCCTCTGCAACACCGGCGAAGCGCCCCTCCTGGTAAGCCGTTTCGACATCTCCCTCCGTCAGCGTGTCGCGCTGCATCGGGAGAAATTTGCCGCAATCGCAGAACAGGCGGGATGCCGGAATAAGTGAGCCGCAGGCAACGCAGGTCTTATACTCCCTCTCCCCTCCGGAGAACACATAACCGCAGTCACACTTGCGCTGAAGATACGGCACGATGCGGTGGCAGTCCGGGCACTCATGAAAACGCTTCACTTTCACGCAATACTCCCCCTTTTCTTCGTTTTTATGGGATATTACCATAAGATTACATGAGAGCGGTGATAAAGTCAATCGAGAATATGGCAATATCACATAAAATGGAGGAAGGCGGCGGTGCATGAAGGCGTTGGATTATGAGGGTAGGAGAAACGTGTCGGGCGAGCGCGTGCGGCAGAAGCGCACAGAGCGGAAGATCACGCAAGCAGAGCTTGCCGCACGGGTCCAATGCGAGGGCGTCGCGCTGGAACAGGACGCGATCAGCCGCATCGAGTCGGGACAGAGGATGGTGCAGGACTATGAGCTGCGCGCCCTTGCCGAAGTGCTGGGCGCGAGCATGGATTGGCTGGCCGGAAAGGAATAAAAACAATGCCGCAGGATAACCTGCGGCATTTTGCATATAAAATTCAGGCTTGACATTCTTCTCTTTGCGCTGTAATACTAAAAGCCCAAACAAAGAGAAGGAGGCGTGAACATGAACGAGAGAGGACGCAGATTTTCGCACCTGTCATGGCACAATCGCTTGAAGATCGACAAGATGCTGAAGGAGGGCTACAAAGCGCAGGAGATCGCGGACGCGCTTCATGTCCACAATTCCACAATCTATCGAGAGATCAAGCGCGGGTTGACCGTCCAGCGCACGTCTGAGCTGGTGGACCGCGAGGTATACTGCCCCGACACGGCGCAGCGGAAATACGAAGAGAGCAAGAGCGTACACGGGCCGGACCTGAAAATCGGAAACGACCACGAGCTTGCCGCGTACATCGAGGACAAGATCCTCAACGGGCATTTTTCGCCCGCGGCGGCGCTTGCGAAAATCAACGAGGAAGGCAAGATCTTCTCCGTTACCATCAGCGAGTGGACGCTATACCGATACATCGACAAGGGCGTATTCCTGAATATCACGAATAAGGACCTTCCGATGCACGGCGAGCACAAGAAAAACTACAAGAAAGTACACGCCAGCAGACCGTCGGCGGGCGACAGCATCGAGGATCGACCGGAAGAGATCGACGAGCGCACCACTTTCGGGCATTGGGAGATGGATTGCGTCGTCTCGGCACGCGGGTCCCTCAAGCGCCTGCTGGTGCTGACGGAGCGCCTCACGCGGCGCGAGATCATCATGCTCATGCGAGACGGCAGTACCGCGAGCGTCGTGCGCGCCCTGGATAAGCTGGAGCGGAAGTGCGGCTCGCAGAGGTTCCGCAAGCTCTTCCGGACGATCACCGTGGACAACGGATCGGAGTTCGCAGACTGCGAAAGCATGGAGCGTTCCAGATACGGGAAGCACAGGCGAACGCACGTTTATTACTGCCATCCATACACAGCTTGCGAGCGCGGCTCCAACGAGAACGCGAACAGGCTGATTCGCCGCTGGCTTCCGAAGGGGACCTGCTTCGAGAAGCTGACAGACACAAAGGTCCGCGTCATAGAGACGTGGATGAACAGCTATCCGCGCGAGATCCTCGGCTGGAGGAGCGCCGGCAGTCTATTCGACGAGAACCTCAAAAAACTGGCTTAAAAAAATTTTAGGCTTTTCTGCATTTCTCTATTGACTTTTCAAGGCGCGCTGTGCCGCATTTTTTGATTTTTTACGAGAAAGCTATTGACAAACGGACCTTCTCCCTGTTATACTGTCCCTTGTCCTGTCGGGCAGAATATGGCGGCATAGCTCAGTTGGCCAGAGCATTCGGTTCATACCCGAAGTGTCCCCGGTTCGAATCCAGGTGCCGCTACCAAAGAGCACGGGATGCGAGAGCATCCCGTGCGTTATATGGCCCGTTGGTCAAGTGGTTAAGACACGGCCCTTTCACG
>ULQP01050494.1_pt1 | contig 14113 bp, 13 predicted proteins | sample 1954571 | NCBI WGS metagenome assembly ULQP01 (sample SAMEA4835657, study PRJEB28245) | human gut metagenome | biome: gut microbiome; material: fecal sample | place: Denmark | collected 2008 | reverse complement strand
TCCCGCTCCGGTGCCACCATCGTGGGCGGCCTGCTGCTGGGTCTGTCCCGTGCCTGCGTGGCCGAGTTCACCTTCTTCCTCGCCATCCCCGTTATGGCGGGCGCGTCCCTGCTCAAGGTGGTCAAGTTTGTCCTCTCCGGCGCTGCGATGACCGGCACCGAGATCGCTGTCCTCGTGGTGGGCTGCGTGGTCGCCTTTGTGGTCAGCCTTGCCGCCATCCGCTTCCTGATGGATTACGTCAAGCGCCATAACTTCAAGTTCTTCGGCCTCTACCGCATCGTGCTGGGCCTGATCGTCCTGGCTGTGGCCGCCATCACCGCCATTGCGTAAATCGCTCCCAAACACCCCCAGCCGCCCGCCCGGGCGGCTTTTTTGCGCCATTGTTGAAAAAATGCACATGAACGAGTATAATAATATTGTCAGTTCGGAAGGGGATTCGGAGGAGAGGCGCTTATGGCAAGATTTGTTCCGTTTATTGTAGATGCCGGTGATAACCAGAAAATTGGCGTACAAATCACGCGGATGAAAAAAAACGGATGCGGCACAAACGGAAAAAGAGCCACACTGGCAGACAAGCTGGATGTCGGAGTATATTCAGAGTAATTCCTTTGAAAAATATGCGCTGAAAACCGCAGATGGGGAACTGGTTGCTCTGGCTGCGTATGAAATATTGGAAAATGATGTAATGGTTCACATCACTTATATTGAGAGCCAGCCGCAGAGTAATCCGACAATTGTTGGACAGGCCAGAAAATACCATGGAATAGGGCGGGTCCTGATTGCCTACGGTATCAAGCTGTCTATTGACCATGCGTGCGGTGGAACGGTTACCTTTGAAGCAAAGGTTCCGGAGCTGGCAGAGCACTATGTGCAGAATTATGGTGCAAGTCCTCTTCCAAGTTTTGGCGGAGCTCCGCGCTATGAGCTTTCCGGTGAAGCTGCAATGAAAGTATTTGTTATGTACTTGAAGTGAGGTGTTTGTAAGATGACAGCACATGAATATTTTGAGAGAGATCCGGAACGGGAGGAGTTTTACCGCACCTTTTACAAAATATGCCGACAATTCAATGTTACGTGGTCTTCTGCATCCCCTGAGGTCAAAGCGTTTGTAGAAGAAGCCACCCGAGTGGCCTACGAGCAGGGGAAGGCCCGCCGCAATGGTGAGAACCTGAATACAGTAAAGCCGTTCTTTGGGGATGAAGCCTGTTGATCCCAACCCCCCAGCCGCCCGTCCGGGCGGCTTTTTTGCGCCCTGGGGCAATTGCACCGGCCCCGGCCTTGTGTTATACTGGAGCCATAAAGAGAGAACCCGGCGGCGGGAAAGTGCCGCGCCTGAAATTGTCAAAAACGGAGGAGAATCCTATGGAAGCATCGACTGTATATTACACCGACTTCCGGTGTCCTGTGGGCACCAGCCTGACCGAAAAGCTGCGCCGCCTGTGCATTGCGGCGGGCATCAAGAGCATTGATATGGACGGCAAGTTCGTGGCCATCAAGATGCACTTTGGTGAGCTGGGCAACCTGGCCTTCCTGCGCCCGAACTACGCCAAGGTAGTGGCAGACCTGTGCAAGGAGCAGGGGGGCCAGCCCTTCCTGACCGACTGCAACACGCTGTACCCGGGCAGCCGTAAGAACGCGCTGGAGCACCTGAGCTGCGCGCAGGAAAACGGCTTCTGGCCCATGACCACCGGCTGCCAGATCATCATTGGCGATGGCCTGCGCGGTACCGATGAGCTTGAGGTGCCCGTGCCCAACGGCGAATACTGCAAGACCGCCAAGATCGGCCGCGCCATTATGGATGCCGACATCTTCATCAGCCTGACCCACTTCAAGGGCCACGAAGCGACCGGCTTCGGCGGGGCCATCAAGAACATCGGCATGGGCTGCGGCTCCCGTGCGGGCAAGATGGAGCAGCACTCCTCCGGTAAGCCCGCCGTGCAGGAGGAGCTCTGCCGCGGCTGCCACCGTTGCGCCAAGGAGTGCGGCTCCGATGCCATCCGCTACAACGAGAACAACAAAGCGGTCATTGATTACGAAAAGTGCAAGGGCTGCGGCCGCTGCATCGGTGCCTGCAACTTCGATGCCATCTATTCCATCGACAGCAGCGCCAACGAGGAGCTGGACCGCAAGATGGCAGAGTACGCCGCCGCCGTCTGTGCAGACCGCCCCTGCTTCCACATCAGCCTGGTGCAGGATATCAGCCCCAACTGTGACTGCCACGGCGAGAACGATGCCCCCATCCTGCCGGATATCGGCATGTTCGCCTCCTTTGACCCCGTGGCGCTGGATCAGGCCTGTGCCGATGCCTGTCTGAACGCACAGCCCCTGCCCAACAGCCAGCTGGGCCAGAACCTTGCAAAGCCCGGCTGGAACTGCCACCACGACAACTTCAAGGATTCCAACCCCAATGTCGAGTGGAAGGCAACGCTGGAGCAGGCCGAAAAGATCGGCATGGGCACCCGCCAGTACACCCTGAAGAAGATCTGAACATAAAAATAAGCCCGACAACGTCGGGCTTATTTTTATGTCTCTCGGATTCAGGGGCAGACGGAACGATCAATACTCGCTGGAAGCCGGGACCAGTACGTCAATGACATCGGCCAGGGCTTTCCAGTTTTCCTCGGAACAGCCGGGCAGCTCTTTGGCATCCAAACCGGCATCCTCGATGCGGCCGGTCATGCTGTCCTTGTCGGTCAGCAGGGTCTCGGCATCGGCCTTGATGAGCGGCCAGGCATCGGCAAAGCTCTGCTGATCATCGGCGCTCAGGCTGTCGAACCACTGGGTATAGGCATCTTTGATGTCGCTGACCGGCTGGATGCTCATGTTGCAGCCATCGGCCCATTTCAGCAGGGAAGCCGCCGCGATGACGGATTTCAGCGAGCAGCCGGACACGCCGGGGCCCCAGCCGAGGCAGGGAGCAAAGGCATCGTCCGGGTCAGAGAGGGAGAACAGGGAGTTCTCGCCTGCGTCCAGCGGGCCCACCTTGCCAGTGTCGGCGGTCACGGTGGAAGAGGGGATGCTCTCGCTTGCAGAAGCGGAAGAGCTGGAAGCGGCAGTGCTGCCGGAAGAGGTGCTGCAGCCTGCCAGCACGCCGCACAGCAGGGCGACGCAGACCAGCAGGGAAAGAATACGCTTGCGAATCATAGGAAAGCCTCCTTTTATCGTGTTCCGGCCCATCTGCCGGAGAAACTGCTCTGGTACATTTCTAGTATACTGTTCTGCCGGGCTGTTGTCAATCGGCGTGCGCAGGACGATTTTTCACCCCGGCTGTGCAAACTATACAAACTTTTGTCGTTTTTTTCTCAGTCGGGCGGGATTGACATTTTTTGCGCTGGCGCGTATAATCCGGCCATGGTCAAACTGGGAGAAACGGGTGAAGAACCGGAAAAGGGGGAGAAACGGATGCAGAAATTCCTGCGGCGGCTGGAACGCTTTTCACAGTCGCTGCTGTCGCCGCTGTCTTATCTTTCGGCGGCGGGCCTGCTGCTGGTGCTGGGGGCGCTGCTCACCAGCAAGCCCTTGTGTCAGGCGCTGCCGGTGCTGCAGTGGGCTCCGCTGCAGCTGATGGGGCAGCTGCTTTACAACGGGATGATGGTGCTCATCAACAACCTCAGCGTCATTCTCTGCGTGGGGGTGGCAGCCGTGCGCGCCAAAACCGAAAAGCAGGATGCCGCCCTGCTGGCGCTGATGGCTTACCTTGTGTTCCTCACAGCCAACCACACCGCGCTGGAAGCGCTGGGACTGCTTGCCCAGCCGAACGGGATGACCGGCCTTGCGGGCACGGGCCAGACCACCATTCTGGGCATTCAGGTGGTGGACACCGGCGTGGCAAGCGGCATCGTGCTGGGCTTTGCGGCGGCGTGGCTCTTCAACCGCACCTGCGAAAAGCAGTTTTATGGCATGATCACCCAGCTTTATTCGGGCCTGCGGTGGTCGTTTTTGTGGCTGTCGGCGCTGGCGGTGGCACTGGGGCTGGGGTTCTGCTTCGTCTGCCCGCCGCTGCAGCGGGCGGTCAGCGCCCTCACGGGCTGGATCGCGGCTTCAGGGAACGCGGGTGTGTTCCTTTACGGCTTTCTGGAACGGCTGCTCATCCCCACCGGTCTGCATCACCTCATCTATATGCCCTTCCAGTTCTCTTCGCTGGGCGGCAGCCTGACCGTAGGCTCTGTGACCTACACGGGTGCTTACACCGTCTGCATGACCGAGTACACCATGGGCCTGCCCCTCTCAGACGGCATCGTCTGGATGTACACCGGCTTCACCAAGACCTTTGGCTATCTGGGCATTGCAGCGGCCTTCATCTTCACGGCCCGCAGGGAGAACCGTGCCCGTACCGCCGCCGCTATGATCCCGCTGGCGGTCACGGCCTCGGTGGCCTCCATCACCGAACCCATTGATTTTCTGTTCTGCTTCGTTTCGCCCCTGCTCTGGGTGGCTCATGCGGTCATTACGGGCGGCTTTATGGTGCTGCTCCATGTCCTGCATGTCCGGGCCTTTACCTCCAACCTGCTGGGGTCGCTGGTGTTCAACCTGAGCGCCGGGGAGCAGCTGCAGAACATGCCGCTGCTCTATCTGCTGGGCCTTGCGGAGACCCTGACCTACTTTGCCGTGTTCAGCGTCCTCATCAAGGCAAAGGATCTGCCCACCCCGGGCCGGGAAGCAGCCCTTTCCGCAGACCAGTCCCCGTACGCCGACCCGCAGGAGGTGTGCCGGTTCATTGCCGCGCTGGGTGGGCCGGAGAACATCGCCCAGCTGGGAAACTGCTTCACCCGCCTCCGGCTCACGGTGCGGGATGCCTCGCTGCTGGATATGGGGGCTCTGCTCTCCCTGCCCCATAAGGGCCTTGTGGTGCAGGGCACCCGGGTCCAGCTGGTCTGCGGCCTGCACGCCGCCCAGCTCCGCCATGCGCTTGAACAGCAGCTTGCCGAGATGGCCCCGGTGTGATTGCTTTTTGATAAGAGAAACGGTATAATTGTGGCGAAACCTCTCAGTCGCCTGCGGCGACAGCTCCCCTAACAGGGGAGCCAAGAAAGGTGGCATTGCGAAGTAATGACGGAGAGGTTTAGCAGCGGATAACCTAAAAATAAAGGAGAACATAAAATGCAGAATAACACCTTTTCCATCGAAGGTCTCTTCGATTTCCTGAACGCCGGTGTCAGCGCCTTCCACTCCACGGCTGCGGCTGTGAAGCTCCTGGAGGAGAACGGCTACCAGAACTGCCCCGAGAGCGCAGCCTGGGAGCTGGTGCCCGGCGGCAGGTATTACACCACCCGCAACGGCTCTGCCGTGCTGGCATGGCGGATGCCCAAGGGCGAGCTGACCGGCTGGCATGTCACCGCCAGCCACAGCGATTCTCCCACCTGGCGCATCAAGCAGCTGGACGGCGGCAAGGACGCAGTCTTTGCCAAGGCGGAGACCGAGGGCTACGGCGGCATGATCATGCCCACTTGGCTGGACCGTCCCCTGAGCGTGGCGGGCCGCATTCTGGTCCGCACGGAGAACGGCATCCGGAGCCTGCTGGTCCACCCCGACCGGGCGCTGGCTGTCATCCCCAACCTCTGCATCCACTTCAACCATGACCTGAACAACGGCATGAAGTACAACCCTCAGGTGGATCTGCAGCCCATCTTTGGTGAGGCAGGCTCCACCCTGCGGGATGCTCTGGCTGAGGAGGCCGGGGTCAAGGCTGAGGACATCGTGGACGCTGACCTGGTGCTCTGCACCCGCGAAAAGGCCGAGCGCGTGGGCCTGAAGGGCGAATATTTCATGTCTGGCCGCATCGATGACCTGGAATGCGCCTACACCACCCTGTGGGGCTTCCTGCAGGGCCGCGGCGAGGAGGAAGGCCGGGGCGATATGTGGGTCATGTTCGACAACGAGGAGGTGGGCTCCTCCAGCCGGCAGGGCGCACAGGGCACCCTGATGGCCAACGTGCTGGCCCGCATTGAGGAAAAGCTGGGGGTCACCCGGGAGCAGAGCATCCGTGCCTGCACCAACAGCCTGCTGTTGAGCGCCGACAATGGCCACGCCACCCACCCCAACCACCCCGAAAAGAGCGATCCCGCCAACGTGGCGGTCATGGGCGGCGGTGTGCTGCTGAAGTACAATGCCCGCCAGACCTACACCACCAGCGGCTTTACCGGCGCTGCCTTTGCCGAGATCTGCAAAAAGGCCGGTGTGCCGGTGCAGGTGGCCGCAAACCGCGCGGATGTTCCCGGCGGCTCCACGCTGGGCAACCTGCTGGGCCACCAGATCCTGATCCCCATGGTGGATATCGGTCTGGCACAGCTGGCCATGCATTCCGCAATGGAGACCGCCAGCTGCAAGGATGCCGAGTACATGGCAAAGGCCGTGGCCGAGTTCTATAACACGCCCATCTCCCAGCCTGTGGACGGCGAGTGGAAGCTGGGCCTGTGAGCGCTGTGACCGGGCGCTTTGCCCCCAGCCCCAGCGGGCGGCTGCATCTGGGCAATCTGGCCTGCAGCCTGCTGGCCTGGCTCAGCGCCAGAAGTCAGGGCGGGCGCATCGTTCTGCGCATTGAGGATCTGGATGCCGAGCGCTGCCCCCGCAAATATGCCGACGCACTGGAAGAGGACCTGCGCTGGCTGGGCCTTTTCTGGGATGAGGGCGGCAGCAGCGGCGGCCCCAACGGCCCCTATTACCAGAGCGAGTGCGCCGACATCTACACCGAGAGCTATAACAAACTGGAAGCACAGGGCCTTGTTTACCCCTGTTTCTGCTCCCGTGCCCAGCTCCATGCCGCCAGCGCACCCCACACCTCCGACGGCAATGTGATCTATCCCGGCACCTGCCGGGGGCTGACGGCGGAGCAGATCGCCGAAAAGCGCAAAAAGAAAGCCCCGGCCTATCGTCTCATGGTGCCCGATGAGGACATCACCTTCACCGATGGCTGTATGGGCCCCCACACCGAGAACCTGCTCCGCGACTGCGGGGATTTCTACCTCCGCCGCGCCGATGGCGTGTTTGCCTACCAGCTGGCTGTGGTGGTGGACGATGCCCGGATGGGGGTCACGGAGGTGGTGCGGGGCGCGGACCTGCTCTCTTCCACCGCCCGGCAGCTTTATCTTTACCGTCTGCTGGGTCTGCCCGCCCCAAAGTTTGCCCATTGCCCGCTCCTGCTGGCTCCCGATGGCCGCCGCCTGTCCAAACGGGACGGGGACCAGAGCCTGGAAAACCTGCGGGCAAAGTATACGGCGGAAGAGATCGTGGGCAGGCTTGCCTTTGCCTATGGTCTCCAACCCGAACCGGCCCCCCGCACCCCGGAAAGCCTGATCCCAGACTTTTCCTGGGACAAGGTGCCAAAGCAGGATATCTGCCTGCCGGAAGGCCTGTTTTAAGCAAACCTACGATTTTTGCCATGCCTGTGCAAAGATCGTGGGTTTTTCTTTACAAAAAAACAATCTATGGTAAAATACAACTAGAGATTTTGCCGAAACGGAAAGGAGCCTGTTATGCGTAAAATGTTAAAAGCGTCGAGTTTGTTGATTTGTGCAATGCTTTTGTTCAGCGCATGTGCAAGCTCTTTGAATCTGAGACCGGGACCTTTCCGTTCGGAAATGCAGGATGTTTTCGTTCAGCAGACGACACTTACGGTTCCGGCCAGTCACGCCGAGCATGGGGAGGATTATGTCATTGAGTGGCAGGACCCTGTGATGGAAAAGCACGTCCGGAAATGGCTTGACCGCCCGAAGGGAGATATCTATCACAGCGATGTCTGGGATTATCAGCGAGTCTCGATAAATTCTGGAACCGGCGTAGGGGATCTCATCGTCAAAGATGCACCGGATGGGGTGGACATTGGGGGAAACGTCAGCAGCAATGAGCAGCTGGCAGCCTGCGCAGTCAGCGTAGAGGGAACGTATGATCCGGTGGTTTCGCTCGCAGATCTGCGGCATTTTGACAGCTTGCAGGTATTGTCGGTCAATAATAGAAGGGGAGCCCCACCCATTACAGATCTGACAGGTCTGGAAGAATGCAAAAATCTGATGCTTTTGAGTGTGCCCAGTGTGGAGAGCAGCGCATTCCCGACCTTTGCAAAGCTGGATTCTGTGGTAAAGCTGGAATATGGCAGTGACGGGATCCGGGCGGATTCCAATGTCTCCGACCTTTCGGCGCTGGCGCAGATGAAGTCGCTGAAGATGCTGCGGATCACCGGCAGTGAGGTCGATCTGGCCCAGCTGGCCGGAGCTGACTTGCGGGTCCTGAGACTGGACGTGACCCGGATCGGTTCGCTGGAAGCGCTGAAGCAGATGGAAAATCTGAGCTTTCTGCAGCTGTACCATGGGCCGGAGATCGACAGCTTTGCCCCGCTGGCGGAGAGCAGTGTGCAGTATCTGAGTATGTCCCTCTCTCAGGGTGCACAGGAAACCTACAAAGACATGGATTATACTCCCCTGACCCAGATGCCGCAGCTGATCTGGCTGGACCTGACCAACAACATCACGTTTGATACGGAAACCTGCAAAAGATTGCTGGCGAACGATACGGCCCTGAAATATCTGAACATTTCCTACACCCCGGCGGCCAAAGATGCCGAAGAGCTGGATACAGCGCACCTGAAAGAGTTCACTGCTCCGGCTCCGTAATGCCCCAAAATGCAAAAACGCCTCTGTCGGCCGACAGAGGCGTTTTTTCTATGTGGATTCACAGCCGCTGCAAGGCTCTTGCGTCGCTGTGTTCCAGTGCAGTCATGGCCGTATCCAGAACCATGGCCAGCAGGATGCCCAGCAATACATCAATGCAGCTGTGCTGCTTGAGCAGGACCGTGGACGCAATGATGGAAACGCAGAGCACGGCGGAAGCGGGCCGCATCCAGCGGCGGCCTGGCGTTTCAAAGATGCGGCTGCGGTAATAGGCCATCATCAGGGTGACGGAGTTGAATACATGGATGGAGGGGCAGACATTGAGGGGCGTGTCGGTGGCATAGAGCATCCGCACGGCCTGAGCAAAGAGGTCGCTGCCGTACACCCGGTAGGGCCGCAGGTCGAGCCCGGTGGGCAGGATGACATAGCAGGCCAGTGCAATGGTCATGCCCGCAAACAGGGGCAGGCAGAGCCGCCAGAAGTCGGCCCGGGGCGCTTTCCACAGCAGGTAGAACAGGGTGAACGGGATCCACAAAAACCACGCAAAGTAGGGCACGATGGCATATTTGCAAAAGGGGATCAGGTCGTCCAGATGGCAGTGCACCAGAACATCGGGCACGGCAATATGGACTTCGAGCCAATGGAACGCCGAAAGGTAAAACAGGAGATAAAACGCCATGAACGAAACGGGATGGCGGGAAAACCAGTTGCGCATGGAACACACTTCCTTTTCTGGAATGGGGGCCGCAGCCCCGCCTAAAGTTCTTTGCAGCGTATGATTATACCGCGCAAAGACGAAGAAAACAAGACAAAAAGCTGACAAAATCGTGAACACATCCGCGCGGAATTTGGTATGCTTTGGGGAAGCGGATGCAGGGGAGAGAAGCTTCTGCCTATTGATACGAGACAGGATGCGGGTTTCCTGCACAAAAAAGGCCCTCCCCGCCAAAACTGCAATGGCGGAGAGGGCCGGATATCCGGAAACTCAGATCACCTTTTGTTCCATCCACCTGCCGCGGACAAAGCGGACGCAGAAGAACAGCGAGCGCATGGCCCAATCCAGGAACATGCCCATCCAGATGAACAGCAGGCCGCAGTGGAACTTGAGTACCATCAGGTAGCAGAAGGCCACCCGGAACACCCACATGGAGATGACGCTGACCGTCATGGTAAAGGCGGCATCTCCGGCGGCGCGCAGGATGTTGGGCAGGGTGAAGCTGGAGGGCCACAGGATCAGCGATACAGCGTTGAACCAGACCATCAGCTCCAGTGCCATGCCGTAGGCCTCCGGCGAGAGGTTGAACCAGGAGAGCGCCAGCTTGTTCAGGAAGAACAGGCCGGAAAGATTCATCACCCAGTCCCCGGCGTAGGCGGTCAGGAGCAGCAGGCGGGAATAGCGCTTGGCCTGCACCTTTTCCCCGGCACCCAGACACTGGCCCACAACGGTCAGCGCGCCGATGCCCACGGCGGAGGCGGGCACGTTCAGGAAGCTGGAGATGTTGCCTGCCACGGCGTTTGCCGCAATGGCGGCGGTGCCCAGCGTGCTGGTCAGGCTGGAGACCGACAGCTTGCCGATCTGGAACATGCCGTTCTCGATGCCGGCGGGGATGCCGACTTTCAGGATGCGCTTGATGAGGTCGAGGTCAGGCTTCAGGTCGGTGAGGTGGTCGATGCGCAGTGCACAGTCCGGCTTCTGCAGCAGGAACATCACGGTGAAGCAGGCAATCATCCGGCTCACGAGGCTGGCGGTGGCCGCACCCATCACGCCCATGCCGAACCTGTAGATCAGGATGGCGTTGCCGCCAATGTTCACCACGTTCATCACCAGGCTGGAAAGCATACTGATCTTGCTGTTGCCCTGGGCGCGGAACAGGGCCGCACCGGCGTTGTACACGCCAATAAAAGGATAGCTCAGGGCCGAGAGCAGAAAATAGGTCTCAGCGTAGCGCATCACATCCGCGTCAATGGAGCCGAAGATGCCCCGCAGGATGGCGTGCCGCCCCACCGCCACGATGACGGCGGTGACCACGCTGAGCGAGATCATAATGAACATGATCTGTGCGGCGCTGGCCTTGGCCCGTTTGGGCTCCCGGTGGCCGATGTACTGGCTGGCGCCCACCGCGCCGCCGGTGGCCAGTGCGCTGAGCAGCTGGATCATCAGCACGTTGAAGGAGTCCACCAGGCTCACGCCCGAAACGGCGGCTTCGCCCACCGAGGAGACCATCAGGGTGTCCGCCAGACCGATGGAGATGCTGAGGGCCTGCTCTGCCACCAGCGGCAGGAAAAGTGAAATGAGCTGTTGGCGGTTGAACAGCGGTCTTGATGTGGTCGATGCGTCTGTCATGGTGTCCTCCCTTGGCGCGTGGATTCAAACACACCCATGATAGCGCGGAATGACGTGAAAATCAAGGCGTTGTATCCAACAAACCTGAAAATCAGGCAAACTCTTTGCTGGGGGTCAGGCTGGTGCCGTAATAAACAATGTAGTCGTAGGGGACCTGGGGATTGTACGCGGCCAGATCGCCGTACTTGGCCAGAATGTCGTTCCGCAGGTTCTCCGGGGTGTAGGGCTGCCCGGCGGAAAGGGTGTCGGCGCAGACCGCGTTCCACATGCTCTCGGTAAAGGCGGCGCAGTTGAAGTAGGCCGACCAGTGGTCAGATTTGGCAAGGTTGCGGTTGACCACGTCCAGCTGGCCCTGATCCAGCGAAGTCTGGACAGCATAGATGTTCTGGTAGTAGGAATCGGCCAGATAGCGCTTGTAGTAGCCCTCCAGATTGTACCAGATGCCGGTGTGCTCCCAGCGGTTGCCGCGGGGGCTGAAGGTCATCTCGGTGTCAGGCGCAATCCGCAGGCCGCCCACCTCGATGTCGTGGTCCGAAACGTTCCGCACCGAGAGGAAGGAGTGGCCGCTGGAATTGATGGAGGCATCGCCCCGGTCCTCGGCCCGGGCGTAGACGCGCAGCAGGGCCACGGAACCCTCGGCGGGTTCTGCACCGTAGGCCTGCACGGCAGATTTATGGTCGGCCTGTTCAAAATCGTAGGGGCCGCCGGTGCTGGTGGTAAAGCCGACGATGTTGCGGATCTGATCCTCAAGGGGGCTTACATCGGTGATGACACGTTCGTCCTGGGGGGCGGGCGTGGCGGCGGGAGCCTCGGCCAGCGCGGCGGTGCTGCCGGACACGCACAGGGCCAGCGTCAGGCAGAGGGAAAGGGCGCGGAACAGCTTTTTCATGGGGTGACCTCCAAAGAGAAAAAATTCAGGTCAAGGATAGACGATTTTTGGGAAGCTGTCAAGAAAAAGATGTCTGCCGCCTTTACCCCCGGGGCCGGTTGTGTTAAAATGTAGCTGGCAGCCGTGCCCGGTGGTTTGGGGCATGGGGCCGATCGGAAGGTAAATGAATCTGACCCAGAGAGGGGAACAACCTATGCCAAAAGAAGCACACAAGGTCGTGGTCATCGGGCACCGCAACCCCGATACCGATTCCATCTGCTCCGCCATTGCCTATGCGGAGCTCAAAAACCGCACCAGCACGCTGGTCTGTGAGCCGCGCCGTGCCGGTAAAATGAATCAGGAGACCGAGTTCGTCCTGAAAAAATTCGGTGTCACGCCGCCCCGGATGTGCACCGACGTGAACCCCAAGATCCGGGACGTGGATTACCGCGAGATGCCGGGCATCCCGGGCTCCACCAGCCTGCGCCGCGCATGGAAGATCATGCGCGACCAGCAGATCGACACCCTGTCCATTACCAGCGCGGACAACGAGCTGGAGGGCATCATCACGGTGAAGGATCTTGCCACCGCCAACATGGACGTGTTCGATACCGCGGTGCTGGCCAAGAGCCGTACCTCTTATAAGAATATCCTTGAAACGCTGAACGGCACCATGGTGGTGGGCGATGCCGACGCGGTCTGCACCACCGGCCACATCAAGATCGGCACCGCCACCCCCGAGATGCTGGAAAGCAGCGTGGAAAAGGGGGATATCGTCATTCTGAGCAACCGGTACGAAAGCCAGCTCTGCGCCATTGAAAAGGAAGCCTCCCTGCTCATCATCTGCAATGGGGCCAAGGTGGGCCGCACCATCCAGCGCATTGCCGATGAGACCGGCGTTGCCATTATGACCACCCCCGTGGATACCTACGCGGCGGGCAAGCTCATCAGCCAGTGCGCCCCCATCTCCTATTATATGACCCGGGACAACATCCTCAAATTCACCCTCGTCACCCCCGTGGCCGATGTGCTGCGGGTGATGGCAAAGGTGCGCCACCGCTATTTCCCCATCCTCGATGAGGAAGGCAAATACTGCGGCATGGTCAGCCGCCGCAACGTCATTGCCCTGCGCAAGCGGCGCATCATTCTGGTGGACCATAACGAGGCCACCCAGGCCGTGGAGGGCTTTGATCAGGCCGAGATCCTGGAGATCATCGACCACCACCGCATCGGCAGTCTGGAGACCAGCGGCCCGGTCTACTTCCGCAACCAGCCCGTGGGCTGCACCGCCACCATCATCACCCAGATGTACGATGAAAACGGTATGGACATCCCGCCCCAGATCGCGGGCCTGCTGCTGGCGGCCATCCTTTCGGATACGCTGGCCTTCCGCAGCCCCACCTGCACCCCCGTGGATGAAAACACCGCCAAACGTCTGGCCAAGATCGCAGGCGTGGACATTGAAGAGTTTTCCACCGAAATGTTCGAGGCTGGTGAAAAACTGGACGGCAAGACCCCCGAAGAGGTCTTTTTGCAGGACTTCAAGGTGTTCATGTGCGGCGATATCCGCTTTGGCGTGGCGCAGGGCAGCTACATGACCCGCAAAAACCTGCAGGCCGCCCAGGCGCTGCTCCAGCCCTATCTGGAGGAGGCCCGCAACAAGCAGAACGTGGAGGACCTCTACATGCTGCTGACCGATGTGCCCAAGGAGGAGAGCGTGGTCATCTGCACCGGCCGCTACGCCGCCGAGGTGTTGAGCAACGGCTTTGAGAGCCGGCCCGCTGCCGACGGCAGCTGGACGCTGCCCGGCGTGGTCAGCCGCAAAAAGCAGTTCATCCCCGCCATGATGAGCGCCTATCAGGAGCTGTAACCCCCCGATACAAAACACGAAGCCCCCGGAACCCTGCATGTTCCGGGGGCTGTTGTGTTTTGTAAGGGAGCGTCAGGCTGCGACTTTTAAGGGAGAGTTATCAGTCCAGATGGTGCCATCCAAAAGCTTTGTTACGGCCAGTGTGCCGTTCACGCTGACCCGCGCGGGGTCCAGCGCATAGAAATCGCTCTCCCGCAGGTTTTCGGGGTCTGCCGTGGGGGAGATGCCCACCACGCACACCCAGTGTCCGTAGGTGCTGCTGGTGGCGATGTGGGGGTAATTGACCTCTTTCCAGCCGGAGCCGGAGAGGTGGTATTCATAGCTCGTCACGCGGTTGGTGTGCTTGGACACGCCGCTGACAGCGGTGTTTTTCAGATGTACGATGACGGGCCGCCCGGCCTGCAGCTCTTCATACAGGCGGGAAAGGC
>ULQP01047656.1_pt1 | contig 14254 bp, 10 predicted proteins | sample 1954571 | NCBI WGS metagenome assembly ULQP01 (sample SAMEA4835657, study PRJEB28245) | human gut metagenome | biome: gut microbiome; material: fecal sample | place: Denmark | collected 2008 | reverse complement strand
CCAATGAATTCAATCGCAACCGACTGGCTCGAGGTTTCAGACGAAATCGCCGCACTGCCGGATATTCCCGGCATGGGAAAAATGTATTCTCTGCATCAGGCTATGGCAAGAGATGAAGAACTTACAGCCCTCATTAAAACCTTTATAAATGCTCCCGATGCGAGTACCCGTCAGTCTTTAATTCCACAAATAATCTATAAATGGGCAGATGTTGAAAATATCGCCTCTGACAGCCGCGGCATTCAGATGGATGCAAAAGATTTAACAGCCTTAGAAAAATTTATGGGCAGCGAATTTTTAGGCGTTGCACATAGCGGAATTCCGAACAGCACCGCCGCAAATCTTTTAGAAAATGCTTTTGCAATATTAAAAAGTTACATATATGCCGAGTTGACATCTCAAACAGCACTGAAACCTATATATGAAATGCTTGAACTTGAATATGATGAAGCATTACAAAAATACGTATATAATCTAGATACAGTTCAGAATTATATAGATTCAGTAATATCTCAGGATACAACCTCTGGAAAAGGATTGTTATTGGAATTCGCCGGAACATTTATAAACTTGGGTTTAAAAGAAACAAGTAATTATTCCTCATTTGAGCAGCATTATATAGAAATGGGTGACGATTTCAAGTTATTAATGCAAACTGTTGACAAAATAAATATATATGGCACAGAAGGCAATGATAATATTGAAGGAACAGCTCAACAGGAAGCTGTGTTTGGTTATGGCGGAAATGATACAATATACACTCGACAGGGCGACGACCTTGTCTACGGCGGTGACGGAAATGATATTATAGATACCTGCGAAGGTAATGATGTTATTTATGGAGAAGCCGGCGATGATACAATAAATTCAGGTGCTGGTGATGACATAGTTTATGGCGGTGACGGCAACGACATAATAACCAATTCCGGCGGCAATGATTACATAGACGGTGGCGCCGGTGACGACACAATCAAATCAACCGCCATAAGCTCAAATCCGACAGATGAAACCTTAGTTGGCGGAACTGGCAACGATTACTTTGAAGATAAAGATGGCGGCGACGAAACCTTTATCTTTAACTTGGGCGATGGCAATGATTTGATATATAACCGTGGCGGTAATGACACAATCAAATTTGGTGCAGGTATTACTCAAGACAACATAAAATTCCATGGCGAGGGTTATGATTTATTCATAACCTTTAGTAATTCAGAGGACTCAATCAAGATAAAAAGTTTTATCAGCTCAAACTCATATAGAATTGAGAACTTTGAATTTTCGGACGGTACAATAATTACCTCAGACTATGTCATGTCCCATTTAGTAACCGATGGCACCTCTGGAGATGACACTTTAGAAGGAACAACAGTTTCCGAAACAATCTATGGCTACGCCGGTAATGATACAATAGAAAGTGGCTCCGGTGATGATATAGTTTATGGTGGTGACGGCAACGACACAATAACTAATTTCGGCGGCAATGATTACATAGATGGCGGCGCGGGTGATGACACAATCAAGTCAACCGCCTCAACATCAAATCCAACAAATGAAACCTTAGTTGGCGGAACTGGCAATGATTATTTTGAAGATAAAGACGGCGGCGATGAAACCTTTATCTTTAACTTGGGTGATGGCAATGATTTAATATATAACCGTGGCGGCAATGATACAATCAAGTTCGGCGCAGGAATCACTCTGGATAATATAAAATTTCATGGTGTAGAAAGTGATTTGTTTATAACATTCAAAGATACAACTGATTCAATCAAGGTAAAAAGTTTTATCAACTCAAGCTCATATAGAATTGAAAACTTTGAGTTTTCGGACGGTACAATAATTACCTCAGATTATGTCATGTCCCATTTAGTAACCGAAGGTACTCCAGAATCGGATACGTTGGAAGGAACAAATGCTTCAGAAACAATATACGGCTACGCCGGCAATGATACAATAAATTCAGGCTCCGGTGATGACATAGTTTATGGGGGCGACGGCAATGACATAATAACCAATTCCGGCGGCGATGATTACATAGACGGCGGCGCCGGAGACGACACTATCAAATCAACCGCCTCAACATCAAATCCGACAGATGAGACCTTAGTCGGTGGCTTAGGCAACGATTATTTTGAAGATAAAGACGGCGGCGACGAAACCTTTATCTTTAACATAGGTGATGGTAATGATTTGATACATAACCGCGGCGGTAACGACACAATCAAGTTTGGCGCAGGAATAACTCTGGATAATATAAAATTTCATGGTGAGGGTGTTGATTTATTCATAACCTTTAGTAATTCAGAGGATTCAATCCAGATAAAAAGTTTTATAAACTCAAGCTCATATAGAATCGAGAATTTTGAATTTTCCGATGGAACAACCATTACCTCAGACTATGTCATGTCCAATTTAGTAACCGAAGGCACGCCTGATGATGACACAATAATCGGAACGAATGCTTCGGAAACAATCTATGGTTACGCCGGCAATGATACAATAAATAGCGGTGCCGGGGATGACATAGTTTATGGCGGCGATGGCAACGATATAATAACCAATTCCGGCGGTGATGATTACATAGACGGCGGCGCCGGAGACGACACAATCAAGTCAACCGCCTCAACATCAAATCCGACAAATGAAACCTTAGTTGGCGGAACTGGCAATGATTATTTTGAAGATAAAGATGGCGGCGATGAAACCTTTATCTTTAACTTGGGTGATGGCAATGATTTAATATATAACCGTGGCGGCAATGATACAATCAAGTTCGGCGCAGGCATAACTCAAGAAAATACAAAATTCCATGGCGAAGGAAGTGATTTGTTTATAACATTCAAAGATACAACTGATTCAATCCAGATAAAAAGTTTTGTAAACTCAAGCTCATACAGAATCGAGAATTTTGAATTTTCCGATGGAACTTTGCTTACCTCAGACTATGTAATGTCCCATTTAGTAACCGAAGGCACCTCCGGCGATGACACAATAACCGGAACAAATGCTTCGGAAACAATCTATGGCTACGCCGGCAATGATACAATAAATAGCGGCTCCGGCGATGATATCGTTTATGGCGGCGACGGTAACGATATAATAACCAATTCCGGCGGTGATGATTATATAGACGGTGGCGCGGGGGATGATATAATCAAGTCAACCGCCTCAACATCAAATCCGACAGATGAAACCTTAGTCGGCGGAACTGGTAATGATTACTTTGAAGACAAAGATGCCGGCGATGAAACCTTTATCTTTAACATAGGTGATGGGAATGACGTAATATATAACCGTGGCGGAAATGATACTATAGTTTTTGAAAGTTCCGTATCAAAAGAAAATATTGCATTTTTTATGGATTCTTCCGGAGATTTATTTGTTGATTATGGTGAAGATGCGGGTAATGATATTATTCAAATTGAAAATCAAAAGAGTTCAAGCTATGCAATAGAGTCATTTAAAGTAACTGATGAAAGCGGCAAATCATATTTACTTACAAGCGACGATATAAATAAGTTAATTCAGGATATGTCAGCTTACGCTGCTGATAACGGAATTTCTATAAACTCAGCGGCCGATGTAAAAGAAAATCCTGATTTAATGAACCTTGTTGCAAATTCCTGGGCGGCATAGGAAGGTACAAGATTTATGCAAACAGGATTAACAGCCTTTGACACTGTTGCCAAAATTAACGGGATAAGCCTTGATTTGCGCTCTATAATCCGCGAATTTTCTCTGGGCGAAGAGGAAATTGAAGTTGAAGAACTGCTTCTGATTATGAAGCAGTTCGACTTCAAAGCAAAAGTTAAAACTCTAAATGTTGACAATATTCCGGACAATTACCCTCTTCCTGCTGTAATTTTGCAGAAAAACCGCAAATATTCAGTTCTGTTAAAAGCTGATAAAGTCAAAAAACATGTATTAATTTATTCAATAGAAGATAACAAAACAAAAGATATCTCTTATGAAGAACTTTTTGAACTCTCTGAAAATAAATTCATAATTCTCTCGCATAAACTTATAAATTCTCAAATTAAATTCGGATTTAAGTGGTTTTTTAATGAAATTTTAACTTACAAACAGGTTATAGCGGAAGTTATGCTGGGTTCTTTCATTGTGCAGCTTTTCGGGCTTGTAACACCGCTTTTTACTCAGGTTATCTTAGACAAAGTTATAGTTCACAGAAGCATAATGACACTGGATGTGTTGGCCTTTGCATTCGTTGCTGTTATGATTTTTGAACTTCTTTTAAATTTTGCAAGAAAATATATTTTTCTTCACACGGCAAGCAAAATTGATGCAAAACTCGGTGCAAAGTTATTTAAACATCTTTTTTCTCTGCCTTTCACCTATTTTGAAAACCGAAAAGTCGGAAATATTATAACAAGGGTTCGCGAACTCGACCAAATAAGAGAATTTATAACAAGCAAAAGCGTTTCTGTAATTTTAGACTTATTTTTCTCATTTGTCTTTGTCATTATGATGTTTTTGTACAGTCCTATTTTGAGCATTCTTGTCATAGGTTTTGTAATTGTAATTGCGCTGCTTTATCTGATTATAACACCGGAACTTCGCGAGCGGCTTGAGAAAAAATTCCAAATGGGCGCGCAGTCAAATTCATACCTTGTGGAATCCGTCACTGGAATTCAAACCGTAAAATCTCTTGCCATTGAAGGAAGTATGCAGAAAAAATGGGAAGATAATCTCGCAAAATATATAAGTTCATCTTTTAAACTATCAAATATGAGCAATATTGCGGGCGCACTTTCCAATATGCTTCAAAAAGCTATGACAATTGCAATTTTGTATTTCGGAGTCAAACTTGTTATTGCGAACAAGCTTACAATAGGGCAGTTAATTGCATTCCAAATGTTTTCCAACCAGTTTTCAGGACCGGTTTTGAGACTGGTAAATTTATGGAACGAATTTCAGCAGTGCTTACTCGGGATTGACAGACTTGGCGATATTTTGAATACTCCGGTTGAAGTCCAGTCAAGTAAAAGCATAACTTTGCCGCAAATTCATGGAAGCGTGAAATTTGATAATATTTGTTTTAAATATTCGCCCAATGCTCCTTATGTAATCAATAATTTCAAATATAATATTGCCCCGGGAATGAGTGTCGGAATTGTCGGACGGAGCGGAAGCGGCAAAAGTACAATCACAAAACTTTTACAGCGTCTTTATATACCAAATGAAGGAACAATTTATATTGACGGCGTTGATGTAAGACAAATGAATCCGACATGGCTCAGATATAATATTGGTGTTGTTCTTCAGGAAAATTATTTGTTTGCAGGTTCAATAAGAGAAAATATCTCACTGCCAAAACCCGACGCTCCGATTGAACACATTATTCAGGCTGCGCAAATCGCAGGAGCGCATGAATTTATTTCGGAATTTCCAGAAGGTTACGAAACAATAGTCGGAGAACGCGGCTCAAGCCTTTCAGGCGGCCAAAGGCAAAGAATTGCAATTGCAAGAGCTTTGATTACAAACCCGAGAATTTTTATTATGGATGAAGCAACGTCAGCACTTGATTACGAATCCGAAAGAATAATTCTCAATAACATGAACAGAATTACAAAAGGAAGAACAACTTTTATCATTGCCCACAGGCTTTCAGCGGTCAGGAACTGTGATGTAATTCTTGTCATGGACAAAGGCCGGATTATTGAAGCCGGCAGCCATGAAGATTTGATGAAAAATGAAAGAGGGTATTACAAATTTTTATACAGCCAGCAGGAGGTTGTAAATGTTCACTAAAATCAAAAACACCGTTCTGAATGCTGTTAAACAAATAAATGATTCTTATGAATTTAAACCTCTTTTAAGTGAAATTGAGGAAGCACCGGTAAGCCCGCTTGGCAGATTTACTTTCTGGATAATTGTTTCTCTGATAATAGTTACTGCTTTATGGCTTTTTCTCGGCAAAGTTGATATTGTTGTTAACGCCCGCGGAATTGTAATTCCTGACGGCGAATCAAAAATTATTCAGCCGCTTGAAACCGGAGTTGTCAAACAAATTCTTGTAAAAGAAGGCGATTTTGTAAAGAAGGGCCAGCTACTTATTAAAATTGACGCCTCAACAACAGACGCACAATTAAAATCAGTTACAAAAAATCTTGCACAGAGCCGGCTTGAAGTTAAAAGGCTTATGGCAAACGGAACAGAAACGAATTTTTCTACCGAAGACTCTTTGCCTGAACTTGATGAGGAAAAAGAAATTCAGGAAAAACTTTACAAAGAAAATTTAACCTCGTTGAATAATGAAATTGCTGCAAAAAACAATCAGATTAAACAGTTAAACATGCAAATTTCATCAACCTCCGCGCAGAAACGTGATTACGAATTCCAGTTAAAAAATGCACGTGAAAGAGAAAATAAGTTGTCGGAAGTTCTTGATATAATCGCTTACAGCCAGTATCAGGAGGCAAAAGATAAAACAAACAGCCTTCAAGAATCCGTAAATAAAACCGGTGCGGAAATAAAGCGTTTGCAAGCACAAATTAAAGAGGTTCAAAATGAAATCTCCAAACTTAAAGCCGATTTCAAAGTCCAAAATCTTACAACTTTATCAGAAACCCAAAAACGAATAAATGAATTAGAAGCCGGTAAAGAGCAGATTGAATTCAGCAGCAGGAACCAGATGATAACAGCACCTTGCGACGGTTATATCGATAAATTAAAAATCCACACAATCGGCGGTGTTGTGACACCTGCTCAGGAATTAATCGCGCTGACGCCTGCTGAAACTCCTCTTATTATAAAAGCAAAGGTTTTAAATCATGATATCGGATTTATTAAAACAGGAATGCCGGTTTCAATAAAAATTGACACTTACGATTTCCAAAAATACGGAATTCTTCATGGAACTGTAAAATCAATTTCGCAAAACAGTATTGAAGATGAAAAGCTCGGGCCGGTTTATGAAATTTATGTTCTTCCGCAGGAAAATACATTTATAATTGACGGAAAAGAACAGAAAATCTCAACCGGCATGACTTTAAATGCGGAAGTTGAAATTGGTGAACGCCGCATAATTGAATTCTTCATCTATCCGCTGATTAAATATCTTGATGAAGGTATCAGTGTAAGATAACTTACCTATTGTTTAAATAAATATTTTCCTGTATAATCTTTTATAGGTGAAAGATATTTACACTAATGTTAGTTTAATACAAGTTTAAGCTGGAGGATTGTCAAATGGAACTTTATGAAGCTATAGATAATCGTAGAACTGTTCGCGATTTTGAAGACAAAATAATTGATATGAATATTATAAAAAGAATTCTTTCGGCAGGGTTAAAAGCTCCGACTAATGACCATCTCAGGTCATGGGAATTTGTCATTGTAAATGATAAAAAAGAACGTTCACGAGTTCTTAACTTGGAAGATATGACAAATCCGGCAGATTGCGACAAAATGCTTGACAGTTTTGGAATGACTGATTCTGACCAGAGAGGTATGTATCATATTGCAATGCCAAAACAATTTTCTATGCTTTACAATTCCGGCTGTTTGATTTTGCCGTTCTTCAAGTTAAGAGAACCATTAATGCATCCTACATCTTTAAGTTCATTAAATGAATTTGCTTCAATATGGTGTTGTATTGAGAACATTCTTTTAGCAGCTGCTTCGGAGGGAATATTGGGAGTAACACGTATTCCTATGAGTGAAGAATTAGAACATATTAAAAAGACTATCAACCATCCAGATAATTATACAATGCCATGTTATATCGCATTGGGTTATCCGCGTAAAGACGCAAAATTGCCTACACAAAAAGTAATTAATATTGAAGACAGAATTCATATTAATAATTGGTAAAATTTAGAATATCTGTGAGTATTGAATCAAAATACATAACAATTACCTTTAGCACATAAAAAAGAGGGTTTTAAACCCTCTTTTTTTGTATTGTATCTACAAGTGTTTTTTATAAAAACTTTCGATTTTATCGAACGGAATTTTATCCAAATTGTAGTACAAGTCAGTATGGTTTGCATCTTTTATAATTAACAGTTCTTTGTTATCTCCTTTTAATTTTTTATATGCATCTTCTGAAAAATATCTGCTATGAGCTTTTTCGCCGTGAACGATTAAAACTGCATTTTGAATTTCTCCTGCATAAGCAAGAATTGGCTGATTAATCAATGAAAGCGATGATGTTGTATTCCAGTTGCCATTTGAATTTATTGAACGAATATGAAATCCTCTTTTTGTTTTGTAGTAATTCCAATAATCCTGCACAAACTGCGGTTCATTTCCGGTTAATTTCTCTGGAAGCCCTGAAGCTTTTGCGTAAGTCCCGTTTTTGAAATCTTCGGTTCTTTGTTTATTTAAACTTTGTTTTAATTCGTAACGTGCTTTTTCATCTACAGAATCGTTGTAACCATTTGCTGTTACTCTTGTCATATCATACATTGTAGAGGTGACAGTAGCTTTTATTCTTGTGTCAACGGCAGCTGCATTTATTGCAAAACCGCCAAAGCCGCAAATTCCTAAGATTCCTATTTTATCGGGATTGACATTATTTTGATTGCTTAAAAAATCTACTGCGGCGCTAAAGTCTTCGGTATTTATATCCGGGGAGGCTATATTTCTCGGCTCTCCTGAACTTTCACCGGTGTAAGACGGGTCAAATGCAAGTGTTATAAACCCTCTTTCTGCTAAAGTTTGGGCATATAAGCCGGAAGCCTGTTCTTTTACTGCTCCAAACGGACCTGAAACAGCTATTGCAGGAAGTTTTTCATCCTTTTTAATATCTTTTGGAATATATAAATCCCCTGCAAGAGTTATTCCAAATCTGTTTTTAAAATGAACTTTTTCAATATTAACTTTTTCACTTTTTGGGAAAACTTTGTCCCAATTCTTTGCATCTGCCATATTGTTTAATCCTGTCAGTATAATTAATCCTAAAAATAAAATAAATACTTTTAAAATTTTACAGAACATTTTACCTCCTTATTTTAAATATTGATTGAAATAAGAAACCAGTTTTGCAACCACTTGATTTACAAACTCCGGTTTGTCATACAAATCAACATGGGTTGCATCTTTAATTAAATAAATTTCTTTTGGCTCAAGAGCTTTTTTGTAGCAGTCTTCACTGTAGTATAAAGTGTCCGCCTTGCTGCCTGCAATAAGCAAAATTGGTCTAGGAGAAACTGTTTCAATGTGAGCAAAAGCATCCCAGGCTGCAAGTTTATCATTGCTTGAAACAAGATATCTGTTTGTTGTTGTCGGGTAATAGCAGCGTTCTGTGCGGTAGTATTCGCTTGCTTCTTTTACAATAGTGGAAGGTGCATTTTTTATTTCTTCCTCTGTTTCGGGTACATATTTCCAATATTTCGGTTCTTCTCCGCGGGCTTCGGCAGTTCTTGCTTCTGCTACCTGTTGTAAAAGGTTTTGTAAAAAGTTTTCTTCATTTACGCCGGGGAATCCGTTTTTTGCGCTGTCTCCGACGTCCCATGTGCTTATTCCGGCGGCGGCTTTAATTCTGTATTCTGTTTGAATAGCGTTCATTGTGTAGCCGCCGCCTGCGCAAACCCCCATTGCTCCGATTTTTTCTTCATCAATATAAGGTAAAGTAACAAGATAATCAACGGCAGAACGTATGTCTTCAACGCGTGAAGACGGATCTTCAAGGCATCTTGGCAAACCTTCGCTTTCGCCCTGATGACTTGCATCAAAAGCAAGAGTCACATAACCGTTTTGCGCTAAATTCCAGCCGTAAAGTGATGAACATTGTTCTTTAACACCGCCGCCAGGATGTGTAATGACAATAGCAGGATATTTTTTGCTTTCTTCAAAGTTTGGCGGTAAAAACAAAAGTCCTGCAAGGTTTAAATCAAACTTTTTAAATGTAACTTTTTTACCTTCTTTGTAATGAGTGTCATATAACATAAAAACTTCTCCTTAATTTATGGATTTACCCGTTTCGTAAGCCTCTTTTAGCGCTGAATGTCCGTCAATATCGCCAACGTTAGTGACTCCGATTGCTTTTATAACGCCTTTTAATTCAACGCCGTCATGGCAGTCAATCCAGCCTTGAAGGCCTGTAATTGTTCCATCCATAGCGCTTTCTTCATCTTCCGCGGCTGAGGCGAGCAGGTAAACCTCTTTAAATTTGTTTTCTGTTGCAAATAAAGGATTTGAACGGTCAATCATTGTTTTCATCTGACCTGACATGCAGTAATAATAAACAGGGGTTGCCCAAACTATGACTTCTGAATTTCTGATTTTTTCGGTTACTGCATTTGCATCATCATTTATGACACATTTATGAAGTTTTTGGCAGGCAAGGCAGCCTTTGCAAAAGTTAATTTCTTTGTCGCACAAATAAACAATTTCAATGTCATTTCCAGCTTCTTCGGCACCTCTGGCAAATTCCTGCGCTAACCTGTTAGAGTTTCCGTTTTTACGCGGGCTTGTCCCTATAATTAAAATCTTTTTTGTCATATTTTACCTTTCTTTATTCTAAGTATTTTATTACTTTAGCCGGATTTCCGGCTGCTATGCAGTTTTGCGGAAGGCTTTTGGTTACAACGCTCCCGGCACCGACTATTGCACCGTCGCCAATTTCTACACCGGGCAGAATCGTAACATTTGAGCCTATCCAAACATTATTGCCGATTATTACGCGTTTTGGCGTCATATTTGCTCTTGATGCAGGATTAAAATCGTGGTTTAACGTTGCAATCACAACCGAATGCCCTATTAAAACATTATCGCCGATTTCAATTCCCCCCTGGTCCTGAAATTTACAGCAGGCATTTATAAAAACGTTTTTGCCGACAGTTATGTTCAATCCGCAATCCGTGTAAAAAGGCGGAAACATTCTAAAAGTTTTATCAACTTTTTTATCGGTTAGTTTTGAAAAAATTTCAACAATTTCTTCCGGAGTGTGGTATTTGTTGTTGAGTTCCATTGTAATTTTCAAGGCTTCCTGGCTTTGAGTATGGAATTTTTCAAAAACTTCTGTGCCTTTTTGAACAGGTTTTTGGGTTTTCATATATTCTAAAAAATCTTTATTATTCATAAAATTATTATTTACTATTATTTCAGAAATAGCAAATACTTATGGTGTATATTATGTAATGCTTGACAGGCATTTCTTGACAAATTAAAATAATTATATGGAAATCAGGGTATTAAAGTATTTTTTAACTGTAGCACAAGCGGGCAATATTACAAAAGCTGCCAATCTTATGCATTTAACACAACCGACGCTTTCAAGACAGCTTCAGGATTTGGAAAAGGAATTGGGGCAGAAATTGTTTGTCCGGGGCAGCCACAATGTTGTATTAACTCCAGAAGGTGTGATTTTAAGGAAAAGAGCGGAAGAAATTATAGAGCTTGTTGAAAAAACAGAAGCAGAATTTACATCAATTAAAGACGAACTGGTTGGCGACATATATATAGGTTCTGGTGAAACAAAGTCAATAAGATTAATTACCGAGGTATTGAAAACATTACAAAAAGATTATCATAAAATTAAATTCCATATCGTTTCCGGCGACAGCGAAGACCTGGTTGAAAGGTTAGATAAAGGATTATTGGATTTTTGCATTTTGATACAGCCGTTCAATCTTGAAAAATATAGCTACATTCATTTGGGAGAAAGAGATACCTGGGGAATTTTGCTGAGAAATGACGACCCTCTGACTGAAAAGAAAAATGTTAGGATTGAAGATTTAATTAATTTACCTCTTTTAATTTCAAGACAGGTAATTAAAAAAACTTTTGAAGATAATCCCATTTTAAATTGGTTTGGTGAAAATTACGAAAAATTAAATATCGTTGGTACTTACAATTTAATTTACAATGCTGCAATTATGACAGAAGACAAGATAGGTTATGCTTTAGGACTTGACAGATTAATTTCTTCAACAATTGACAGCCCTTTATGTTTCAGGCCTTTAGAGCCGAAGCTTGAGGTCGGAGTCAGCATTGTCTGGAAAAAGAACCAGATATTTTCAAAACCAGCCAAACTTTTTCTTGACAGGTTACATGAAAAATTTGAATCTGCAAAATGTTAGCTTACTTTTTAATAAATTAATTCAAATAAAACAATATAAAAAATAAAGAAAGAATCTAAACATGAAAATTAAGCAAAGTGCACTTGCAGGATATATGGGGCTTGTTTCGGCTGTGAGCGGCGTAAGTGCGCAAATACCTCAAAAAATTACCCCTAAACTGTATTCCGAAATTGGAGTAGCAGGTGTGTTTAAAAATGAAATGTTACTTTACAGAGGAGCAAATTTGGAATTATCCTCAAAACAAAATAATTTTGATGCTTTTTTCGGAGCCACCTTAAATTCCAATAAAAAAAATACTTTTATAACAACATTTACAAATGACTTCAAATGGAACAAAGTTTGTGGGTTCAGCACATGGGCACGCGGAAGTTTTGCTTTATCCAAAAAGGTTAAACAAATCGCATTTGAACTTTCTCCCTTTAGGTGGAATGTTTCATCTGGTAGATTTAATTTTGCTGTCAATCCCGCATTCTCAATTAAGAGAGATTTTAAAAATCCGAATACCAAATTTGGACTTAATACAGTATTTCAAACGACATATTTGATTAACCCGAAAAATAAATTGTTTTTTGAAACAAATTATACTTCAACACCTGCACAAAAATTTAAAAATATAAAATTTTCTTCTCCTTTTGAAAATATGTCGTATAAATTGACGTATTTCAGATATTTTTAAAATGCAGATAGCGGATTACATATTTATTACAATTTAATTTATTATTTCAAATACTTACGATTTTTATTAACAAATAAATGTGTACCTGGCGGATAATTGAAAAATTTAAAATATAATTATTGGGAATTATCCCTTGATGTACAATAAAAATCAAGAGAGCCCTCGCAATATTGTCATTCTGAGCGGTAGCGAAGAATCCGCTTATATATTCTCAGGATGACATATTTAGGGAAATTACATGTATGTCAAGGGATAATTCCCAATAATTTTATCATCAGACAAAAATAAACATTATTTTTTGATTAAATTGCAAGGGCTAATTTTCTAAATTTTTTTAGCAATAGCAGAACACAAATAAATATGTATAAGAAAAATTTTAATGTAAGATCCGAGGAAGCCCTTGAAAAAGCTGATAATAGACTTATTATAACCAGCTAACAACTTTTGAACTTTGTTAAAGACGCTCATAAAATGTTTTTAAGTGGCTCTGTAGAGGATAAACAGTTTATAACCCAACTTGTGGTATCGAAATGTACGTATTATAACATAAAGTTAGATATAGAGCTGTTTCCGGGTGTAAATGAACACTCAGTTTGATTTCTTTTAACAGACAGTTTGATTTTTTTCGACAACTTGGAGTATAAAAATTTTTGAGATTTATGTTAATATCCTATCTAAAAAGGTGGAAGTAATAATGAAGGATTTAACATTTGAAAAAGTTATACAGGAATGTAACGGCTATGAAAAGAATTTATTACTAGGAAATGGGTTTAGTAGGGCTTGTGATAGTCGTTTTGCTTATGACTCACTCTTTCAATTTTCAAAATTGTCAAAGAAAATTAAAAATGTATTTGATGATTTTAATATAAAAGATTTTGAATTAGTTATGAATAAATTTAGAGAGGTTACAGATTATTGTTATTCCAAGCTTCATTCTGAAGCTCTTGCTGATTTATTATGGGATTATCAACGGCTTGTCCGAAATGACTTGATACAGTGTATTTCGCAGATTCATCCTAAATCTTTTAAAATCGCAGAATCCCGAAAAGAAAACACTTTAAAATTTTTGTCATCCTTTGATAATATATTTACTCTTAACTATGATTTACTCCTTTACTGGTTGTTAATGTACAATTTAGGCGACATGAATAATCGTTTTGGTGAAAGAAAGGATGGTTTTGGTAAGCCTAAGCATTATTATTGTGAATGGTCAAAATTCAATGATTGGCAAAATGTTTTTTACATTCATTGAGCATTACATTTATTTTATCAAGGTAGAGATACTTATAAAATAAAATATAATAGAGATTCTGGTCAAGGATTGTTATATATTACACGAAAATATCAAGATAAAGATATATATCCTCTTGTAGTGACAGAAGGAGCTAGTCAGGACAAATTAGATTTTATTAAAGAAAATGATTACCTGCAATATTGTTACAACAAACTTTCAGAAATAAGCGCAGTTTTGTTTATCCATGGTCATTCCTTAAATGAGACAGACCAGCATATCTTTGATGCTATAAATAAG
>ULQP01066840.1_pt1 | contig 14364 bp, 9 predicted proteins | sample 1954571 | NCBI WGS metagenome assembly ULQP01 (sample SAMEA4835657, study PRJEB28245) | human gut metagenome | biome: gut microbiome; material: fecal sample | place: Denmark | collected 2008 | reverse complement strand
GGCAAGGTGGCGCTCTACCAGATGAGCTACGGCCGCACATTTCATGTGGTCTGCCGGGGTTTCGCTCCCGGCGACGTTGGCTATTATAGCGTAAAACGCAGGCTTTGTCAACAACAAATTTCCAAAAAATCAGACTTTTTGCAAAACACGCCTGTCTGCGCCTGTTTTTCAAAAACAAAGCCGAAACCGGAATGAAACCGAAATGTTTCAGCTTTGCGGCGGCAGACACAAAGAAAATTCGGTTGCGTTCCCTTCTTAAAGAGGTTATAATAAACTTGTCAAAAAGTTGCACAAAAACACGTCTGCTGTGCCGCGCGGGCGGGCAGACGTGTTTTTGTGCCGAGATTTTGCCAGAAAAAGGAGCAACCGCAATGTACAAGATCACTGAAAAGGTCGCGCTGAACCCCACCGTGACAAAGATGGTCATTGAAGCCCCGCTCATTGCCAAAAAGGCAAAGCCGGGCCAGTTCATCATTGTGCGCCCGTTTGAGGACAGCGAGCGCATCCCCCTGACCGTGGCCGGTTACGACCGCGAAAAGGGCACTGTGGATATCATTTTCCAGATCGTGGGCGGCACCACCATGGAGCTGAACAGCCTGAACGCAGGCGACAGCGTCCATGACTTTGTGGGCCCCTTGGGCCGCGCCACCGAGACCGAGGGCCTGAAAAAGGTCTGTGTTGTCGGCGGCGGCGTGGGCTGCGCCATCGCCCTGCCCATTGCCAAGGAGCTGCATGACCAGGGCTGCACCGTCCACAGCGTCATCGGCTTCCGCAATAAAGATCTGCTCATCCTCGAGGACGAGTTCAACGCCTGCAGTGACGAGCTGCGCATTATGACCGATGACGGCAGCTACGGTACCAAGGGTGTGGTCACTGCCGCTCTGGACGAGCTGGTAGCCGCCGGCAACCAGTATGATCTGGTCATCACCATCGGTCCGCTGATTATGATGAAATTCGTCGTCAAGACCTGCCAGAAGCACGGGCTGAAGAGCATCGTCTCCATGAACCCCATTATGATCGACGGCACCGGCATGTGCGGCGGCTGCCGCCTGACCGTGGGCGGCGAGACCAAGTTTGCCTGCGTGGACGGCCCTGACTTTGACGGCGACCTCGTCGATTTCGACGAAGCCATGGCCCGCGGCACCATGTACCGCCCCTTTGAGGCAAAGGCCCGCGAGAAGGCCTGCAATCTGTTCAAGACTGAGGAGGCAAAGTAAGATGGCTTTCAATATGGATCCCAAAAAGTGCCCCATGCCCACCCAGGACCCCAACGTCCGCAACAAGAACTTTGAGGAAGTTGCACTGGGCTATACCGAAGAGATGGCTGTGAACGAGGCAAAGCGCTGCATCCACTGCAAGAACAAGCCCTGCCAGACCGGCTGCCCCGTGGGCATCGATATCCCCGAGTTCATCAGTCATGTGGCCGAGGGCGACTTTGAAGCCGCCTATCAGGTCATTGCCCGCTCCTCTTCCCTGCCCGCCGTCTGCGGCCGTGTCTGCCCCCAGGAGAGCCAGTGCGAGGGCAAGTGCACCCGCGGCATCAAGAACGAGCCCGTGGGCATCGGCCGCCTGGAGCGCTTTGTGGCCGACTGGCACCGTGAAAACGTCCACACCGCCCCCATCGTGCCCGCATGGAACGGCCACAAGGTCGCCATCATCGGTGCAGGCCCTGCCGGTCTGACCGCCGCAGGCGACCTGGCCAAGCTGGGCTATAAGGTCACCGTCTATGAGGCCCTGCATGTGGCCGGCGGCGTGTTGATGTACGGCATCCCCGAGTTCCGTCTGCCCAAGGCCATCGTGCAGCAGGAGATCGACGGCCTGAAGAAGATGGGCGTGGATTTTGAGTGCAACATGGTCATCGGCAAGGTGCTGACCATCGACGAGCTGATGGACGAGTACGGCTACGAGGCCGTGTTCGTTGGCTCCGGTGCCGGTCTGCCCCGCTTCATGGGCATCCCCGGCGAGAGCCTGAAGGGCGTGTACTCTGCCAACGAGTTCCTGACCCGCTCCAACCTGATGAAGGCCTACCTGCCCACCAGCAAGACCCCCATCCGCACCGGCAAAAAGGTGGCCGTTGTGGGCGGCGGCAACGTGGCCATGGATGCTGCCCGCAGCGCCCTGCGTCTGGGTGCTGAGACTGTGTACATCGTCTACCGCCGCGGCATGGCCGAGCTGCCTGCCCGTAAGGAGGAGGTCGAGCACGCCGAGGAAGAGGGCATCATCTTCAAGACCCTGTGCAACCCCGTGGAGATCCACGCCAACGACGAGGGCTTCGTCAAGTCCATCACCTGCATTGAGATGGAGCTGGGCGAGCCCGATGCTTCCGGCCGCCGCCGTCCCATTGAAAAGAAGGGCAGCGAGTTTGAGCTGGATGTGGATACCGTGATCATGAGCCTGGGCACCAGCCCCAACCCCCTGATCCGCTCCACCACTCCCGGCCTGGAGACCAACAAGCACGGCTGCATCGTCACCGAGGGTGACGAGGGCAAGACCAGCCGTGAGGGCGTGTACGCCGGCGGCGATGCCGTGACCGGTGCCGCCACCGTCATCAAGGCCATGGGTGCCGGTAAGGCAGCCGCCAAGGCCATGGACGAGTACATCCAGAATAAGTAACCGTGATCCCTGGCTTCCCTATTAGGAGAGCTCCGCAAGGCGCTGGCACAGCCAGACCGAAGCGGTGAGAGATTCAGCCGACATTCCATTGTGGAGTGTCGGCTTTTTTGTTGTTGTATCCCACTCTTTATGCATCCTGCCCAAAAAACAGAGCAATATTTTGTCACTCAAACTTGGCGGAATCTGATTGATTTTGACTGAGATTTTGCTATAATAAGGGGGCAAAGCGGTCAGAACCCGCCAACGTCAATCAGAATCAATCAGATAAATCGAACAAGGGGGAATGTTCCCGATGCTGGCAGAAGAACGCTTCGCCCTCATCCTTGACCAGCTGGCCCGCCAGCGCACTGCCACCGTGCAGGAGCTGTGCGAGGCGTTGAATGCAAGCGAATCCACCATCCGGCGCGACCTGAACGAGCTGGACAAGCAGGGCAAACTGAACAAGGTGCATGGCGGGGCCACCCTGCCGGACAGCCCCTTCCGCACCGATGAGCCCACCATGGCCGCCAAGGAAGAGCTGGCCGTCAGCCAGAAACAGAGCATCGCCCAGGCGGCGGCAGAACTGATCCTGCCAGAAGATTTCATCTATCTGGATGCAGGCTCCAGCACGCTGGCTCTGGCACGGGCGCTGAGCGGCCCGGCCCTGAACGCCAGCTATGTGACCAACGGCGTGGCCCACGCCCGCCTGCTGGCCCAAAAAGGCTGCCGGGTGTTCCTGCCCGGCGGGCTGCTGCGGCCCCAGACCGAGGCCATCATCGGGGCGGCTGCGCTGACTGCCATCCAACAGTACAATTTCACCAAAGCTTTTATGGGGGCCAACGGCGTGGCGCTGGATTCCGGCTTTACCACCCCAGACCCCGAGGAGGCCGCCGTCAAGGCTGCGGCTCTCCACCGGGCGCGGGAGGCGTGGTTCCTGGTGGACGACACCAAATTCGCGCAGGTCTACCCCGCCGTCATCTGTGATCTGCACAGCGGTGCCATCCTGACGAACCGGTGCCCCAACCCCAAATACCGGCAATACACTCTGATAAAGGAGACCGAGGTATGATCTACACTGTTACATTCAATCCTGCCATCGATTATGTCGTCCGTCTCGACAGGCCCCTTGAGGTGGGCGAGGTGAACCGCGCCGCCGGGGAGGACTGCGTGCTGGGCGGCAAGGGCATCAATGTTTCCGGCGTGCTCCGGGAGCTGGGCTGTGAGAGCGTGGCTCTGGGCTTTGTGGCCGGTGAGACCGGTGCCTGGCTGGAGCGTGGTCTGGCCGCGCAGGGGCTCCGGACCGATTTCATCCATCTGGCCGAGGGCATGACCCGCATCAACGTCAAGATCAAGGCAGGCACCGAGACTGAGCTGAACGGCGCAGGCCCCAGCATCCCGGAAAGCGCCATGCAGCAGCTGGAAGCCCAGCTGGACACCCTGCAGCCTGACGACATCCTCATTCTGGCGGGCAGCATCCCCAAGAGCCTTTCCCAGAGCACCTACGAGCGGCTGCTGGCAGGGCTGGAGGGCCACGACGTGCGGGCCGTGGTGGATGCCACCCAGGATCTGCTGGTCAACGTCCTCCCCTATCACCCCTTCCTGATCAAGCCCAACGATCACGAGCTGGGCGAGATCGTAGGCCGGGAGCTGAAAACGGACGAAGAGATCACCGCCGCTGCCCGCGCCCTGCAGGAAAAGGGTGCCCGGAACGTGCTGGTGAGCATGGCCGGGAACGGCGCTCTGCTGGTGGATGAGCACGGCGAGGTGCACCGCATCGGCTGCCCCAAGGGCAAGGTCGTGAACAGCGTGGGCGCAGGCGACAGCATGGTGGCCGGTTTTGTGGCAGGTTATCTGCAAAGCGGCAGCTATGAGCAGGCCCTCCGGCTGGGCACCGCCTGCGGCAGTGCCACCGCATTCAGCCTTGGGCTGGCAACGAAAGAAAAAATCGAAGAATTGTTTGGTCAAATTTAAGGCAGCTCACCCTCTCCGTCATTGCTGACGCAATGCCACCTCCCCCAAAGTGGGAGGTCTTGACAGTCATTGCTATGTTGATGGTTTTGCCAAGGGCTCTCCCTTCGGGAGAGCTGGACGCGAAGCGGCCTGAGAGGGTGAGGACGCTACGATAGAAAGGAGAACCCTTATGCGCATTACGGAATTATTCACCGCAAAGTCCATCGAGCTGGATTCTGCGGCCTCCAACCGGGACGAGATCCTCTCCCGGCTGGTAGAGCTGCAGGCCACCCACGGCAACATCACCGACACAGAAGCCTACAAGAAGGCTCTCTACGCCCGGGAGGATGAGGCTTCCACCTACGTGGACAACGGCATCACCGTTCCCCACGCCAAGACGAATGTGGTCACCCGGCCCAGCCTGGCCGCCCTGCGTCTGAGCACCCCGGTGCAGTACAACGCCGAGGATGACGGCAAGACCGACCTGCTCTTTGCCATTGCAGCCCCCGAAAATGGCAGCCTGCATGTGGATATGCTGGCCCGCATGATGCAGATGCTGATGAACGAGGACTTTGTGGAAAAGCTGAAGGCCGCCAGGACCCCCGCCGAATTCCTTGCCCTCATCGACGCACAGGAGGAGGCCCAGTTCGGTGAGGAGAGCTTCACCCAGCAGGCCATCCCCCAGAGCGGCTACCGCATTCTGGCCGTGACCGCCTGCCCCAACGGCATTGCCCACACCTACATGGCCGCCGAGGCGCTGGCCAAGGCCGGTGACAAGCTGGGCCTGCCAGACCAACGGCTCCGACGGTGCCAAGAACGTGCTGACCCGCGCCGAGATTGCAGCCTGCGACGGCATCATCGTGGCAGCAGACAAGAATGTGGAAACTGCCCGCTTTGACGGCAAGCCCGTGCTGTTTGCCCGGGTGGATGACGGCATCCACAAGCCCGAAGAGCTGCTGAAAAAGGTAGCCCACGGCGAAGTTCCTGTTTATCATGCCAAGGGCGGTGCCGCCGCTGCCGAAGAGGAGACCTCCGGCGACAGCTTTGGCCGCAAGGTGTACAAAGATCTGATGAACGGCGTGTCTCACATGCTGCCCTTTGTGGTGGGCGGCGGCATTATGATCGCGCTGGCCTTCCTGCTGGACGACTACACCATCGACCCCTCCAACTTTGGCATGAACACCCCCATCGCCGCCTTCTTCAAGACGGTGGGCAGCGCCGCCTTTGGCTACATGCTTCCCATTCTGGCAGGCTTCATCGCCATGTCCATCGCCGACCGTCCCGGCCTGGCCGTGGGCTTTGCGGGCGGCGTGCTGGCCATGAACGGCACCAACTTTGCAGGCCTTGCCAATGGTGAGACCACCGGCATCTCCGGCGGCTTCCTGGCCGCTCTGCTGGCCGGTTTCGTGGCCGGTTATGTGGTCGAGTTCCTGAAGAAGATCACCGAAAAGCTCCCCGCCAGCCTGAACGGCATCCGTCCCATGCTGATCTACCCGCTGGGCGGCATCCTCATCATCGGTGCCGTGATGTGCGGCATCAACCCGGTCATGGGCATGATCAACACCGCCATGACCAACTGCCTCAACGCCATGGGCGGCACCTCCAAAGTCCTGCTGGGTGCCATCGTTGCCGGTATGATGAGCATTGATATGGGCGGCCCCTTCAACAAGGCTGCCTACGTCTTTGGCACTGCCGCGCTGGCCTCCGGCAACTACGAGGTCATGGCTGCTGTCATGGTGGGCGGCATGGTTCCTCCCATCGCGATCGCCCTCTCCACCACCTTCTGCCCCAAGAAGTGGACCCCTGACGAGCGCCGCAACGGCATCGTGAACTACGTCATGGGCCTGTGCTTCGTCACCGAGGGTGCCATCCCCTACGCCGCCGCCGACCCGCTGCGCGTCCTGCCCAGCTGTGTGGCCGGTGCCGCGCTGGCCGGTGCCCTCTCCATGACCTTCGGCTGCGCCCTGCGCGCTCCCCACGGCGGCATCTTCGTGTTCCCCGTGGTCGATCATGCCCTGCTCTACTGCGTGGCTCTTGCCGCTGGCAGCGTGGTGGGTGCCGTGATCCTGAGCCTGCTCAAGAAGAACCGCACCGACGCAGTCTGATCTGCCATTCTCCTTCTTCCTTTACCATATAAAAAGGGCCCGTCTGCGCGCGCCAAAATGCGGCAGGCGGGCCCTTTCGTGCTTATCCCTTGATGATCCGGAGCAGGATCTTGTCCAGCTGGATGGTGCGGTTCCAGGGGTTCAGGATGATACCCTGGATCTCCGGCACCTGCAGTGCGGCATCCAACAGCTTTTCAAACTCCACCAGAAAGGTGGACTGCACCGCTTCCGCGCCCTTCATCTCCTCTTCAAAGCTGGTAAAGGCATACCACCAGCTGGCCCCATCGGCCGTGCGGAGGGCCCGCAGCTGCATCTGCTCACTGGCCGGGTTCGGCTCCACCGCCACCACGACCTGTCCGTTTTCCCGCATCCTCCGCCGGATCACGGTCAGGGTATGCGCCAGCTGCTCCTGTGTAGGCTCCTGCTGTAACTGGCAGACTGCCTGTTCGATCTTTTCGTTGCCGTTCAGGCCCTCGTCCTTCTTCTGTGCCATAAGCTCTCCCATTCTTTTTGTTGTATTTTATGCTTGTATTATATCCGGACTTTACGAAAAATGGAAGCGCAGGCCAGAGATTCTTTCTTTTTTCGTCTACTTTCGGGTGTTTTTTCAAAAATCAGTAGCCCCCGCCCCGAAAAAGTGTTACAATGTTTTCGTCTGGTATCATTTCAGAAACGACAGGACGCGCCGCTTTTCCGTGAGCCGTTTTGTCGGAATGGGAGAGATAAGTCAATGAAACGAATCCTTCGTTCTGCCGTCAGTCTGCTGCTGTGCGCCGCCGTGGCGCTGGGCGGCACTGCCTGCGGCCGAAGCAAGCTGCCCACCACCATCACGATCTGGACCTACTACAACGGCGATCAGCTGGAATGCTTCAACCAGCTGGTGGAGCAGTTCAACTCCACCGTGGGCAAAGAGAAGAACATCCGAGTCGAAAGCTCCAGTCAGGGCAGCGTGAACGACCTGGAGACCAGCGTGCTGGCCGCCGCCAAGGGCAAGGTGGGTGCCGAGAAGCTGCCCAACATCGTCTCCTCCTACGCAGACACCGCCTTTACGCTGGATCAGATGGGCCTTGCCGTTGACCTGAGCCCCTACCTGACCGAAAAAGAGAAGTCTGCCTATATCGCCGGGTTTCTCGAGGAGGGCGACCTGATGAACAACGGGGAGCTCAAGGTCTTTCCCATAGCAAAATCCACTGAGCTGCTCTACCTGAACGTCACCGACTTTGTCCCCTTTGCCAAGGCCACGGGTGTGACCTATGCGGATCTTTCCACTGTGGAGGGGCTGAACGAGGCCGCACACAAATACTACGACTGGACCGATGCCCAGACGGCTGCGCCCAACGACGGCAAGGCCCTGTATGGCCGCGACGCGCTGACCAATTACCTGCTCTGCGGCGCACAGGAACTGGGCACGACTATCTTTGATGCCGAGAACGGCGTGATGACCCTGCACTTTGACAAGCCGACCCTCCGCAAGCTGTGGGATAACTACTATGTCCCCTACATCAAGGGCTGGTGCAGTGCCAGCGGCAAGTTCCGCAGCGACGATATCAAGATCGGCAGCCTGCTGGCCTATGTCGGTTCCTCCTCCAGCGCTTCCTTCTTCCCCACCCAGGTGCTGACCAGCGACACCGAGAGCCACGGCATCGAGATGGCCGCGCTGCCCTGCCCCAGCTTTGCAGGCTGTGAGCCGGTGGCCGTCCAGCAGGGGGCCGGCATGGTAGTCATCCCGGGCACCGAGGACGAGATCAGCGCCTGCGTTGCCTTCCTGAAATGGTTCACCCAGCCGGAAAACAACCTGCAGTTCTCGGTGCAGTCCGGCTATATGCCCGTGACCTATGCCGCCAACAGCATGTCCGCCCTTGAGAACAGCGGCCTGACGGTCTCCGAGAGTATCCACAAAGTGCTGAGCCTGTCCATTGATGCCATCGATCGCAGCAAGCTCTACACCACCCATGCCTTCCCGGATGCCCTGCGCGCCCGCAATACCCTGCAGTACGCGCTGGAGGACCGTGTCACTGCCGACCGTGCCACGGTGCTGGAGCGGCTGGCTGCCGGGCAGACCCCCGAGGAAGCCGAAGCCGAGTTTCTGACCGATGCCTATTTTGATGCTTGGTACGACCAGACCCTGGCCGCTCTCAGCGCCTTTGCGGGCTGAGATGCCCTTGGAACAACCACAAAAGGAGAGACCCTCAGATGCAGAACCGCAAGCCGCACAGACAGAAGGCCCCTCAGACGGGCCATTCTATCTTCGGCACCATCCTTTTCTCCCTGCTGGCTGTGCTGGCGGTGGAGATCCTGCTGCTGACCTTTGCCGCCCACGCCACCCGGCTTGGCCCCCAGCTGAACCAGAACGCCGAGGATATCCTTGCCATGCAGGTGGACAACCGCAGCCGGTATCTTCAGTCCATCTTCCACGATGCACAGGAGCTGACCAGCCTTTCCGATACCATCAATGGCCTGACCCAGCAGCTTCTGGACGAGGGAAAGATCAGCCTGAGCACGCTGGACAGCAGCAGCGACGCGGCCTATCCCCTGCTGGAAGCCGCCGCGCCGGAGCTCATCAGCACCCTGCGCATCAAGTCGGTGACCGGCGTATTTCTTATCCTGAACACCCATGATCTGGATAAGCGGAAGCAGGACAGCCTCATGCCCGCCATCTACCTGCGGGATCTTGACCCGGATGCCGCTCCCTCCCAGCGCAACGCCGACCTGACCTTTGTGCGGGCACCGGCCCAGCTGGTGCAGTCCCTCTCCATTGCCACGGACAACAGCTGGTCCCCCACCATCCGCTACCGGGCACTGGGAAACCGTGGCTTCCTTTATCCCCCTTTTCAGGCCGCCTATAAAGACGGAGCCAGCCTTGCCGCCTCCGATTATGGCCACTGGACCTCACAATCCTATCCGATTCCCGGAGACACCCACGAGGCCATTGCCTACAGCCAGCCCCTGATCCTGCCGGACGGCACCGTTTACGGCGTGATCGGCGTGGAGCTGCTGGCCGACTACCTGTGGGAGAATCTGCCCTGCTCTGAGCTGCAAAACAACGGCACCTATTTCCTTGCCGTAACCGGTACGGAGGAGCTCTCTGCCTCTGAACTGCAGCTGCGTCCGGTGCTCCGTTCCCACTGCGACGGGCAGCCGGGTTCTGCGGACGAAAGCCTTACGCTGCGCCTCCACAGTGCCCAGACCCGCCGCTACCTCTTCAGCGATGCCCTCTACATTGCCTCGGTCTCCCCCTTGAACCTCTACAGCCGGAACGCTCCTTTCTCGGGCGAGCACTGGCTTCTCGTGGGCTCTGTTCCCGCGGTGCAGCTCTTTGCTTTTGCCCAGCGGCTGCAGCAGCTGCTCTCCTTCATCATTCTGATCACGCTGGCCGTCGGCTTTGTTTGCAGCTGGCTGATCAGCAGGCGGCTGGCCCGGCCCGTAGCCAAGCTCTCGGCTGAGGTAGCCGCTGCCGAAGCGGATTCCTCCGCCATCCCGCATCTGTCCGCCACCGGCATCAGGGAACTGGATCAGTTCTCCTCCGCCTTTACCCAGCTGAGCAAAGACGTGCTGGACTCCTCCACCCGCTTTTTGCGCATTATGAAATTGGCCAGTGCGGAGCTGGGCGGCTATGAGCTGCGCGATGACAGCGTTTATGTGACCGACAACTTCTTCTCCATGCTGGGCCTTGCACAGGAGCAGCCCGATCCGCTCACGCCAAAGGCTTTCCGCGCCCTGATGGGCACACTGGAGCAGCGGTGGTTCTACCGCCTGTCCCCGGCCAACAACAAGGTCTTTGCCATCCCCCAGCCCGACGGCAGCACCCACTACATCACCCTGCGTGTCACCCATATCCTGGGCGAAAACGCCTCCGAGGTGGGTCTGGCTGAGGATATGACCACCACGGTGCTGGAGCAGCAGCGCATTGAGCACGAGCGCGATTACGACACCCTGACCGGCCTGTACCGCCGCCGTGCCTTTGACCGCGCCTGTGAAGCGCTGTTCCAGCAGCCCGAAAAGCTGGGCTGTGCCGCCCTGCTGATGATGGATCTGGACAACCTCAAGCAGATCAACGACACCTACGGCCACGACTGGGGCGACCAGTACATCCGCCAGACCGGCCAGTGCTTTGCGGCCAATACGCCCGCCAACACCATCTGCTCCCGCCTTTCGGGCGATGAATTCCTGATCTTCTTCTATGGCTACCAGGATCAGGCACAGCTCCGCGCCCAGCTGGAGCTGCTGAGTGCCGCCCTGCAGCGCAGCGTGTCCATCCTGCCCAACGGCAAGCAGCTGCACATCAGCATCTCGGGCGGCATCGCCTGGTACCCCACGGACGGCCACGACCTGCTCACCCTGAAAAAATATGCCGACTTTGCCATGTATCAGGTCAAGCATTCCCACAAGGGCCGCATGTGTGATTTTGATATCGGCAGCTACCATCAGGAGGCATACGCCGCCCAGACTCAGCAGGACTTTGAGCTCCTGCTGCAGGAGGAGCTGGTGTCCTACCACTTCCAGCCCATCTACTCTGCCCGCAGCGGCCGGGTCGCAGCCTACGAGGCCCTCATGCGGGTCGATCTGCCCACCCTGCACTCCCCCGCTCAGGTCATGCAGCTGGCCCATGAGACAGGCCGCCTGTATGAGATCGAACGGATCACTGTGTTCCATTCCAGCGAGATCTTCCAGCGCCTGCAGGCACAGGGCCTGCTCCAGAGCGATGTCCTGCTCTTCATCAACTCCATCGCCAATGTCAGCCTGACGGTTGAGGATGTGGAGGAATATACTCAGCGCTACCCCGAGCTGCTTAAGCGGCTGGTGGTGGAGATCACCGAACAGGAGGATCTGGACCGCGCATGTCTGGAGCGGAAGCGGAACATTCCGGGCTTCTCCGGCTCCTTTGCGCTGGATGACTACGGCAGCGGCTACAGCAACGAGCTGAACCTGCTGGAGCTCTCGCCCCGGTACATCAAGATCGACATCTCCATTGTGCGCAGGATCGACACCGACCGCGACAAGCAGCAGATCGTCTCCAACATTGTGGCTTACGCCCACGCCCGCAGTATGCAGCTCATCGCCGAGGGCATTGAGACCGAGGCCCAGCTGCGCACCGTCATCAGTCTGGGCGTGGATCTGCTGCAGGGCTACTACCTCAGCCGCCCCGCCGCAGTGCCCGCCCCCATTGCACCGGCAGCGCAGGCGGTGATCGACCAGCTCGAACACCAGCGGTTCAATCCTCTCGGTTTATGATCTTTCCGGCTCCCCTGTGGGGGAGCCTTTTGTGACCTCATTCAGAGAAAGGAGACACGATGAACCACGAATCCAGTTCCGCTCTCCCCGCCGCCATCCGGGTGCGGGGCGCGCGGGTGCACAACCTGAAAAACATCGACGTAGACGTGCCGCTCCACAAGATCGTCGGCATTGCGGGCGTGTCCGGTTCCGGCAAGTCCTCACTGGCGCTGGGTGTCCTCTACGCCGAGGGCTCCCGCCGCTATCTGGAGGCCCTTTCCACCTATACCCGCCGCCGGATGACCCAGGCCGAAAAGGCGCAGGTAGACGAGATCCGCTATGTTCCCGCCGCACTGGCCCTCCACCAGCGGCCCGGCGTGCCCGGAATGCGTTCCACCTTTGGCACCATGACCGAGCTTTTGAACAGCCTGCGCCTGATGTTCTCCCGGCTGTCCCACTACCCCTGCCCCGCCTGCGGCTGCATGGTGCCGCCCAGCCTGAACATTGCGGCCGAGATCCCGCTCTACTGCCCCCGGTGCGGCGCGCAGGTGCCGGTGCTGGGCGCGGAGCAGTTCGCCTTTAACAGCACCGGAGCCTGCCCAGACTGCGAGGGCACCGGCATCGTGCGGGTGGTGGACGAATCCACTCTGGTGCCGGACGAGAGCCTTTCCATCAACGAGGGCGCGGTGCTGCCCTGGCAGACCCTGATGTGGTCGCTGATGAAGGAGATCGCCGAAAAGATGGGCGTGCGCACCAACGTCCCCTTCCGGGAGCTGACCCCGGAAGAGCGCGACATGGTGTTCCACGGCCCCGCCAAAAAGGTGCACCTGCTCTATCAGAACAGCAAGACCGGCGCGGCGGGTGAAATGGATTTCACCTACTTCAACGCCGTTTATACCGTGGAGAACGCCCTTGCCAAGGTGACGGATGAAAAGGGCATGAAGCGGGTGGAGCGGTTCCTGAAGCAGGGCCCCTGCCCCGCGTGCGGCGGCTCCCGCCTGAACGCCGCGGCCCGGGCTCCCCGGCTGCGGGGCATCGGGCTGGCCGATGCCTGCCGCATGACGCTGGACACGCTGGTGCAGTGGGTGGAGGGGGTGCCTGCCTCCCTGCCCGTGGAGATGCGCCCCATGGCTGAGAGCATCTGCGAATCCTTCCAGGCCACCGCTGCCCGCCTGCTGGATCTGGGGCTGGGCTACCTCTCCCTTGACCGGGAGGCTGCCACCCTTTCCACAGGGGAGCGCCAGCGGGTGCAGCTGGCCCGCTCGGTGCGCAACCGCACCACCGGCGTGCTCTATGTGCTGGACGAGCCCTCCATCGGCCTGCACCCCTCCAACATCGAGGGCCTGCGGGGCGTGATGCATGACCTGATCGCGGACGGCAACTCCATCGTGCTGGTGGATCACGACACCGAGATCCTGCGGGATGCCGACTGGCTCATTGAGATGGGCCCCGGTGCCGGTGAAAACGGCGGCACCATCCTGACACAGGGCACTGTGGAGCAGGTGGCCCAAAGCCCGGCCTCCCGCATCGGGCCCTTCCTTGCCGACCTGCACATCCTCTCAGCCCGCACCCGCACCCCGGAGGCGGAGCTCTTTGCGCTGGGCACCATCACCCTGCGCACCCGGGCCATCCACACCGTCAAGCCGCTGGAAGTCCGGCTGCCCAAGGGGCGGCTCATCGCGGTGACCGGCGTGTCCGGTTCCGGCAAGACCACGCTGGTGCTGGAAAGCCTGATCCCCGCGCTGGAGGCCGCCGCCAAGGGCGAAGCTCTGCCCGCCCATGTGGAAAGCATCACTGCACCGGGCATTGCGCAGGTCAAGCTCATTGACGCAACGCCCATCGGCATCAATGTGCGGTCCACGGTGGCCACCTACGCCAATGTCCACGATGAGCTGCGCAAGATCTACGCCCGCTCCCCCCTTGCCAGGGAGAAAGGCTACAAGGCGGGCGATTTTTCCTACAACACGGGCCGCCTGCGCTGCCCCGGCTGCGACGGCACCGGCACCATCAGCCTGGACATCCAGTTCCTGCCGGATGTGGAGATCACCTGCCCGGACTGCGGCGGCTCCCGCTACCAGAAGGATGCCGCCGCCCTCTACCGCACCCGGAAGGACGGCACCCAGGCCGAGAGCCTGCCCCGCCTGATGGAGATGAGCGTGGACGAAGCCCTTGCCGCCTGTTCCGACCTCAAGCTGGTGGCCAGCCGGCTGCAGACCCTTTCCAGCCTGGGGCTGGGCTACCTGACTCTGGGCGAGGCCACCCCCAGCCTTTCGGGCGGGGAGGCCCAGCGGCTCAAGCTCGCCAGCGAGATGGGCAAAGGGCAGGCTGACACCGTGTTTGTATTCGACGAGCCCACCATCGGCCTGCACCCGCTGGATGTGCGCACTCTGCTGGGCGTGTTCCAGCGCCTCATCGACAGCGGGGCCACTGTGGTGGTCATTGAGCACGATCTGGATGTGATCCGCAACGCCGACTATCTCGTGGACCTTGGCCCCGGCGGCGGCGA
>ULQP01011768.1_pt1 | contig 14389 bp, 28 predicted proteins | sample 1954571 | NCBI WGS metagenome assembly ULQP01 (sample SAMEA4835657, study PRJEB28245) | human gut metagenome | biome: gut microbiome; material: fecal sample | place: Denmark | collected 2008 | reverse complement strand
GGCTCGCAGCCGCAGCGGCAGTGCTCGCAAAGCTTTGCGGAAAGCGCCACCGGCTGTGCGACCTGCACAGTCGCCTTGGGTAAGACCTTATTGCCCTGTAAATCGGCTTCGTCACGGCAGCTCTCGCTTGTAAACATCTTCACGTTGCCCTCACTGCCGTAGAGAATGACCTTCTTATTGAAAATTGAAATACCGCTTACGCGTTCGCAGCCCACTGTCGCGCCGCCGTACAGCTCCAAAGATACGTCAAAGAAAAACGTGAGATCAATGGAATAATACCCGCGGTTAAAGGGGATCGGCTGCATATCAATGTACACAGAGATTACATCAACGTCCCGCACCCGCACATTAGCGGAAGCGTCCACAACGGGCTGCACCGAGGCGGGAAACAGCACACGTAAATCCTCTAAGCAGTCTTTATCGCTGCACGGTGCAAGCTATAAATAGACCTTTCTCAGATAGACCTCAAGCGCGAAATCCTTAGGTTTTGCGCCTTTTTCTTTGTGATACACGACTTTCTCGACGATCGATTTAAGCAGGTGGTTCTGCGTGTCCGAATCGGAATTCGGGTATACCTCCATGACCTTTTCGATCTGGCGGCGCATCGCTTCAAGGTCCAGCTGCTTCGGCGGCACAAGGTTTTTGCGCTCATCCTCAAGCGCGCTGATCCGTCCAAGCAACCGCTGCCGGCGCTCTGAAAAGGTCTCGACATCATAGACGCCCTGCTCGAGAAGATCGTGCAGGCGGCCGAGCTGCTGTTTGGCCTTGCGAATTTCTCCATCGATGGCTTTGGCCATTTCGGTATAATTCATCGCATCCGCTTTCTTGTCTGCATCAGCTTCCGAGCAAATCCGGTTGAATTCTTTCTGAATGGAATCGAGAACAGCTTCCTCCACATACTCCAGCTTGCTCGATACAATACATCCCGGCGTTGCGCAGCCGAGCAGAGGACCACCGGCCGACTGGATCGCTATACGCTGCATTGGATGCCCGCAGTTTCCACATAACACAACGCCGGATAACGGGTTGCGGCGCTTGCCGGTATTGCTCGGCGGATGATAGTGGCCGGAGAGTATGACCTGCACAGCGTCAAATTGCTCCTGCGAAATGATCGCCGGGTGTACGCCGTCGACAATGGTCCATTTCTCCGGGGCGTTGTAGATCGTCACGTGCTTTTCGTTTCCGCGCTGGCCGGGGCGCAGGTGCGTTTTGCGGTCCCAAACGATTTTCCCGCAGTACACCGGGTTCTTCAGTATCTTTGTGACCGTCGTTCGGGCGAAGCGTTCACCGCGGCGCGGCTTTGCACCAAGGCGGCTTACAGTATCCGCGATTGTCTTGGAGCCCATTCCTTGCTGATACAGGTCAAACATCATGCGCACGAACCTCGCCTCCTCTTCATTGATCTTGAGCGAGGGAAGCTTGCCGACACGCGCCTTATCATATCCATACGGCGCGTTTGCGATATAGCCGCCGTTCTCGATCGTCGCCTTGATGCCGCGGCGCAAGCGCTTCTTGATCATCTTGTACTCCTGACGACCCATGAAGCTCTCGAACTCTGTGTAAGTCTCGTCGATGTCGTCGCTCAAATCGTAGGTTTTGGCGGGCGTGATGATCTTCGTGCCGGAATACTTGAAAGCATCCAGTATCATGCCCTGATCCTGCATGGAGCCGCGGCCAAGGCGCTGAATGTCCATGCACAGCACACCGGTGTATTTCCCGGCCTCTATGGATTCCAGCATGCGGAGCATCTGCGGGCGGGCATACAGGCTGTCGCCGGAAACTACTTCTTCATAAACATCCTCCGGCAGTACAGTCAGATCATGCTGCACCATGTAGTTTTCCAGTGCCTGCCGGTGCCGCTGCAGCGTGACTTCAATCGGCTCCGAAGCATCGTCCGCGCGGCTTTTGCGCAGGTACATCGCATAACGCATATGATCACCTTTTTTGAAAATAATGCGAAAAAGTTATTGACTTTTAATAACTTTTGAGTTATAATATATTACAGAAAGAGAGGGAAAGACAATGCCTGAGATAGCTCGTTTTTACGGAATCATCATCAAGATCTTTTTGACCAGAGAACACAATCCGCCGCATTTCCACGCGGTGTACGGGGAGTACAACGGCAGCTTCGATATTGAGACGCTTGAAATGCTGGAAGGCGACCTTCCGAAGAAAGCGCAGAGCCTCATTCGAGAGTGGGCCGAGCAGTACAAAACCGACATCATGAACATGTGGAACACAAAAACCCTCAAGAAGCTCCCGCCCCTTGAATAAAGGGGCAGGGCTTCGCCCGTTTATGCAAAACTGAGCAGAAAGGAGCACAGTTTATGGCATTATCCATTCGTGTGAAAGAAGTCACACCGCTTGACAATCTCACGTTGTCCGTCCTGTTCGTGAACGGCGTCCGCAAGAAATATGACGTCAAGCAGCTTTTCGAAGAGTTCGGGCCGATGTTTGAGCCTCTGCGGGACAATCCCGCGCTGTTCAAGAATGTGCATGTCGACTGCGGCGGCTGCGGCATCGCCTGGAACGAGGACATCGACATTTCCGAATGCGAGCTTTGGGAGAACGGCACGGACGAGGAGAGCGGCGTATGACAGCAGAAGAAGCCAAACAGGAAATTGTGCAGGAGATCATTCGCCTCCGGCAGGAAAACGGTTGGAGCCAGAAGCACCTCGGAGAGCTGAGCGGCGTCCAGCAGCCGATCATCGCGCGCATGGAAACCGGCGCTACAACCCCGCAGCTCTCAACCATGATCAAGCTGCTCCTGCCGTTCGGCAAAACGCTTGCCGTTGTGCCGGCTGACGATGCAGGGGAGAAGAAGTGAAGACTCTAAAGAGAGGGAGCCTTTTGGGGCTCCCTTTTTTCGTCTCAAGCTCTATTTTTCAAAACGTTGCAATTATCTCCATAAAAAATCCGCCCTGCTTCTAAGTTTTTCTTGTATTGGCACGCGCCGGATGCGTAAAGAATATCCTCGTGAACACAACGCATTTGATTGCTGCATTCCAAATATTTCCCACAGCAACCAAATGACTGAAAGTTAAATGAAGATATGTATATTTTGTTGAGTAATCCGCGGATATCCTCCCTCTGAATTAAAAAATTGCGAAAAGTTGAAAGATCAATCCGTAAATACTCATCCGAACGGATTTGTGTGTAGGGAACGTCCAGCAAAGCAAAGTCCGATTCAAAGGTTTTGCTGAACGAAATATACTTCATTTTGCCCTTATCCTTTACACGAGCAAAAAGATGCTCACCGGAATCTGTACGATAGGGAGTAGGCAAGGCTTTAACCATCAGTGAGTAGAAATTTGCTTTGTTGTCTTTCGCATACAATGTGCTGGCCCGGATGTATCGAGCATCGATAACACCTTTGATTTCTGAAATAATCTCATCTATCACTATCTTTGCTCCTTTCACTTTTCCGCTGGGATCATTCGGGATTTTCCTGACTGCATTTCTTTGAAATACGCAGCTAAAACCTTATGTATTTTTCCCTCTACTTCGATAGCTAATATCTTAATCGCTTCGTGAGGACAGTAGCCAATAACACGACATTCACATGCATCGTCACATGATTTGTAATAGAATACCTTATCTGTAACATTTTTGGATGTTGCAAGTTTCCATGAAATCAGCAAAGCGTTCCTTTCTTCTTCCGAAGAAAATAGAATTATATCGTCCATATCAATAGAAACCTCCATTCAAGTTATATCAATTGCTTTTTATCATGTCGTAAAAAACATTTTCCGATATAACATCTAAATCTACTCCAGATAATTTAAGCTCTTCTGCTCTTTTTTGCTTTCGGCTTTTACCGTCTTTAATGCTAGAACAGTAATCATTGTTTCCCAGGACAAGATAGTTAGTTTTCTTTGTCACGCCATCTCCGCAAAGACCACCGTTATCCACAACAATCTGCATAGCCTCGCGGCGCGTCATTTTCTCAAGTGTGCCCGTAAAAACAAAAAGTTTTCCATAAATAGGACTATCCTCATCGAAGCTTTCATTCGAAGTTTTTATATCTTTGGCATGAAGATTATACGGTTTGTGCTTGTAAGATTTATGGCTTGGATAGAGTGATTGAAAGCTGATCCCCTTATCAGCTAGATACAGCTTCATTTTTTCATAGCAGGCGTATGTCTTTATAGCATCGGATAGCGCTCTATGCTCAATATTATCTTCTACGTTAAGCCTCTTAGTAACATCTACAAGACGGTGATGTCTTTGTTCGGTGAATATGCGTCTACTCAAACGCATGGTGTCTACAAAATCGTTTGAAATTGGAGTTCCTATTATATTCACACACGAATCATAAAGGAAATTTATATCAAAATTCACATTGTGTCCGACTATAATGCTTCCTCCCAGAAAAGATAGAAATTCTGGGAGAACTTTTTCTATGTCTGGAGCAGAAGATAACATTTCGTTTGTTATCCCAGTAAGAGAACTTATAAACGGATCAATCGGATATCCCGGATTCACAAGTGATTGAAATTTGTCGATGATTTTTCCATTAAGAACTTTTGCGGCGCCAACTTCTATAATATCATCCCACTTTGGATCCAAGCCGGTAGTTTCCAAATCGATGACAACGTAGTCGTTCACATCCTCAAGTAAACTATTCCCTTTAAATTCTCGCGGATTTTTCATTTTACCACCTCGAGACGTATTTAAGTAAAATCTCAAAACCACCTTGACAATCGAACGCACATTCGCTATCATAGAATATAGCAGAATAATTGTTCGATAAATCAAAGACCGAACAGCGATCAAACAAAACTGGAAAACATTTCCTGTTGATTATTTCAAGAATCTGTTATAAAATAAAACTGTAAAAAACAGGAAAACTCGGAAAGATACGGTCGATTTATTGTTCATACCCCAGCGCAAATTCAGAGACGAAAGCGGGAAGGCAGCATGAACGGATACGAAAAAGATGAAGTAGTTGAACTCGTAAACTCCTTATCGGAAGAAAATCAAATCAAGTTTTTTCGCTTTCTTGCTGAGCTAAGTAGCGAAGATAATTCAGCGCAGCGTCTTGATTTTCCTGAGAAAGCCGAGACATAATATCAGCGGCGATTTTCCCTTTATCAAAAGAACCTGTTTTGCTCCCGTCATCATTATTGATGGCGGGAGTTTTTTCTTTGCCTAAAAGATAATCTACCGAAACATCGAAATACTCAGCAATTTTTACTAATTGCTCTCTTTGGGGCGTAGCTCCTGATCGTTTCCATGTGCTTGGCAGACCTTTGCTTAGCCCGATTTCAATCGCAGCGCGTGTCGGCTTTATGTTTTTCTGCTTACACAAAGAACAATATAGGTCATAGAACATAAAAATCACCTGCTATTTTTGTGCATTACAGAAAAGTTTAAATGAATAAACATTTTGCCCTTGAAAAGTTTAATTATTTATACTATACTTAGGCTAAAGGCTGAACCACTTAAACCTTCTGGTATTCAAATTAATATTCATCAACTAAATAATAACATATAGGTTTAAGAAATTCAACTACATTTTAAAAAAGGAGGCGATAAAATGCCGGAAAGATGGACTGGACAACTCGTTAAGCTCATGCACATGAATGGAATTACCAGAATCCAGCTCGCGGACAAGCTCAGCTATACGCCGGAATATGTATCCATGGTTCTGAACGGGAAGCGACACCCACAGAATGCCGAAGAAGTTTTTCGCGCAGCTCTCAACGCCCTGATTGCTGAGAAGAAAAAAAAATAAAAGCCACTTCCAGATGGAAGCGGCGAGCGGGGGAGGTGATGGGGATAAAAATCTGTGCATACAGTGGAAAGCCGATATGCGAGCGCTGCAGGGGTCCGATTTATGTGTGTGATCCGAAGAAGAACACGCAATGTAGGAAAAATCATTGCTTAGACGGCTTCTGTGGATATACTCGGCATCCAAAATTCGCAAAGGATATCACTCCGCTTTGCCCACGTATAACAAAAGGTCTGAGAATCTAATTTAAAAAGGTAAAATGCCTTTGATTGAAAAAGAGCGATCTATCCGCAGCCCCGCCACACGCCGCTCGCGAAGCATATTTCTGCACGCCGATTGGAAAAACCTCCTTGATAATCGATACCGAGCGGCGGTTGGGAGGGCTGCGACATAGGACAACCCCGGCAAAACGTAAAAATGGAAACGAGGTGATTTTATTATGGCAAAGCCACGCAAGCCCAGAGACTTAGGCCAGCCGACCGTGATCGTCCGTTATGTGGACGCCACGCCGGAACAGGTGATGCAAAACCGGAAGAACATTGAAAACGCCCTTGATCGCATGTGGCGCGAAGTTTGCGGACTGCATCTCTACAATTTCGATTGGGGCGAAAAGCCCGAAGGATACGGGGAGGAACGCGTGGTATATCCGCAGATCTGACCCTCCTGTGAAATCAGAAATCCGGAAGGACAAAGAAAGGATGCATATGATGGAAAACCTATATGCTAAGCTTACGGCCGCGCACTCCCGCTTTTTACGAGAGCTGTGCGAACCGCACACCCTGAATACCATGGAGCTGTACTGCGAGTATGGATACTGCAAAGGCATTCTAGACGCCTCAGCCGAGATGCCGGACATCAATGACGAGGCCGCGCGCTACTGGGAGATGGGTCACATCGTCGAGACCATGCGTCAGGCACTGGAAGCACTGGAAAGGATTGAGGCGCATCCCCAGCACGTATCGCGCACTTGCAGTACGAGCAGATCTGAACACAAACCGGAAGAATAAAAAGAAAGGATGTTCAAAATGCTCTACATATTGGCCTGCATCGTCCTTGCGAGCGGCTTTGTGGTCTTGGCAGAGCTGCTCACGAGGGCGGCCGACCGCATCGGGATCACGGACAGGCTGTTCAAGCTGTTCGATCTGCCCGCAGATGAGCCGAAAGCCAACGTGATCTACGTCGATTTTAAGAAAGAAGAAAGGGAGATGCGTCATGGATGAGAAAATGAATCGCATAGAAGCGATTGCGCTGCCGATGTCGCGGTATTTCATCGGAATTTTTCAGGACGAAGAGAATCGGGCGCCAGTTTCCCGGATCGCCATAGACGATGAAAACGCAACCGACGTGTTCATTGCGTTCGTACTGGCGGCAAAAAATGCGCTCGGCGTCATCTCGCCGGAGGTTCGCCAAGAAGACCTGATCGGGTTTGTCGGTTTGATGAGCCGGCTTGCACTCCAGTATCTTCTCGAGTTCGGGGAGGCAGACGAATGAGCGCAAAAAAGAAAAGTGCCCCGACTGTTGGCGCAGCCGAAGGCACAAGGAAAAAATATCACACAAGCATTCTAGCACAGAAAGGCGGTGCGGTCAAGTGATTGCAAGCATTTCCGAAGAAATTGCCCGTGCCGCCAATGAAAACCGGATTGTCATTTCGCCAATTCCGATCGGCCAGCCTGTATTCGTCGTCGAGAAATGCAGATGCAGCCCGCTCTATGCAGAGAAATGCTGTCGTGCGGCAAAGCATCCGACCGGTGGCGCGCTGTGCTGTGAGCCGATCGGCTCAGACGGCCGCCGCTTTCGGTGCGCAATGGTGTATATGCGCCCGTTTGATTACGCCGTGCACAGCAAGAAGCTCGGCAAGACTGTATTCGAAAAGAAGCTGGACGCTCTTCTTGCAATCAAAAATATGATTCAGAAAGAACAGCACTGAAAATCACCGCCGCCCGGAATTCGCATTCGGGCGGCGAAACCGTAGCGGCGCAGGGCCGTGAAGCGGCCTTGTATTGTATCGTATCAAATCGACGAGACAGAAAAGGAATTCGAAAAATGAAATCCATGCTGAAAAAGATAAAATCGGGCAGGCTGCTCGAGGTGGAGTATTATCCGGCATGGGATAACGGAAAGCCAATCCCATCACGCGCACCGAAGAAAAAAAGATCCACAGAAGAGCAGGCCCGATACAATTACCGCCAGACTGTGAAAAAGGTCATCCGGCTTGTAAATGCCAATTTTGACAGCACTGATATTCTGATGCATCCCACATATCTGCAGGAGCAGGCGCCGGAAAGTGAAGAGCAGGCCCGGCGGGATATGGTGAATTACATACGCAGGCTGAAAACGTGGCGCGCCTCCACACTCAGAAAGCTGAAAGCCGAACCGCCCAGCCCGGCCAACCGCGAAAAGATCCGAAAACTTGAACAGCCTCTGCGCTATATCTATGTGATCGAAGAGGTGGTTTATAAGTCCGGTAAGAAAAAAGGGCTGAAAAACTATCATTTCCATGTTTTCATCACCGGAAGCGGCGCCGGAGACCGCGACGTATACGAAAGCCTGTGGAAAAAAGGTATGCGCGTCAACGCCGACCGTTTCCAGCCGGAGCGTTTCGGCCCGGAAGCTGCAGCGGTGTACATCACCAAGGACCCTCAGGGCGCGCGGCGATTTGCGTGTTCGAAAAATCTCGAAAAGCCCGAAGTCCGGCCGCCGGCTGACGCGCATCTTTCCCGCTGCGGACTGGAACGCGTCGCAAAGCAGCGTGTGGATGATGCCGGATACTGGGAGCGCAGGCATCGCGGGTATCGCTTTTTAAAGTGCTACAGCCGATACAACCGATATAACAGTTGCTGGTATGTGTCCGTGATTCTGTACAAGACAGACGGAGACCCGCCAGAATGGAAAATGCCGAATTGGATGGAGGATGAAGAATCATGACAACGATCAATCAAAAAATGCCGATGCTGAGCGAAGCAGAGGAGCAGGTGGCACTGTTTCGCTGGGCAGATTTTGAAAAATACAAATATCCGGAACTCGCGCTGCTGTATCATGTGCCGAACGGCGGGAGCCGGAACGCCATAGAAGCAAAACACCTTAAAATGCAGGGTGTAAGGGCCGGCGTGCCAGATCTCTGCCTGCCGGTTGCCCGCGGGAAATGGCACGGCCTTTATATCGAATTGAAGGCCGGCCGGAACAAAACCACACAGCTGCAGGACATGTGGCTCGAGAAATTGCGAGAACAGGATTATGTGGCCGAAGTCTGTTATGGATGGCGTCAGGCGGCCGAGGTTCTCGAAAAATACCTTGAATGGGGGAGAGAAGGTTGAATGCCGTGCAGATCAGCGGGCGGCTCGCGGCCGATCCGGAACTCAAGCATACGCAAAGTGGTACGCCGGTCACGTCGTTTTCCGTTGCCGTGGACAGGAACCGCTCGCAGAACGGCGAGAATAACGCCGACTTTTTCGGTGTTGTCGCGTGGCGGGGGACCGCCGAGCTTGTCAGTAAATACTGGCGGAAAGGCAAGTGGATCGAGGTATCGGGCCGCCTGCAGTCCCGCTCTTTTGAGGATCGCAACGGCCTGAAGCATAAGGTCGTGGAAATCGTTGCCGAAAGCGTCGGATTCGGCGGCGTGCGCAAAAGTGACGGTGCCGCCGCTTCCAATGAAACGAATCCGAAAGCGGCGGCTACGATCGTCCCGGAATACGATCCGGCCGAATTTGAAGAATTGAACGACGAGGATCTTCCGTTTTGAGGTGCGCAAATGGATTGGAAACGATATTTAAAGCTTTGTCAGCGCGCCTCCTGCAAAGACGGCTATGCGCTGGCATGGTGGACGGCAAAGTGGGAAAGCGGCGATCTCGTACGGTGGAAAGGCAATCTATATGTTCCGTATGATTACCGGTTCGGCTTTCGCGACGGAAACGCTACTGGAATCGCTATGTTGCGGAGCGCAAGGACACACTGTGTCTATGATGCGCCGATCAGCGAAGTGGAGGAATCAGCATGAAGGCCATATGTCGAATGACCAAAAAACAGGAACGTGCCATGCAGGCGGAAATGCTGCGACAGCTCAACAGTAATATGGCTTCCGATCTGGAAGCGACCTTTCTCTGGGCGCTGCACACGGAGTTTGGCTTCGGCGCCGAGCGCCTGCGGCGGTTTTACGACTGCGTCGCTGAAAGCCGCGAAGCCCTGCTCCGGCATTACGAGATGGAGGAAGATTCGCAGTTCATCCTGCTGTACAAGCTGAAGGAGATCGGGGTCGACCTGAAGAAATGGGATGCGGAGCAGAAACAGCACGTAACGATCCATGTGGGATAGAGGTGGTAAAGTGGAAACAGTCAAATTGGAGTTATATCACGATAATTTTCAGAATTACAAGCGATACAACATTCCAAAGGCACAGCTTGTGATTGCAGATATTCCGTATAATATCGGGGTTGATGCCTATGCGTCAAATCCGATGTGGTACAAAGACGGGGACAACAAAAACGGCGAAAGCAGCCTTGCAAAAGCCTCTTTTTTCAATTCGGACGGCCGCTTTAAAATTGCGGAATACATGCACTTTTGCAACCGGCTTTTAATCAAGGAGCCGAAAGAAAAAGGAAAAGCTCCGGCTATGATCGTGTTCTGTGCCTTCGAACAAATGCAAACTGTGATCGAATACGGAAAAAGATACGGGTTTGCAAAATCATATCCGTTGTTCTTCATCAAGAACTATTCCGCGCAGGTCCTCAAGGCAAACATGAAAATCGTTGGGGCAACCGAATATGCGGTCGTGCTCTATCGGAACAAGCTTCCGAAATTCAATAACCTGGGCCGCGATGGCAAAAAGCATATGGTCTTCAACTGGTTCGAGTGGAAACGGGACGACCGGAAGCAATACCCGAAAATTCATCCTACACAAAAGCCTGTAAGCGTACTGAAGCAGCTGATCGAAATTTTCACGGACGAAGGGGACGTTGTCATTGATCCGTGTGCCGGAAGCGGCGCGACGTTGCGTGCGGCGTATGAGCTTGGACGCCACAGCTATGGGTTTGAAATCGATAAAGGCTTCTACACGCAGGCAAAAGAAAAGATGTTGAGCAATATTCCGGTGCAGGTTTGCTTTGAGGGGGCATAGTATGGACGCAGAATTCCAAGCACAAAACGCCGTTTTCAGCCGTTGGATCGAGCACATCCCGCCTCTGGGTGCTGGTGATAAGTTGGTTCGGTGCGCACGATGCGGCAAAACGCCCGATGGAGGAAAGACGCCCTACTGTCCATACTGCGGGGCAAAAATGGAAAATGGAGGCTCAGTATGACCTACTGCCCGCCGGATTGCCCAAACCGCGCGCTGCACTGCCATGGCACATGCCAGCACTACCAGAAAGCGTATATCCTGCACACGCTCACCGATAAACGCGCCGCGCGCAGGGCCTCGGACGAGCGGGCATTCCACGCGGAGGAAAGCGCGCGGGTAGCCAGAAAAAAGAGATCGCAGAAATATGGAGACAAGGAGGAATAAGCGTGCGTGGACTGCAGCATGCCAACAAGCAGGAGACCGCATATCGGGCGAGCCGGCGCGCCTTAAACAGCTGGGGTAAGCAGAAAGACCGCACCGCATCGCGGAAACCCAAAAACAGAAAAAGGAGGTGATCGCATGACCCACTTATCCTTGTTCACGGGCATCGGCGGGCTCGACCTTGCCGCCGAATGGGCCGGGTTTGAGACTGTAGGCCAGTGCGAGTGGGCGGATTACCCCACGAAGGTGCTCGAAAAACACTGGCCGGACGTGCCGCGATGGCGGGACATCCGCACGCTGACAAAGGAGGGATTTTATGAACGGGCAGGACTGCGAACAGTTGACGTTATTTCCGGCGGATTCCCCTGCCAGCCCTTTTCTGTCGCCGGGAAGCGCCGAGGCGAGGAGGATGACCGTTACCTCTGGCCAGAAATGCTGCGCGTTATCCAGGAGCTCCGGCCCGCTTGGGTCGTTGGTGAGAACGTTGCTGGCATCGTCAGCATGGCGCTCGACCAGGTGCTTGCTGACCTGGAAGGTATCGGCTACGCCTGCCAGGCGCTTATTATTCCGGCTTGTGCCGTCGATGCCCCGCACCGGCGGGACCGGTGCGCGATTGTGGCCTACCGTATGCGCAACGGAGGCGAGGCAGGGGCTGCAGATTCGACGCCCCGGAAAGAAAGGGGTACAGCAAAGCCTGAGTACTGCGGTTCGCTTATGGCCGACGCCGAGTGCATCGGACTGCGGGAGAACGGCGATCAATCCGCACGTGACCCAAAACGGAACGATCCGGCACATTGGGAAAAACGGCGCACAGAGCTATGCGAGGCTGGATGCGGTAGCAGCACTTTTTCCGACCCCGAAAGCCAACGCGGGGACCGGGGCGAGCAGATCGCCGAATCGGCAAGGTGCCCAGGACCTCCAAACGGTTTGTGGTGGGACACTGAACCCGACGTGGGTCGAGTGGCTCATGGGGATCCCCATCGGGTGGACAGACTCAGATGCTTAGGCAACGCCGTCGTGCCGCAGCAGTTTTATCCGATTTTTCGAGCCATTGCGTACGTAATACAGGAAAGAACAAACTCGGAAATGGAGTGGTGAAAAAAATGACGAAAAGCGAAGTTATTGCAAGATACGGCGACAAAGATGGGTATATCAACTGCATGACATGCCCGCTGAAAGAACTGTGCGATATGAACTACAGCGGATTTGAAGATTGCTGGGACGCAATTCAAACGGCATTTGAGGATTGTCGCCAAGAAATCAGTAAAGAAGATGCGGATAAACGACGCATCTTGATGCTCCGCGGCGAGAAAATCCCGTGCAGTCTTTGCCGATATGCGCCGCCGTCCATTGACACAGACAAGCCGTGCAGGTATTGCCCGGCACAGGGACAAGAAAGGCAGGACGACTGACAATGACCAAAAAGCGATTTGTAAAGCTGGCCATGTCACATGGGATGAGCAGGAATGAAGCGAATCAGCTGGCGCAGAGCGTCCTTGTATACGGTTCTTACGATACGATGTATGCGGAGAAGCGCGCGACATGGGCTGTGCTCCGGTTTAGTCGGTCTTTTTGGAAGTTAGGTGTAACCGCAGCGGAAGCGGCGAGAAGCATAGGGAGACTGTGTGCAATCGGAATCGATTTGAAGAACAGGAGGAACCAATAAGTGTGTGAAATTATTTTTCGCGGGAAAGAAAAGAATACAAAAAAGTGGGTACATGGAGGTTACGCAAGCAAAAGCGAAACAACGTATGCTTTTGCGGAAGACTACGAAAAAAAACCGGTAGAAACAAAGCATTACATTGTAGCTGACGAAATGACGGATTGGGGACTTCCGAACAAACTTGTATGCTACGAAGTTATTCCGGAAACAATTGGCCAATACACCGGCTTGAAAGACAAAAACGGTGTGAAGATTTTTGATGGCGATATTTGCTTGTTTGATCCCGGAAAAGAAGAAAGAGCGAATTTTGTGGTCGGGTGGTGTGAAGGCGGATGGATGGTAGAGGGAAATGGACAAGATGATATCGACGAGCTTGATGGATTCTTTTGCGTGCGTTGCGAAGTCATCGGAAACATCCACGACAATCCGGAGTTGCGTTTTAAAGAGGGATCCACATGACCAGAAAACGCTTTGTAAAGCTCGCGATGTCCCACGGAATGCAGAGAAACGAGGCAGAGGCATTGGCAAATTGCGTCCATGTCTATGGATCCTACCATACAATGTATGAAGAAAAACGAGCAACATGGGCTGTTATCCATCTTGAGCGTGCATTTCAAAAATTCAGTGTAACCGCCGCGGAAGCGGCGCGAAGTCTCGATACGCTTTGCGCCGCAGGAACTACTATATAAATGGAAAGCAAATGAAACTGGAGGGATGTGCATGACAAAAGAGCTTTTGGAGCAATACCCGGACATCTGCGCGGAGCTGGCGGACCTTGAGCGCGCAGCACGGACGCCGGTCAGCGATGTGGTGTCCGGGTCGAGCGGCGAGTATCCCTATACACAGCACGCTGTGCGGGTGGAAGGACTGCCGCCGGAGCAGCATCGTGAGTTGATCGAGAGGCTGCGCGGGCAAAAGGCAGAAATCGAGCAGTTTGTTTTTGCGCTCAAAGACGCAAAGATGCTTCGCGTGGCAAAGCTCCGGGCGCTACAGGGGTTATCGTGGAAGAATGTCGCCGCCAATATGGGACACAAATATTCCGAAAGCGGCGTTAAAAAGATATACTCGAAAATTTTTTTGTGATTTGGGTACGTTTTTCCCCTTTTTCCCGAAAGTGTCGATATAATAAATAATAGAGGAATTTTGCAGAGAGGCAGGCAGCTTGCAGGCTGTCTGCTTCTCTTATCTTTTTTGAGGGGCTTGTTCAGTGCTTGCTTTTGGAAAAGGAGCGAGCATGGAAAGAAACATCATCTACAACGAAGATTGTATCGCGGGTATGAGCCGGTTGCCGGATGCATCCGTCGATATGATTCTGACAGATCTGCCGTATGGCGTGACCGGCTGCCGGTGGGATAGCCTGATCCCGTTTGAAGCGCTTTGGAAACAGTTTCTGCGCATCGCAAAGGATAACGCAGCCATTGTTCTGACGGCGGCACAACCATTCACCGCGCGGCTGATCTCGAGCCAGCTGAAGCTGTTCCGATATTGCTGGTATTGGTCG
>ULQP01074988.1_pt1 | contig 14416 bp, 6 predicted proteins | sample 1954571 | NCBI WGS metagenome assembly ULQP01 (sample SAMEA4835657, study PRJEB28245) | human gut metagenome | biome: gut microbiome; material: fecal sample | place: Denmark | collected 2008 | reverse complement strand
CCGAAGAAATTTCCGATACCCATTGCAGGCTCTAATACATTCCCCTTTTCAAATCCCATACGTTCTAAGGTGTCATAAATACTGCGGATGATTGCAGGACTGGTATAGTGGGCATTTAAGGTGCTTTCCCTTGCAGAAGCGTACTCCTGCGGCGATAACAATTCCTTTAACTGCTGATATTCTCCCGCCCATACAGATTTGCTTTCATCAAAGGCATCGGCAAGCCCGCCCCAGCCAACATACTGTGATAAAATCTGCTGTTCTTCCGATGTGGCGATACGCTTCTCGCTCTCCACCTTTTCCAAAGTACGGATTGCTTCTATATTTCGTCTGAATTTCTCTTTCGCACTGCCTACTCCTAACGCATCGTCCGTGATATGGAAATTGACCGCATTGGATTTATCAATCTTTGGTGCAGACTGCTTCACAGGCTTTTCTATGGCAGGTTCTACCAATGGCTTTTGGACATCGTGTCCAGAAGTGACAGGCTTCTGTTCCATGCCTTGCAGATAATCTTCTGCTTCTTCTTTCGTTTCAAACGTAGGGATTGTCCCGTCTGCATCCGTATAATAATCTTCCCTGGCATTATCCCATACCGCAAAATCCTGTCCCGGTTCAAAGGCATCGCTGGTTTCTCCCACAGAAAAACGAGGTTCATCTTCCGGTATATCTTCTGTCCCCTCAATGCGTGAAAATACCTCTGCTTCATGTCGGTCAATATCTTCCATCGCCGTAACATTCAGATAATCGGTTTCCACTTCTTCCCTGTCTGGTTTATATCCATATTCAAAATGGACATTCCCATTTACAAGTACATAAAAGAACTCATTATCCTGCAAAGAATTTCCAAGCACATAAGTGTCCTCTCCGGACTTCCATTCATCAATCTTTAAGCACAACTGATCATCTATCGTTACCTGCTGTGCCGCAAGTTCCTTTTCCTGCTCCATATACCGCCTTGTCTGGTTAATAAACCCATTCAAGACCGCAGGGTTGGAACCAACAATCAAATCCCGGTTCTCCCACATGGCATACGGTTCTATGGACTTTGCCCACTCTTTATTATCCGGAGAAAATCTTCCGTCATGGCTTAGATATGTGACCGTATTGGCAAGTACATAGCTGACACGCTCGCTGCCAAATCGTTTGATGACTTTCTCTGCCGTTTCCTTTGGCAGACGATACCCGTCAAACTTTTCTGCAATCGTCCGCTCAATGGCTTCCTTACAGGCTGCCTTTGTTTTTCTCTCGATTGCTGCCTGTGCTTTTTCAAGGGCTTTTTGTGCTTCTTCCTCTTTGTACTTTGCATAGGCTTCTTTCCCCGCCGGAGATAAATACTTATCTTCCTCTACCAGTTTGCGTATACGCTTTTCCACCACTTTCCACGATAAAAGCACTTGTGCATACGGTTCGCTGATATTCCCCTTTTTCAGTTCGATACCTTTAAAATCATGATCTTCCCAACTGTGGTCTGAGCCTGCAAGTGCATGGGAACTTCCGCCTGTACCGTATTCTTTTTTCAAAAAATCGGCTGCTTCTTTGCTGTCATGTCCCTCTTTGAAATACTCATAGATACGGAACGAACCATGTGAAAAGCCGCTTCCCCTGCCTAGCCTGTGGTCAATTTCATCCTGCGTGATAAAATCCTCTTTTTTGATGTCCACATGGTCTGCTGTCGGAAATGTCTGCTTCTCTAAGAGCTGGTTTCCAAGTTCTTCCCGCAGCTCCTCTTTCGGCATAACAGAACGGAAACCCAATTTTTTCACTCCCGTTTTCAACTGATGAAGAGCCTGATCCATGTGGGCGGCAAGCAGTTCCACGCCCTCCCTCGTAGAAAGCATCTCTAAAAGCCGTGCGTGGGAATCAGGATAATTCCCTGCTTTTAACCCCAGTTCTTCCGGCAGTTCTCCCATACCATCCCGAAAGAAGAAAAACAAATGCCCTGCAATCCGTTCACGTTCCGCTTCATCCACAAGGTAGGCTTCATTTGCACCCATATAAGTGCCGTTTACCACCTGTGACCGTATTTGGGCTTCTACCTCCTGCCAGCTCATCTGAAACACCGGATGTTCCGCCGATGTGCCGTATCCCACACGCATACCGCCCTCATCGAACCATACTGCAAGCTGTTTTCCATTAAATTCAAAGCCTTTTCCGGTTGTACCGTATTCCTTCTGTAAAAATGCAGTCATTTCTTCCGGTGTCTTGCCCTGCTGATATTTGGCATAGATACGCTTTCTGCTGTTATCCCTGCCACCGCCACTCCGGATAATATCCGCTAACTGTTCCGGCGGTATCTTTGCCACTGGCTGAATCGGCATTGCTTCCTCTGCCTGTTTTACGGCAAGATTCCCCGCCTGCTCCGTGAACATGGTAAACAAATCGAGCTGCTGATACATTCCGTTTGTTTCAATCTTCTCTGCTTCTTCTCTCGGAAGTAAATACACACCATCCTCAATGTAAGAATAAACAAGGAAACGTGCCTCATCCCATGACAGCCTGCTTTCCGCTTCACGGGTCAGATAATTTCCTTTCCACAGAGTAATGCCATCCTCGTCAGCTCGATAACCACCCCGCAGTTCCTCAATGTTAAATTCCGTGTATTCTTCCATACGGAATGAGTTTTTCAGATATTCTGCCTGTATCTTTGCATCCTGCTCCATCTGAAAATAGCCCGCTATCTCCGGTCTTTTATGCTTCAGGAACTCATCGCTGCATAAAATGCCACGCTGCAACGCCTCTCCCTGCTCCATTTCAGATAATTCGGGCAAAAAAGAACCGGATAATGAATCTTTCTCACTATCCGGCTCTGCCGTTTCTGTATGAATTTGTATATCCGGGCTTAAATATAAATCAGCTCCGTCAATATGCTCTCCTCCGCTGCGTGTCTGATGTTGTTCATCTTCGCTGTCCACTTCATCGGATCGGCTGCTTTCAGTTTCTCGGTCACGCCCTCGGTTTTCGCCATCCGGCTGGTCATAACTTCCATTCTCTGTTCTGCCTGCTCCTGTATCTCCAGACAGTGTGCTTTCAATTCGCCCGTCAGTATCATGCCTTGATAAATCCCTTTCCGGTGTTCTTTCAGAAAGTTCTTCCTCATCAGTCCGTACTTTGTCAGCATTCCCTCCGGCTCCTCGTTCACGGTCAGGTTCGGAATCAGATAGTCCCCGTTCTTCTCGTATGTCAGTTTCATGTGCTGTATCCTCCTTTTGCTTTTGTTCTTCTATTTTGGATTGCTGTGTTTCTTTTTCGCTTTCACGCTTTAACGCATTATAGTATACATCAGACATATTTGCAAATGTTTTTTCTGATTTTTCCGGGGAAGTTACCGAATCTTCTTTTACGGGTTTTTCCTCCGCCTTTTTTAAGGCATTTTGCCTTGCAAGCTGACGGTTATATGCTCCTATGGTTCTTCCTATTTCCATGAGAATAGGCTTACACATATCCGTTGTAGCTGTGCCGATAACAGACAGGGTTTTTGTGGTATTAAAATCGCTGATATAAGAAAAATCAAGTTCGTCCCTCCACATTTCCATGTCTGCACCGCAACGTGACAGCAAGGTATATGCAATGCTCGATGACAACGTATCACGAAGCCGTACTCCCACATTAAACTCATCAAGTTCCTCTAAAAAACTGCCCTCTTTCACATATTCAATTTCCGGCAGAAGCTCTTCATAATAATCCTGTGCAATCCGGTCAGCAAGTTCCAATAGCCGCTGTTCAAAAGAGAGCGTTCTATCTGTTTCTCCGTAGGTCTTTTCAAGTTGGGCAAGCACCGTTTCCTGATGTTCCTCTCTAAGCTCCCAAAGATATGGATCACGCCCGATTCTTCTTGCCTTATGCACATCGGATATGTCAAAAACATATTTTAACCTTGGACGCTCCCTTTCCGTATCTAACAAGGCAATCCCTTTTGCTCCCCGGTTTACCCAGCAATTCATTTTTTCATTCCATATCTCAATGGAAGCACAGGCTGTCGCATCCGGTCTTTGTGCATAAATGAGCATCTGCTCATGGAACGGATATTTGTAGAGCCTTGCGGCAGTGGTCAGATAGCTTGTCCACTCCTGCCCGTTTTTTGCCACCTGCCTTGCGGTATCTTCCGCCAGAGCAGAAATCATCTGATATTTTGTTATCATAAGCATTCCTCCAAAACAGCGGAGGGGATAAGCCCCGCCGCCTTATTCATAAAAACCATGTTCCTCAATGCCTTTTTCTAAAATAGTACCAATCAGTTCCGATAAATTCCCCCCATTTAACTCACTTACCACAATGAGCTTTGCAAGGATGTCCTTTTCCACCGGAATTGCATATTTTTCTTCATCAGGACACAGCTCATGCACACAAATTCCCAACGCATCTGCAATTTTACAGAGGGTAGTAATATCCGGTTCCCGGATTCCTGCCAGAATATCCATAATCACGTTTTCCCGGACACCACACGCCAGAGAAAGCTCTGGAATACTAATGTCCTGCTCCTTCATGGCACTTAAAATCTTATCTCCTGTACTGTAAATAACGGTCTTTTTCATTTCTGTATTCATCGTCCTATCTCCTTTTCACTTCGCTGCTCTTTTTGGGAAATTCCATTTTGAACCTATACTGCGAACCTTTCATTTCCTTTCCGTCTTTTATGTAGGAATAATCTTCAATCCCCTCCGGAATCAAGTACGCATCATAGCCTCCTTTCTTCCCTTTCAGTCCTTTTACAAGAGTCTTTTTGCCCTCCAGCAGACTTTTTATCTGGCTGTCGGAAAGCACTGTTCCCATCGCCCTGCCCACATTCATGCCGCATTTATTCCTGCAATACGCACCGAATTTTCCTTTTACCACATCGCCGCCGCATTTCGGGCATTTACCAAATACCTCCTGTGTAGTCCCGAATAAGGACTTCTGTTCATCGCTGATGCTGTGATAGGTCTGCACCAGTTCCCGTACCATATCTTCAATGCCAGCCATGAACTCCTGCATGGAATATTCGCCCTTTGCCACTAAAGTCAGGGCATTTTCCCAGTCTGCTGTGAGTTTTGGGGATTTTACCAAATCCGGCAGAACGGTAATCAGCTTCATGCCATCCTCTGTTGGCAGCATCTGTTTTTTCTCACGCTTTACAAATCCGTCTTTGACCAGCTTCTCGATAATGTCTGCTCTGGTGGCAGGTGTGCCAAGTCCCTTACGCTCCACATCATCGCCCATCTCTTCCGCTCCGGCCCGTTCCATAGCGGACAGCAGGCTGTCCTCTGTAAAGTGCTTCGGCGGCTGTGTAAAATGCTCCGTTACCTTTGTCTGCATAACCGGAAACGTCATGCCTTCTGACAGTTCCGGCAGCTTCTTTTCTTCTTTGTCCTCCTCTGTTTTCTCAACCTTATAGGTGCGTTTCAGTGCAGCTTCAAAATCTTTCCAGCCGTTCTGCAGAACCGTTTTTCCAGATACACGAAAGCTGTAACCTCCGCAGGAAAACTCTGCTTTTACGGTTTCATACAGGTGCTTCTCCCCTGTGGCACATAACAGGCGGTTCGCAGAAAGGGAAAGGATTTTCATTTCTCCCTCCGGCACAGTGGAAAGATCTGTTTTGGTAATCTCCATTGTCGGAATGATTGCATGGTGGTCTGTGACTTTTTTACTGTTCAGCACTCTTTTTATATCCGGTGTATCTTTCGTCTGTTCTTCAAACAAAATTGCCTGATAGACAGCACCGATTACCGCCCTTGCAGTGTCCTCCATGTCATCGGATAAATACTGGCTGTCCGTTCTCGGATAGGTAACCAGCTTCTTTTCATAAAGGCTCTGCGTATACTCTAAGGTCTGCTTTGCCGTGAAACCAAAAATACGGTTGGCATCCCTTTGAAGTGTCGTAAGGTCATAGAGCTTCGGCGGTGCAACGCTTTTATTTTCCTTTAATACCGAACGAACCTCCGCTCTCTGACTTTCACACGCTGCAGCAATATGTTCCGCCCCTGCCTTATCGTCAATCCGCTCTGTAACGGCATCCATCCCATCCATCAGGATATGAGCCATGTAATACTGCTCTTTCTGAAAATCCATAATCTGTACTTCCCGGTCTACCAGCATGGCAAGGGTGGGCGTCTGCACCCTGCCGACCTTTAATACCTTGCCGCCATATAACACCGTAAATAATCTCGTACCATTCAGTCCTACAAGCCAGTCTGCCTGCTGTCTGCAAAGTGCAGAGTGATACAGACTGTCATATTCGCTGCCCGGTTTTAAACTGGCAAATCCCTCACGGATTGCACATTCCTCCATTGAGGAAATCCACAAGCGTTTCATCGGCTTTTTGCAGCCTGCCTGTTCATAGACCAGACGGAAGATAAGCTCTCCTTCCCGTCCGGCATCGGTGGCACATACCACGCTGTCCACTCTGCTGTCACGCATCAATTCTTTTAATACTTTGTACTGTGCCGCCGTATCCTTTTTCACTTCATGCTGCCACTGCTCCGGAATCATAGGAAGGCTTTTATAACTCCATTTTTTCCATGCCTCCGAATAAGCCTCCGGCTGTGCCAGCTCTACCAGATGTCCCACACACCATGAAACGAGATAGCCGTTTCCCTCCACATAACCGTCTTTTCTCTCTTTTGCACCGATGACATGGGCGATTGCCTGTGCCACACTCGGTTTCTCTGTGATCACTAACTGCATCCTTATTCCTCCTGTCCGTCAAAGAAATCTTCTTCGGAATCTTCCTCTGACTCCTCATCTTCATTTTCGTATTCTTCCTCTTCTTCCTCGTCCTCATCTTCATCCTCGATGAAGTCCTCTTTCTTCTTGCGGACAACCTTAAAATAGTAAGCTCCGCCGATGAAAAGAACGGCAGCACCGCCCATCAACAGATAAAAAATCATCGGATTCGGCTCTTTTTTCACTTCCTGCTCCGGTTCTGTATCTTCCGTGTTTTCCGCTGTTTCTGCATTTTCGGTTTCCGGCTCACTGTCTGATGTGTCCGTCTGTTCCCCGTTATTGTTCGGCAACGCACCTTCCCCATTCGGGATTGTAGACTCCAACGCTGCGGAATTTTTCGGTAAGGTTTCGCTGTTATCGGAAGTTGTATTTAACAGGTCATTTTCTGTAATCTCGGTCAGGAAATACACCTTTTCTTCCTCTCCGTCCCGGTCAATAACCAGATAAAAGACTTTATCTGTTGCCGTCTGAATGGTGTAAAATTCTTTTCCCAGCCCGGACTTTTCTGTATTTTCCGTTTGCCCGCTTTCCGCCTTTTCTGCGGCATCCGCTTCTTTCATCGCCTGTTTTTTCTGCTCGGCAGGGCTGCTTGACTGTGAAGTGGTATTTCCATTACTGTCCGTTTTCGTATGTTCCGTTACTGTTCCTGTGGCACTTCCCGGTTTGGTAGGCTTCGCACTCTCCGGGAGCTGCTCTGCCGGATTTTTGTCACTGGTATCGGCAGGGTCTTTGTAATACGGATTTTTCGTCTTATAAATCTCCGACATATTTCCGGCATTGTCCATTGCATAAATCGTAAAATACTCATACCCTGCATCAAACTGTTGCAGACGGATATTTAATGTACCGCCTGTCAGCTCTGTAAATTCATATCCGTTGACATAGACTGCCTTTGCACCGGAATCGGTATCATGTACCTGTATGCTTAACAGTCCGTCACTGACTGCCGCATTTAAGGTAGGTTTTACGGTATCAAAACACTTGATTGCACGGTTTTTCTCATAGGTATTGCCTTTCTGGTCTGTGACAAGCACATACACGGTACAGTTCTCTGAAATCTTTAACTTCCTGTCCTCTGTCACATCTGTCCAGCTTCCGTTCTGCCCTACCTTTGCCTGAATTTTTGCTATCTCAAAATTCCCGGTCTGTGCCGTATCTGCCACACTGAATGAAACGGAAGCCGTATCATTATGCCAGTCCTCCGGCTGATTGATCTTTATGGTTACATTCGGCTTTTTATAAGTACAGAGCTTATAATCCTTCGCACAGACAGGGCAGTTTTTATCATAATCATACGCCCCGCATTTATCCTCACAGCTACATACCGGCTCCGGTGTTTCATTCCCCGATACCGTACTGTCCCCGGTGCTTTCTTCGGTACTTCCCTCCGTTTCATTCTCACCCGGTGTCTGTTCCGTGCTTTCCTCCGGCTTTTTATCTTCCTCCGGTTTGGCAGTTTCCGTTTCCTGTTCCGTTTCTCCGGCAAAAACGCTCATTGCATAATTGCCACTCATGGAAAATGCCGCCGCAGGCATACAAAATAATACGGCAGATAATGCAAGCGACAGAGCCGCCTTAGATGATAATTTCATTTTCTTCATGGCTGTAAGCCTCCTTTTCTCCTGATTGTGCTGTTTCTCTCTGTTCTTTTTCTTTTAACAGACGTAAGATTTCTTCCTCGCTGACTTTATTCAGTAAAATCAGCCGATCCAAAGAGATTTTATTCTTTTCAATAAATTTCATCTTCTCCGCATCCTCCGCCATCTGAAGCTGTTCCGCCAAGTCCTTTTCTCTTTCCTGCAATCCTGCAAGCTGTTCCCGGACTCTGGAAAGCTCCTTTACAATTCTTTCTTTCGTCATAAATTTTCACTTCCCTGTTAATTTAATCTTCCAAACGCATAGAAATGGCTTTGCCAGTAGGAAGAATTGATTGAAGCATAACTAATTGGATCTCCGCAGTGAATCATTACCCCGTTTCCGCAGTAAATCCCCACATGGCTTACTGGTACACCCGAATTGTATGTACCCGTGAAAAAGATAATATCCCCGGCTTTTGCATCCGCTGCCGACACAGGCGTACACTGGTCATAAATTCCCTGTGCCGTGGTGCGTGGCAGGTTGTGGACTCCACTGTTTGTAAACACCCAACAGACAAAACCGGAACAGTCAAAACTGGTAGACGGACTGGAACCGCCCCATACATAGGGATAACCTAAATATCTTGCCGCTTCTTCCATTAAAGCCTGCACGGTTGCATCATCGTAAGAATCCGGCGGTATGGCATTTCCACCGCCACTTCCGCTGCTCGGTGCTTCGCCGTACAAGGTATCTGTACCTGCTTCAAAATAAAATAACGGGTTATAATACTCCCCGTTATACAGACATTCGATATGCAAATGGCTTCCGCTGCTGCTTCCTGTATTTCCCGTAGTCCCGATGACATCTCCATGCGTCACGCTCTGCCCTGCCCGGACACTCAAACGCTCCATGTGGGCATATTTCGTACAATATCCTTTCTCGTCCTCAATCACGACATAATTCCCGTAACTGCTGTCATACGTTGCCGTTGTCACGGTTCCGTCCATCGCCGCATACACGGTTGTCCCCGTTGGAACAGCTATATCCACGCCCCGGTGCAACTGCTCCTGCTCTGTCACCGGATTGATACGCCAGCCGTAATAACTGCTCACATAGTTATACCAATACAAATCAAGCGGTTTATAAAACTGCTGTGTCAGCCCGTGGGTCTGCTTATAAAGAGCAAACAAATCTCTCTGCTCCTCTTTCATGTGTCCGGCAACAACAAAATTCAAATCTTTTGCTGTCAGGGTCACTTCCAAAATTGTTACGGTATATTCTTCTTCCTCTTCATACTCATACTCTTCCTCTGTTTCTTCCCCTGTGACCGGGTCTGTTACCGTATGAGTGCCAGTTTTCGTTACCGTCCTCGTCCTTACCTCTTCGATTGGATTTAAGGTCAGCGTATACATCTCTCCAAACAGAGCTTCGATTTCTCCCTGCACTTCACTTGCCGTAAATTCTGTATGGACTGCCGACAGATAACTGATTAAGGCAAACGGGTCATGTCCGATAGCCGCCAGATTATAGCGGTACTCATCATAATCCGGATATGTCGTTTCTATGGCATCAATCTCTGCCTGCAACTCCTTTTCCAGCTCAGAAAATGCTAAGTCTGCCGCATCAATTTCCGCCGGAACACTCATATAACTTCCCGCCAGAGTTGTACCGATTCCCTCTGAAAACATCGCTCCGCAGGAGGATGCCGCTGTCATAATCATCACAAGAAGCAGTGCCAACGCTCCTATGGCAAACAGCATGGAAGCATTTTTTGTCGCAATCTCCTGTATCTTTCTGGCTGTCACTGTCACAAGATTTCCTGACTTTGCTGCGGTTTCCTTTGCTGTTTTAGCAGTCTGCCCCGCCCTCCTTGCTTTGGCATATTCCCGTTTGATACGCTGTTTTTGAAGCCTTTTCTGCAACTGCTTTTTCAAGGTCTTTTCCTGCATTTCGGGATTTTCCTCGATAAACTTCTGATAGCGGAAATTGATTTCTTTCTGTACCTGCTTTTTCTCAAGTTTCTCTGCTTTCTCCCGCCGCCTTTCGGCTTTGCCTTTATAATGCCGTTTGGAAAAACGATAGACATCTTCTGTCCGCTGTTCTATCTTATGAGCCGCCTCCACACCGGAATTTTCCTTTTCCACCTCGGCAACCTTACTATGGGCAAAATTGGAATACTCCATACCCGCCCTGCCTGCGGCTCTTTTTACCGGACCGTCCGGCTTGAATGGCTTATCTTTTTTTACCGTAGTCAGAACATATTTTGTTTTTCCGGTCTTTTCATCAAAAACACGCTCCAGAGAATACTCTGTTTTCTTCGGAAGCTTCTTTTGAGCCGTTTCTGCCTTTTTCCCTGCTTTTTCCGCTTTCTTTTGCAGCCTATCTAACTTTTTACTGCCTTGAAATTCCGGTTCTGCCGCTTCGGTAAATGTGGTGTCCTTTGTCTGGAAATTCTGCTCAAAATCAGAGGTTTTTGTCTTTTCCCGGCTTTGATATTCCCTCCTTTGATACCTGCCTTTCTTCTGCGACTGATGATAGGTGTCCCTGCGGCGGTAATCATCGCCGGAATGTTTTTCTTCTGTTTCCTCTGTAAAAGTGCTGTCCGGCTGTATAAAGTCACTCCCCGACTTATCTCCGGCTTCTGCACCCTCGGACTTTTGGACATTCTGTCCAGAAGTATCTGTTTTCTGATACTTCACTGTACTTTCTGACCTCTGGACATTCTGTCCAGAAGTGGTATCTGCATCTCTCGGCTGATATGCTACGGATTTTTTCTTTTTACCGTTCTTTCCCTCTTTTGGAATTTCTCCGATAAAAGAATTTTTCTCCTGTGCAAATACAGCCATTTTCTTTTTCTTATCTTCTGCCATGTAGCTTCCTCCACATTATTTTTCCTTTGTTTTTCCCTTTGCATATCCTGTCGGGTCATAATCCTTAAAATCCGGCACAGCATGGAACAACCATTTATTATTTACCCACCGTTGCAGTTTCCTTGTTTCCGGCGGTGCTGTCGGCTTTTCGTAGACCATCACAAAAGGTTCGTAACCCATTTCACGCAGGGTATAAATGCGATATAAGTCCTGTTCCTGCGTACTCCCATAGTTAGTAAGTACATAGACACGTCTTTTCCGATAATCTTTTACAGAAGTAAGGTCAGAAAATTTTCTGAAATACGGTGTCAGGTCATCTTCCGGATTATCCCATGCAAAATGCAGCATTTTTGTCTTTACTTTGTTGAGTGCCTTTACTTTTTCCGGTGTGATCAGACGAATATCCAATCCCTGTGTAAAATCTACGGTTGCCCCACTATCTGCAAGCTGCCCTAACAACCGTTTCCAATCGGGACAGGCTAAAATATTGGCATCCAGTAATGTGATTTTTCTCTGTCCACTCCAAAACTCAGACAAATCCGCTACTGCCTCTGTTTTTCTTCCCTCTTTTTCTCCCACGATGCAGAAGCCGCAGCCACGGGGACACCCCCGTGACAGGAAACCATAAGCCGTATCTGAAAACTGCGAATACAAGCCATAATCGGGATAACTATGCTCCACTTCCTCCTCCAGTTTATTCTTCAGTCCATAACCCGTACCGCCTTTAATGATACAGTCCGCATGAATCCCACCTGTAAAATCTTTCGTATAAGTATCTGTAAATACCCTGCTCATATAAACAAGGTCATATTTCTTTCTGCCATCATGCCATTCCACTGTATCGCCTCTTGCCTTATGATATGCAGATAGTTTCATTAAGCAGAGATTTGGAAAATGATGTCCGTCCACATCAATCAACCCTATTTTCAAATTCATTCCACCTCCTGCCTTACGCTTTCCTCCGGGCGGGTATTCATAATCGCATAGGTCTTTGTATCGGACGGATATTTGTCTACAAACGGGATAACCACGTTATCAAACAGTATCAGACCACACCCCGGCTCCGAATTCGTCACATGGGCAAGCTGCTTTTCTGACAGTCCCAGCTTATCTGCAAGAATTGCCTGATCTTTTGCATTTTGATTCAAAAGATAGATAAAATCCGAATTGCCGAGGATTCCCTCGATTTCCTCCGACTTCAAAAAATCGCCCACATTCTGCGTCAGTCCTGTCGGAATACCGCCCCATTTACGGAAACGCTTCCAGATTTCCACCGAATACACAGCGGTCTGTTTTTCCTTCAGCAAAAGGTGGAACTCATCACAGTAATAGCGGGTGGCAATCTTACGCTCCCGGTTCTGAGATACCCTGTTCCAGACCGCATCCTGCACGATTAACATTCCAAGCTCTTTTAACTGGTTTCCCAAGTCCCTGATGTCAAAACACATGATACGGTTCTGACTGTCTACATTGGTGCGGTGATTAAAATAATTCTGTGAACCATGCACATACAGCACAAGGGAGTTTGCAATCCGTTCTGCCTTTTTGTTCTTATGCTCTAACAGGGCATTATACAAATCCTCAAGGACTGGCATATTCTCCGGCACGGGATTTTCAAAATAATCATCGTAAATATGACGGATACATTCATCAATGATACCTTTCTCATCATTTTCCAGACCGTTCTTTCCTCCGGCAATCAAATCACACAGGGTAATGATAAAATCGGATTTCAGCTTCAACGCTTCTTTATCCCCCTTATGCGAAAGCTGTATATCCATCGGATTTAAGTAATCTTTGGAATTGGTTGCCAGCCGCACCACCTGCCCATGCAACGCTCCCACAAGGGCAAAATACTCTCCCTCCGGATCGCAGACCACAATATCGTCCTTTGTCATCAGGAAACAGGATAAAATCTCCCGCTTTGCACTAAAGGACTTTCCGCTTCCCGGCGTACCGAGTATCACACCGTTGGGTGTACGCAGCCTTTTCCTGTCTGCCATAATCATGTTGTTACTTAGGGCATTTAAGCCATAATAAATAGCCGGAGCTGGCATAAATAATTCCTGCGTACAAAACGGCACTAAGATAGCTGTACTCTTTGTTGTCAAATCCCTCTCAATCCCTGTTTCATTACAGCCAATCGGAGCAGATGCCATCAGTCCCTGTTCCTGTAAATACTGCATACACCTTAAATTACAGTTTGCCTGCTGGATAATACCGGATACCCGCTGTGTGATATTTTCCAACGCACGTTTACTTCTTCCATAACAGGTAATCAGAAATGTTATTTTTACCATCTTCTGATTGCTGCTGTTCAAATCGTCCAAAAGGTCAAGGGTGTCTTTTTCATAAGTAATGATGTCTGTCGGAAGAATATCCATGTCATAACCGGAGCGTACCGCTTTCTTCTGCTCCTCAATCTTCATCTTCTGGATATTCGTCAACGCACCTTTCAACATCTTGATTGCCTTAACCGGGTCCATCGTCTGCAAGTGCATGGTAATGGTCAGGTTATCATCAAGGTCAAGCAGCTTTTTTAACAGTTCATCATCAAACTTCGGAGCGATGATGTCCAGATAGTGAACACTGCCATACATCTTTCCCGCCTTAAAACGGCTCGGATAGCGAAAGTCAAATCCCGGCGGGGCAATATAATCTTTCACGCTTTTTCCGGACTCTGCCAGCTCCTGAAAAGAAAAACGGAAAGGCTCCATGGTATCCTGATTAAAATACTCATGCAGGATACGCAGGCGTTCCTTTCCGTCAAGACTTTTTGCGTGTGTGCCAAGATTGGTAAAATTCTTAATTACATCGGCTTCTATGCTGGCAAGTTTTGCCCTCGCCTCCTTGAAGCCTCTGCTCTCAATCCCGAAAATCAGATACTTTGATTTTATAATACCGTTATTCCCCTTTGCTGCCTGTTTCTTTAACATCTGCGTATATTCCTCACGAATATCGTCAAAGTCATCGCCCTGCAAAGGAATGTCAAACTGGTCAATTAAGGTCTGCTCGTTGACCTGCCGATTGAACAGAAACAGCTCAAACTTAATAGACGGGTCAAAATAATTGATAAGCCTGCTGTATTCCTCCAGTATTTCCCCCTTATCCTCGATTTCCAAAAGGTCATAGTTTATATCATAAAACTCTACCATTTTTGTATAAAACGTAGAAGTTACCTGACAGATACCGTCCCGATACATCTTTTTGAATGTTATGGTTTTCTGTGCCGTAGTCGGTTTCTCTGCGTTTTTATGGCTGCCTGC
>ULQP01035154.1_pt1 | contig 14452 bp, 9 predicted proteins | sample 1954571 | NCBI WGS metagenome assembly ULQP01 (sample SAMEA4835657, study PRJEB28245) | human gut metagenome | biome: gut microbiome; material: fecal sample | place: Denmark | collected 2008 | reverse complement strand
GCTTATGGCAGCGTCCATCGAGCAAGCCGAGCTTGTGTGCTGGGCAGATCTCGGGTGCGAGGCTGTGCGCAGACTCACGGTTAAGGATATGCCGCTTACCGTCGCGATCGACAGTCAGGGCAATGATTTGTATAAGCTCGGAAGAGCGCAGTATTTAAAAGAGGTAGAAAAATAATGGACTACGCAAAGAAATCGCTTGAATTGCACTATGAACTCAAGGGCAAGATCGAGGTCGCCTCGCGTATGAAGGCAAATGATCGCCAGTCGCTCAGCCTTGCCTACACACCCGGCGTTGCCGCGCCCTGCCTTGAGATACAAAAGGATGTAAACAAAAGCTATGAGCTTACGCGACGCTGGAATACCGTCGCCGTTGTCACCGACGGAACGGCCGTTCTCGGCCTCGGTGATATAGGCCCCGAGGCCGGAATGCCGGTCATGGAGGGCAAATGCCTGCTGTTTAAGGAGTTCGGCGGCGTCGATGCCATTCCGCTGTGCATCCGCAGCAAGGATGTTGACGAGATCGTAAACACCGTCTATCTTCTTGCAGGCTCGTTTGGCGGCGTGAACCTTGAGGATATCTCCGCACCGCGCTGCTTTGAGATAGAGCGCAAACTCAAGGAGCGCTGCGATATCCCCGTTTTCCACGATGACCAGCACGGAACGGCGGTCATAATGCTGGCCGGACTTATGAACGCGCTGAAGGTCGTCGGCAAGCGTCTTGAGGACGTGAAGATCGTAACCTCCGGCGCAGGAGCTGCCGGAATAGCTATCATAAAGCTGCTCGTTTCCGTCGGTGCGGGAAATGTAGTCATGACCGACAGAACCGGCGCCATATTTAACGGCCGCCCCGGCCTTAATCCCGCAAAGCAGGAGATCGCGGAAGCAACGAACCGCGCCTGCGAAAAGGGAACACTTGCCGACGTTATCAAGGACGCGGACGTGTTCATCGGAGTATCCGCCCCCGGAGTCTTGACCTCCGACATGGTGCGGACTATGGCACACGACGCGATAGTGTTTGCCTGCGCAAACCCCACGCCGGAGATATTCCCCGATGAAGCAAAGCGCGCCGGCGCCGCAATTGTCAGCACGGGCCGCAGCGATTATCCAAATCAGATCAACAACGTCCTTGCGTTCCCCGGCATATTCCGCGGTGCGCTGGATGCCCGTGCATCTGATATAAACGACGAGATGAAGATCGCCGCTGCGCATGCTCTTGCAGGTATGGTAGGCGAGGATAAGCTCTCCTGCGACAATATCCTGCCGCAGGCATTTGACGAGGGCGTGGGCGAGACCGTTGCCGCCGCCGTTAAGGCCGCCGCGATAAAAAGCGGAGTCGCAAGAATATGAAAAAGCGTCTTTTCGGCGCGTCGGCAGGCATAATAGCAGTTATTCTTGTTTTCGGCCTTGTGTCGTTTCTGCTTACACCCTATGCAAAGACCTATTCGGCAGAGCACGTTTCGCAGTCAAAAAAGCAGATAGCGCTCACTTTTGACGACGGCCCCGGCAAGCACACGCAGCAGCTTCTTGACGGACTGCGCGAGCGCAATGTGAAAGCCAGCTTCTTTCTTATGGGCAGCAAGGTCGAAAAGCGCCCGGAGATAGTCAAGACCATGCATGACGACGGCCACCTCATCGGCTGCCACACATGGTCGCACATAAGCTTTTTTGAGCACACCGACGAAGAGATAGCCGAGGAGATCGACCGCACGAATAAGCTTATAGAGAGCATAACGGGTGAGTATCCACGATTTCTGCGTCCGCCGTACGGCTATTACACAGGTGCCATGCTCAATAAGATCGACAGTATTGCCATTCTATGGTCTGCCTCGCCGCGCGACTGGGTGCATATCGACGAGGAGTATATCTACAACTGGTTTCTCGACCATGCGCGCGACGGGGATATAATCCTCCTGCACGACACAAAGGACGCTACGGTCCCGGCAGTCCTGCGCGCGATCGATACGCTTACAGAGCAGGGCTTTGAATTTGTCCGCGTTGACGAGCTTTTGTGCCGCAACGGCGATAAGCTCGCCCCCGGCCTTGCGTATCGCTTCTGCCCGTACGACAGCAGAGCGTGGTATATTTAAAAAATCGTATATTATCCACAAATCTGAGAGCTAAAATTTTAAATATCTCATAATTTCTTGTTGAACGTATGAGTGATAAAATATTAATGCAAAGTGTAGGAAATATATATGCATTATAAGGAGGGCAACATGAAAAAGGCGCTGATAGCAATGCTGCTGATGGCAATATTTCTTATAGGCGGCGGTGGACTCGTGAGCATGCTGTTCACACATGCGCTTGGCGGCGGTGTTGAACAGAGCTACATTTATCCTATCTATGGCGCGATAATCGTGCTGACCGGAGTTATCGTTGGTGCGGCGCAGGTAATCGTGAATGAAATCAGGAACCAGAAGAACAAGGAAAACGAAGACAGAGAATAGTCCAAATTGGCTATTCTCTGTCTTTGTATTTTATCAAATTATTACCGTGAAGCAGCTGCCCGAGCCGGGAGCGGATTCAACGCTAACCGAGCCGCCGTGCAGCTCGGCAATTTCCTTTACGAGAGGAAGTCCGAGACCACTGCCGGAGTTTTCACTCCGCGAAGCGTCGGCCTGCCAGAAGCGCTGCCATATCTTATCCTGCTCATCGGGAGCAATGCCTATGCCGTCGTCGCGCACGGTGAGCTTCATCCTGCCGTCTGCGCGCCGAAGCGTAAGCCATATGTTGCCGCCCTCGTTGCCGTAGCGGTATGCGTTCTGCAAAAGGTTCTGCACAAGGCTTGCAAACAGCTGCGCATTGTAGCGCGCGCATATTCCGTCCGCGATATCCGTGTGCACGCTTATGCCGCGCCTGTCCTCGGGCATATAGTCCTCGCATACCTCGCGCACAAGCTCCGACACGTCGCCCTCGGCAAGGGGATAGCGCTCAGTGCCCTGCTGGAGCCGTGTAAGGCTCAGCAGATGGTTTACGAGCAATGACATGTTGTCTGCCTGTTCGTCGATAACGTCAAGCGTTCGCAGGAAATCCTCGCGCGTTACGTCCTTGCGCTTTGCGCGGTCGCAGCTTGCTCTTATGACGGTTATCGGAGTTCTCAGCTCGTGAGAAGCGTCGGAGGTAAACTGCTTTTCCGCGGAAAACGAGCGCTCGAGCCTGTCAAACATGCCGTCAAAGGTGTTTGAAAGCGCGATAAGCTCCGATGGGCCGCTGTGCAGCGCTATGCGCTCGGTGAGGTCGTTGCCGTCGCTTATCGAGTTTGCCGTCTGAGTTATTTTTTCGACCGGCGCAAAGGCCTGCTTGGAGATTATCCAGCCGCCGATTATGCTGATTATAAGTATCACCGGCAGCAGCATGGCGGTCATTATAATGACGGTGTGCGCCGCGCCGTAGTCGTCGGTCCCGGGGGCAATGCCGCGTATCCAGATCGTCTGCCCGTCACGGGTCACAAGCTGTGCATCGTACACAAAAAACTCGTCGCCGTCAAGCGGAATGCTTTGGACTACGTATTCGTCAAACGGAATATCCGAGGGATTAAGCCCATCGACCGTGACGCCGCGAAGAAGCTTTCCCGTTTCGTCGTAAAACGCGCAGTAAACTCCGCGGATATAAAAATCAACGTCGTCCCAGGCAATATCGCTGTGCTCGGCCTCAAATTTTTCCTCGTTGTGAGAGACCGTTTCAACAAGCCGCTCGGGCGAATCGTTTACAAGCCCTGTGCGATCGACCCAGATGATGAAAAACAGCATGATGGCACACAGGATCAGCATCATTGCCGCTATCCAAACCGTCAGCCTGAGCTTTGCAGACATCCTCAGTCCTCCCTGAGCACCCAGCCGATGCCCCAAACGGTGTGTATAAGCTTCTTGTCAAAGCCCTCGTCGATTTTTTTACGCAGGTAGCCGATGTATACGTTGACGACGTTCGAGCCACCCTCGTATTTATAGTTCCAGAGATTGTTCTCGATCTGTTCACGAGAGAGGACCATGCCCTTGTTGCGCATCATAAATTCAAGAAGCGCATACTCCTTCGCGGTCAGGTCAATAACTTTTCCGCCGCGCGTGACCTGCTTTGCCGCAATGTCGAGAGTGAGATCTGCAAGCTTGTATATGTTTGAGTGATTGTCGCCGCTTTTGCGCGCCATAACATGTATAACGGCTATAAGCTCGCGAAAGTCAAAGGGCTTTACCATGTAGTAATCGCCGCCGGATTCAAGTCCGCGCACCTTGTCGGAAACGCTGTCGCGCGATGTAAGGTACACCACCGGCGTTTTGCAGCCGTCAGCGCGCAGTCTGCGCACAAGCTCGAAGCCGTCCATCTTCGGCATCATTATATCGAGCACGATAACGTCGTATTCCGCGCATTCGCAAAGCTCCAGCGCCTCAAGACCGTTGAAGCAGGAGTCAACGCTGTACCCCTCGTCGAGTATTGCCTCGGAAATCATCCTGTTAAGGTGCCTTTCGTCTTCAACAACAAGCGTTCTCATATCTCTCATCCTCCCGTTTTTTCCTTATTCTATTTGCGATTAATTATATTGTCAATGCCCTCTAATCCTTCTCTAATAATTTTCTCATTATTTTCTCATTTTTCAAGTGTAAAATAATTATGGATATTTATATCTATACAATAACATCCTCAAGGAGGACGGAAGATGAAGAACGGATTCAAACGGGCGCTGAGCATGCTTTTGTGCCTCACCATGGTACTGGGGCTGTTTTGCTATGCTCCGGAGGCTTCTGCGGCGGTTGACAGCAGCGGCTATGAATGCACAGGCTCTGTCGAGCAGCTTCTGAGGGCAAGCAGCGACGCTGTTGCCGGTCAGTGCTACCGAATAGTCAATAACGACGATGTCATAGCGCTTGCCGACTATGTTGCCGCCGGAAGAAACACCAAGGGCGTTACATTCTATCTGAAGGCCGATGTCGATATGCGCCGCAATACATGGAACGGTATCGGCACGGATAAGTACGCCTTTGAAGGCACGCTCGACGGCTGCGGATACGCGGTCGTGGGTCTGATAACATATCTTTTCAAAAACGCCGGTGCCAATGCCGTCATCATGAACCTCGGCGTTAACGGTGTTTCAAACGGCGCAAACGCGGCCGGCATAGCATCGACGCTGTCCGGCAAGATCGTAAACTGCTGGAGCGCCGTCAAGGTCGGCGGAACCGGCAATAACGGCGGCCTTGCCGCGATCGTCACGGGCGGCAAGATCATAAACAGCGCAAACTACGGCAGCGTAAGCGGCACCGGCAATGTCGGCGCTATTGCAGGCAAGGTTGCCAATGCGCAGATCGAGTGTGCCTATTATGCCTACAACAGCGCGGACAACAACGGCAGCGTCGGCAGCAGGGATGCCGCCAGCAGCATTGACACACTCCGCTTCTCATCCAGCCCCACCGTCTGCCTGACGGAGAAGGAAAAAACCGTCGGCAGCGTAACGAGCGACGATCTCGTTGAGCTTCTCAACGCATGGACGTCGGCCGACGGCGGCGCGAAATGGCGCAAGTGGGTTTTGAATACGACCGCCGAAGGCATAGAGCGCACGGGCGGAAAGTACCCCAATCCCTCTCAGGCTTACCCCGGCTATTCGGCAGAAACGCCTGTTTATAAAGACAGTGTCCCCATGGAAACGCTCTATGAGTCGCAGTCGGATGCGCAGCCCGGCATATGCTACAGCATAGGCGACGTAAAAGAGCTTGAGATGCTCGCAAAATTCGTAAACGAGGGTCACAATACCGAGGGCGCGACCTTCTTCCTCACAGGCGACCTCAGCATCGTAATAAACGGCTCGTTTTATAAGGGCGAGAGCTGGGTGCCCATAGGGAACAGCGAGACCAACAGCTTTAAGGGCGTTTTCGACGGCCAGGGCTTTGTCATAAACGAGCTTATTATAAATAAGTGCAACGATCCTGCCGGCCTGTTTGGCTATGTCAACAGCACCAATGCTGTTATCAAAAACGTCGGCGTCGGCGGCGGCATAACCGCAAACGACTATGCCGGCGGCATTGTCGGCTTCCTGCGTGCCGGCACGGTGTCAAACTGCTGGGTGGGCATGAACGTAAACGGCGATAAGGCAACAGGCGAGATCGTCGGCTATATGGACAATGCGCGCGTATATAACTGCGCGGCCTACGGTACGGCTACGGATAACCATAAGTATGGCGCAATAGTCGGCGAATCGACCGTAAACAGCACCGTGCAGTATTGCTACTACAGTAATGACAACTCCGACGTCTCCGGGACCCCGAGCGTCGGAAACTACAGCATAAACGTTCCCTTTAAGATCACAAACGGAGACTATACGCTCACGCGCAGCGTGAATATAAACGGGCAGAAAACGCTCAAGGTGCTCAATGCGCTCAACTATTGGGTCGATACGCTCGGCGCAAATCAGAACATGCGCCACTGGAAGCAGGACATGTCTCCTGCCAGCATTGCCCGTCTGCGCGGAAGCTTCCCGGCGCATATATATTTTAACGATCCCTCGAGCCTAGAATATATAAGCGAGCAGCCTGAGGAGGTCGATCGCACCGATAATCCGTATAACGTGATCTATAAATGCACTGCGACAATGACGGAGCTGTACGACAGTAAAACGGATGCTCTGGCCGGAGGAAACTACAGTATATCCACCGGCGACGAGCTCGGACTTTTGTCGAAGTACGTTCAGGAGGGCTATTCCACAAGGGATGCAAACTTCTATCTGACCGATAACGTCAATATCACGACTCAGGGCATCGACGTCGAGGGCGCAGGCTGGGTCCCCATAGGCACGACGCTCAATAACCACCAGGGCATATCCACCATTACATATTTCCGCGGAAATTTTGACGGCTGCGGATACACCGTATCGGGACTGTATCTTGTATCAGACTTCATCGACATGGCCGGACTTTTCGGCCAGTGCTGGGGCAGCACCATAAGAAACCTCGGCGTTGCCGGCGAGATGCTCGCCGATGACGAGGTCGGCGGCATAGTCGGCAGAGCAAACAGCTGCACTATCGAAAACTGCTGGTCGTCCGTTATCATTCAGGCCTCCACCGAGGTCGGCGGCATAGTTGGCTATGCGCACAATTCCACCATAAATAACTGCGCTGCCTACGGACCGCTTTACACCACCAGCGACGAGGGCGAGAAGTCCGGCTTTGTCGGGCGGTCAAACGGCTCGACCTTCAATAACTGCTACTATCTCTACGGCCTTATCGACGATTTCTACAATAAGACCGATAAGGACAGCGTTTTTAACGACTGCATGTACTTCAAGTACGATGTTGACGGAACGCAGAAATGCACCCTCAAGCGGGCCGTCACCATCGACAGCTACACCGGCGACGATATGCTCGAGGCGCTCAACGCCTGGGTCTATAAGCAGGACAGCGAGCTTTACTGCTCGTGGCACACCGCCTCGTCCATAAACGAGATACCCGGCGCAAACGGCTATTTCCCGGTTCTCGTAAACCCCAAGCTGAGCGGCACCGGCGCGGACGACGGCTACTGCGGCGACTATGAGGCGACAAACACCATGCGCGCACTGTACAGCACACGCTCCGACGGCGTCGAGGGCGGCTGCTACAGCATAAGCAATATGGACGATCTCGTTGCGTTCAGAAAATATGTCAACGAAGGCTACAAGACCAAGGACATAATCTTCTTCATGACGCATGATATCGACATGTCCTTAAGCTACTCGGCCGCAAGCGGAACCTCGTGGACGCCCGTTGGCACGGTGAAGGAGCCGTTCAAGGGAATATTCGACGGTCAGGGCTATACGCTCAAGTATCTGTACATAAACAGCACGGCCGACGATCAGGGATTCTTCGGCCAGGTGACGGGCAACAGCGCCGTAGTTAAAAACCTCGGCATCAGCGGTTCGGTAACGTCCAAGGGCGTAAACTCTGCGGCCATATGCGCAGATTTCAATTTCGGCACGATAGCAAACTGCTGGTCGAGCTGCAATGTTGCAGGCGCGGCAAACTCCGGCGGCATTATCGGCGGCGGCAATATGGGCACCGTCATTAACTGCACAAGCTACGGCGCAGTAAACGGCGCATCGACCTACGGCGCAATTGCCGGCGCTCCGGTCGGTACGGTGCTCAAATACTGCTATTATCTCTACGGTACCTGCCAGCAGGGCTATCCTTCGGATAAGGGCGTTTTGTATCCCACGGTGCAGAGCTTCAACGGCACCGGCGCTGCATGCATACTCGCAGAGTATGTGACTGTTGAGGGAACGCGCACCAGGAACGTGTCCTCGGCGCTCAAAATGTACGTCGATGCCCATCCCGAGACTAACTACTGCTACTGGGGCATAGGCGACTCCGAGGAGTATTACCTCCAGGGCGTCACCGGCTTCCCGGTGCTCATCTCCGCGTCCGACACAAAGGGCGATCATGACTACAAGCAGTATCAGGCCGAGTTCAAGGATAAAAAGTATTTCTCCGTTTTGGCGGCTCTCAAGGACGCAAACGCTGCCGAGGGCGGCGGCGTCGTGACGCTGCTTATAAACGCTCAGCTAAAAAACCGCGAGGATATAGTCTTTGACGATGATGTTACGCTCAACACCGCCGACTTTTCGCTCATAATTATGTCCAATGTCTCCGTAAAGAGCATGAACCAGCTCCTCGGCACGTTCATAATAAAAAGGGGTGGACTTATAAACCTCAATGGGGATAAGTTCATTTACTCGCAGCCGAAGGCCGACGATTCGTGCAACAGTGCGTTCTATTCAAAGGAAAGCCTGACCATCCAGACCGTCGCGACCGAGGAGCCCACGGCATACGATCTTACTTTCTACAGCGGCGAATTTATCGTAAACGCGGCTCTCGATTCCGGCAATCCTCATAAGATACCCGGCGGCAGCAAGCTTACGATCAAGGAAAGGGCCACGCTTAATGTCGAGCGCAACGCCCGCATACGCACGACCGGCGGTGCTCAGATATTTGACTACGGCACCATAAAGATTGGTAACGCGACGCTTGACCGCAACAAGGGAAGCCGCATAGTCGGCATTCTTGAAGACAAGAGCGGAACCGTGACTTTGCCGTTTATCTACTACGAAGGATATCATCTGCGCGGCTGGGCGGCAAACGACGAGCTGTATGCTGCCGGCAGCAGCGTTGAGGTGCCGACGGCGACCACCTTCACCGCGAGCTGGGCGATCGGCGACAGGCTCGATCCCTATCCCGGCGATGACAGCTACACCGATGACGGCGAGCTTGTGTATGAGTTCAAGATCCACGTCATTCAGGCCGAGGGCGGAAAGATAAGCCCCGAGACGATGAATGTCGCGCGCGGCGAAACGCTCAAATTCAAGGTCGAAGCCTCCGAGGGCTACTACATCAAAAATGTGCTTGTTGACGGCGTGAGCGCGACTCTTGACGATAACGGCGAATATCAGTTCATAAGCGTCGGTGAGGATCACAGCATAACGGCCATGTTTGCCAGATACACAAACACGGACTATAATAGTTATGTAAACCGCTTTACCGACGTTAAGCCAAGCGATTGGTGCTATAACAATATTCGGTTTGCCTACACGATGGGGCTTATGCAGGGCACGACGGCAACAACGTTCTCTCCCGATGACCCAACCGTCAGGTCGCAGTTTATAACCGTTTTGTGGCGCATGTCCGGCAGTCCGACCGTACCCGGAGACGGATGCAAGTTCACGGATATCAGCAAGAGCAATTATTATTACGAGGCCGTCCGCTGGGGCGTTGCAAACGGCATAATTAACGGATTTTCCGAAACGAGCTTCGTTCCGAACGGAAAGCTTACGCGCGAGCAGCTTGTTACGATGCTGTTCCGCTACGCAAAGAATTATGCCGGCGACGATGTGTCCAAGTATGACACGACCAATATCCTCGGCTACTCCGATGTGCTGAAGATATCCAAAGGCATGACGCAGCCCTTCCAGTGGGCGATCGGCGCAGGAATAATAACCGGAACGAGCAGCACAACGCTCACTCCGCAGGGAACTGCGACCCGCGCCCAGATAGCTGCGATACTTTCGCGCTACTGCAACCAGTTTGTCCTCAAGGTCCCCGTGATAATGTAAGACTAATCTCCCGGCCTTTTGCCGGGAGATTTTTGTGCTTATAGCGCATTTTCCTATTGACAAAATAGGAAATGAATATTAATATAACAGCGTTATATAACTATGTTATATGAAGGGGGAGAGCATAATGTCCATTGACGATATATCGACGCTTGAGCGCATACACAGTGCGGCAAAGGCCGAGTTTATGGAAAAGGGCTATCGCTCGTCCTCTCTTCGCAGCATAGTTAAAGCCGCCGGAGTCACGACCGGGGCGTTCTACGGCTATTATGCCGGCAAGCAGGAGCTGTTTGCCGCGCTTGTGGACGAGGAGTATAGGTACATAATCGGCGCATATAAGGATGCTCTCACCGAATTTGAGCAGCTTCCCATAGAACAGAAGCCCGAGCATATGGGCAAGGCCGGGCATGCGTGCATGGTGAAAATGCTTGAGTATTCCTTCGACCATCACGACGCGCTGTTTCTCATTCTCCGCCGCTCGGAGGGCACAAAGTATTCCGGCATGATCGACGAGCTTGTTGAGCTTGAGGTCGAGGGTACGCACAATTACTACGAAGTGCTCCGTCAACTCGGAAACACCGTGCCGCATATCGACGAGCACCTTGAGCATATCCTTGTGACCGGCATGATGAATGCCGTTTTCGAGATGATAGTTCACGATATGCCGCAGGCCGATGCAGGCAGATATCTTGACGAGCTTGCCGAATTTTACACGGCAGGCTGGCTGAAAATTATGGGTCAGTAAATCGTTTAATTTTTTGGTCTTGAGTTAGCAAAGGCTAACTCAAGACGGATCAAATATCGGGAAGCATTGCTTTCCGGAGCTTAATTTTAAACAGGGAGGCAGTCCATTTGAAAAAACAATCAAATCTCGGCCGGCTGCTGAGCTATGCCGGCAGCAGAAAGATACTCTCGTATCTTTCGTGGTTCTTTGCCGCCGTGAGCGCGCTCATAGCGCTCGTGCCGTTCTGGTACATATGGCGGATACTCAAGGAAGTGATAGAGGTCGCGCCGAATTTCGGCAAAGCGGTTAACATAACGCACTACGGCTGGATGGCCGTGCTGTTTGCCGTCGCCGCCGTTTTGGTGTATATAACGGGGCTTATGTGCTCGCACATGGCGGCGTTCCGCATAGCAACGAACATGCGCATAGAAATGACAGAGCATATCTCGAAGCTTCCGCTCGGCGTTATCGAGCAGTTCGGAAGCGGCAAGCTGCGCCGCACGATATCCGAAACGACAGGCGCGACCGAGGCGTATCTTGCCCATCAGCTGCCGGATAAGGCCAAGGCAATAGCAAACATAGTCGGCATGCTCGCTTTGCTTGCCGTGTTCGACTGGCGTCTCGGGCTTTTGAGCCTTGTTCCGGTGCTGCTTGCGTTTATCTGCATGAGCGGCATGACGGGCAAAAACATGCAGCGCAAGATGACCGAGTATCAGAATGCGCTGGCGGATATGTCAAACGAGGCAGTTGAGTATGTCCGCGGCATCCCGGTCGTGAAAACCTTCGGCCAGACCGTGTTCTCGTTTAAAAAATTCAAGGGAACGATCGATAATTACGAGAAGTGGACGACGTCGTATACGCTCGATATGCGCGGACCGATGATGCTGTATACGCTGGCGATAAACAGCGTTTTCGCTTTCCTGATAGTCGGTGCTTTCTGGTTCTCGCACGGCACGGTGACTCCGAAGCTGCTGCTTGACGTGCTGTTTTATATCATCATAACGCCCGTTATAACGCTTACTATGACAAGCCTCATGTATATGAGCGAAAACAATATGATCGTTGCCGATGCGATAGAGCGCGTTGACCGTGTTCTTAAGCTCTCTGAGCTTAGCACATCGGATAATGTGCAGCATCCGACGGACGGCTCTGTTGAGCTTGAAAACGTGAGCTTTTCCTATGACGGCAGCAAAAATGCCGTGGATAATGTTTCGCTGAAAATCGCCGATGGACAGACGGTTGCGTTTGTCGGCCCGTCAGGCGGCGGAAAATCGACCCTCGCGAGCATCATCGCCCGATTTTTCGATCCGCAATCGGGCAGCGTCAGGATAGGAGGAGCCGACGTCAGGCAGATCCCCAAAGACGAGCTTATGAACACGGTCTCCTTCGTGTTCCAGAACAGCAGGCTCATCAAGGGCAGCATACTTGACAATGTACGTCTCAGCAAGCCCGAGGCGAGCGAGACCGAGGTCATGGCGGCGCTCAGGGCTGCACAGTGCATGGATATAATCGAAAAATTTCCGCAGGGCGTGAACACAGTCATCGGAAGCGATGGCATTTATCTCTCCGGCGGTGAGATGCAGCGCATTGCCATTGCTCGCGCTATGCTCAAAAACGCGCCGGTGCTCATCCTTGACGAGGCAACCGCCTTTGCAGACCCGGATAACGAGGTCAAAGTGCAGCAGGCGCTCGGCGAGCTTGCGCGCGGCAAAACCGTCATTATGATAGCCCACCGCCTGTCAACCGTCGCAAACGCCGACCGCATCTTCGTCCTGCGCGACGGCAAGGTGATCGAAGACGGAAGGTTTGACGAGCTGAAGGCCCAAAACGGACTGTTTGCCGACATGTGGAGCGATTATCAGAAGTCGGTGCAGTGGAAAGTTGCAAAGGAGGCGTAAGACATGGTAGAAAAACTTCAAAGGCGCTTTGCGCTCTCGCGCAAGGGCGCTGTGGACACGATAAAGGGCAGCCTGCTGTGCGCACTGCAAAACATATCATTCATGCTGCCGGTGTATATGCTGTATTGCCTTGTGTCGGATATGCTCGGCGGCGCGCTCACGGCCTCGCGCATCCCGTTTTACGCCGCCGGCACGGTCATATGCGCCGCAGTGATCTTGGTGTGTACATATCTTCAGTATAACAGCACATTCCTCGCAACGTATATCGAAACCGGCGTGCGCAGGATAGGCCTTGCCGAAAAGCTGCGCAGGATACCGCTTTCGTTTTTCGGAAAGAAGGATCTTGCAGACCTCACCTCGGCTATCATGAACGACTGCGCGGTGCTCGAAACGAGCCAGTCGCACCATATCTGTCCGCTCATCGGCGCGATAATATCAACAACGCTTATTGCGATTTCGCTGTTTATATTCAACTGGCGCATGGCGCTTGCGTCCGTGTGGGTGCTGCCGGTTGCATTCTGCATAGTCGGCCTTGCTGCCGGAGTGCAGAAAAAGCTCTCGGCAAAATCCATGGCCGCAAGGCTCAGCTGCGAGGACGGCATTCAGGAGTGTATGGAGTCCATGCCCGATCTGCGTGCGAACAACGCCGAAAGGCGCTATCTTGACGGACTTAACAAAAAGCTGCGCGCATTTGAAGGCCGCCTTACAAAGTCCGAGCTTGGAACGGCGGTGTTTGTTGTTACCGCAAGCCTCGTGCTGCGCCTCGGAATAGCCACAACGGCGCTTGTCGGTTCGTATCTTCTCGTTGCCGGCGAGCTTGATATCATAACGTTTTTCATGTTCCTGCTCGTGGTTTCGCGCCTTTATGATCCTCTTGAAGGCTCGCTGCAAAACCTTGCCGCCATAATTTCAACGAGCACGAATATCAAGCGCATGAACGAAATACTTGACCACCCCGTTCAGGAGGGCGAGGATAAGCTCACAAACGACGGCTGCGATATCGTGTTCGATCACGTCGGCTTTGCCTATGACGGCGGCGAGACCGTGCTGCGCGATGTGTCGTTTACCGCAAAGCAGGGCGAGGTCACGGCGCTCGTCGGCCCGTCAGGCGGCGGCAAGACCACCGTTTCGCGCCTTGCTGCGCGCTTTTGGGATGTCGGCCGCGGCAGCATAAAGGTCGGCGGAATGGATGTGTCAAATATAGACCCCGAAACGCTCATGAGCCTGTACTCCATTGTGTTTCAGGATGTAACGCTGTTTGACAACACTGTTATGGAGAATATCCGCATCGGCAAAAAAGACGCAAGCGACGAGGAGGTAATGGCGGCGGCGCGCCTTGCAAACGTTGCCGAGTTTGTCGAGAAGCTGCCGGATAAGTGGAACTCGAATATTGGCGAGAACGGCTGCGAGCTGTCCGGTGGAGAACGTCAGCGAATATCCATAGCACGCGCTTTCCTGAAGGATGCGCCGATAATACTGCTCGACGAGGCAACTGCAAGCCTTGACGTTGAAAACGAAACGGCCATCCAAACCGCGCTATCTCGCCTTATAAAGAACAAAACGGTGCTTATAATTGCCCACCGCATGCGCACCGTCTCCGGCGCGGATAAGATCGTTGTTTTGAAGGACGGCCTTGTTTCCGAGCAGGGCTCGCCCGAGGAGCTTTATAAGAAAAACGGAACGTTTGCCCACATGGTAAAGCTTCAAACCGAAAGCGAAAGCTGGAAAATTGAAGCCTGAATATGATAAAAACTCCGTATCTGAATTTTC
>ULQP01066517.1_pt1 | contig 14757 bp, 14 predicted proteins | sample 1954571 | NCBI WGS metagenome assembly ULQP01 (sample SAMEA4835657, study PRJEB28245) | human gut metagenome | biome: gut microbiome; material: fecal sample | place: Denmark | collected 2008 | reverse complement strand
GGCACTCGGTATCCCTCCGAGTGCCACCACTAAATCCAAAGAATGAGTGTAATCCGGTATCGAAGAACAATCCATTACTCTGAACCAGTGGCAAAGTTAGCGCAAAAATCCGATTAAGCGAAACAAATGAAAATCATATTTACATTTGTGAGCGTGAGGATTTTATTCAAATCGAAGACAATACGAAATAAACCCGTTTATTTCTATTGCCCGGATGCAGCCTGACTTATCAAAAGTTAGCACTATTTCTTCCGTCCTGAAAATTTCTTGGTCGTTTTCCTTTCTGGGAACACAAAAGTCGTATTGAACTCCCCGTCAAAGGCAACGATGGCATCAAAGCTTTTGCCCTGCTTGCTCTTGAAGCCTTTTAGCAGTTTCGTGTGCCCTTCGGTAAGCAGGTCTTTGATCTCGTCATCGGAAAGGGTGCGGTTCGCTTTCTGTCGGAAAACGGGCAGTCCGCACTCCGCATTGTCGCAACGGACGACCTTGCCGTAGAACTGCATCGTTCCCGTTCCGCACTTGGGACACTTGCAGCCGGAATCCTTGCGGGCGAAGAGCTTGTCGCACGAGAGCAGTTCGGAGGTAATCTCCCTCGTGTACGCCTCTATCTCCTTGCGGAAGGTATCGGCGGGCAGCTCCCCACGCTCGATGCGTGCCAGTTCCTTTTCCCATTCACCTGTCAGGGCGACATCGGCAATGCGCATCGTCTTCACGACCGAATACAGCGCAAGTCCTTTTTCGGTAGGCACGAGTGATTTCTTGCAGCGTTCCATATAGCCACGCTTGAAGAGCGTTTCGATAATCGCCGCACGGGTGGCGGGCGTGCCGATGCCGCAATCCTTCAATGCCTGACGGAGCGCGTCGTCCTCAATCTCCTTGCCTGCCGTTTCCATAGCCGAAAGCAAGGTCGCTTCGGTGTGCAACGGCTTAGGCTTGGTCTTTCCCTCCGTGATGGAGCAGCCTTTCAGTGTCAGCGTGTCGTCTTCCTGCCAGTCGGGGATGGAGATTTCCTCCTTGTCCTCCTCGCCATGGACCGCACGCCATCCGGCTTGCCTGATGACACAGCCTTTTACCGTGAACTCCGCTCCGGCACACTCTGCTGTAACAGTAGTGGTGTTCTTGACACACTTCTCCGAGAAAGCCTCTATCATGCGTCCGGCTATCATCTGATAGACGGTGTTGTCCTCTTTGGAGAGGAATAGCGGCTTCTCGCCCGTGACGAGCAGGGCGTGGTGGTCGGTCACTTTGCTGCCGTCCACGCTGCGGCGTGCCGGCTGCGCTTTTGCCTGCACCTTGCCTTTCCATTCGGGCATCGCACCGATGAAGGCAAGCAGTTTGGGAATTTCAGCAAACACGTCGTCGGGGATGTAGCGGCTTCCCGTTCTCGGATAGGTGACGAGTTTCTTCTCGTAGAGCTTCTGTGCGATTTCAAGCGTCTGTTCCGCTGTGAAGCCATGCTTGGCGTTGGCCTCTTTCTGGAGTGTGGTCAGGTCGAACAGGAGTGGAGTTTCTTCCGTCTTTTCCTTGCGCTCTACTTTCGTGACGGTGGCTGTGCCTGCTTCCTTTACCTTATTATATAGTGCCGTCGCAGGTTCTTTCTCTTTCCATTTCTCGGACGAGGAGAATTTCACTGTCCCGTCACTACTGCCGTCCACGGCAAAATGGAGCTGCCAGAAGGCTTCGGGCGTGAAACGGCGGTTCTCCCAATAGCGTTCGCACACCATTCCCAATGTGGGAGTCTGCACACGTCCGACGGAGTATGTGCCGTGTCCGGCGGCGATGGTGAGTGCCTGTGTGCCGTTGATGCCCACGAGCCAGTCGGATTCACTCCGTGCTTTGGCGGCAAGGAAAAGGTTGTCATACTTGCTTCCGTTTTCGAGGTTACGCAGTCCTTCACGGATGGCCTTGTCGGTAAGCGAACTTATCCAGAGGCGGACGAACGGGGTGGAACATCCGATATAGTGGTAGAGGTATCGGAAGATAAGCTCTCCTTCGCGCCCGGCATCGGTCGCCACGACAATCTGCTCGCTTCCGTTGAAAAGGCGGGCGATGACCTTGATTTGCGCCGTCACGCCGCTGTCGGGCTTGTAGCCCTTCTCCGTCTTGGTCTGACGGGGGATGAGCATGAAGGTTTCGGGGATGACGGGCAGGTTGTCACGGACGAATCCGCGCACACCGTAGCCGTCAGGCATGGCAAGCTGGACGAGGTGTCCGAACGCCCATGTCACGGCATAGCCGCCTCCCTCGAAATAACCTTCCTCTCTCTTTGTCGCGCCCACGATACGGGCGATTTCACGTGCCACACTGGGCTTTTCTGCAATGATTGTCTTCATGTTGAATTGTTTTTGATGATTGATACTTTGGATTGTTTGGATTTAGTGGCGGGCTTGGGGATATTACATCTTCATGCCCTTACCCGTCCTTTTTTGTTGATTTTCCTGCTGCCGTTGCTGGTTATTGTCTTTCGGGGCGGTCTGTCCTTTCTGCAACGGTTCTTTCAGGTTCTTGGTCGCCTCGTTGGTCTTGCCCTCGTTGTTCACGGCCACCTGCGTGCGGCTCTCGTTGCTTGGGGCGACCTGTTGCGCATTGTCGGGGTTGGTGTCATAGCGGTACGGGCGTCCCTTTTCCGGGTTGAACTTGATGTACATCGTGGCATGGAAGCCCTGCTTGTCGGTCACGTTCTCCAGCCTCACGGCTTTGCCCGCCACGTAGTCGGCTTTCTGCTGGTCGGTAAAGTTCACATTGCTCCATTTGCTGATGGGGCGGATGCTGCCGTCCTCGTTGGTCCATGTGTTGCGGCGTTGCTCCTTGTTCGTGCCGGCGGCATTTTCCGTACCTTGCGACTGCGCTTGTGCTTGGGTGGGATTCTCCTTGGCTTCCTGCGTCTGTGCGGTACGTGGCGACCTGCCTGTGCCCGGCACGAACTCCACACCGCGCTGTTCCACGTTCACTTGCAAGGTGGTGACGAACTTCCTGCCGTCGTTGCGCTCGATGAGCTTGTCGCGCACGGGCAGTCCGGCGCGGAGCATGTCCTGCTCCTGCTTGGTGATTTCCGTTTTGCCGATGCGCTCCGGTATGCGCACCTTGCTTGCCGGCACATCCGTAATCTCGTTCGTCTTGCGGTCGATGCTGACAAATGAGGGGATAATCTCACCCGTTTTCCTGTCCACAAGGTCCACGACCCTGCCGAGGTTGCCTGTCTCGCGGAGGTTCTTGCGATCCTCGTCGGAGAACTTGTGTTCCTTGTACTCTTCCAGTTTCTGCTCCTTGCGGATGAAGTGCGGTACAAGGCTGACATTGCCCTCGCCGTCCTTTCTGAAGGAGAGGCGGGCGTCCAGCTCGAATGCCTCGCCGCCGAAATTGGGCGTGACCTTCACTAAGTCTGATTTACCGTAGTTGAGCATCTTCTGAAGGTCACCGGACTTTTCAAGCTCGTCGCGTTTCACGCCCCAACGCTCTTCCAGCTCCTGCCAGTTGATTCTGTTCTCGTCGATGGGCTGGTAGCCCTGTCTGCCCTGCGTCTGCTGCGGGGCTTCCTGATTCTGTTCTTGTTTCTGTTCCATTTCTTCTTGATTTTTAGGTTCTTCCTGATTTTCTTTATTTTCCTGATCGGGTTGTTGTTCTTCTTGTTTTTGCTGTTGCTGTTCCTCCTGCACTTTCTGTACTTCCTGCTCGTAGCCGGAAGTGTCCACCTTGTGGGGTGCGAGCAGTTCACTGTAGGCTTCGGGGTTCTTCAGCAGCTCCTTCATCACTTCCAGCAGATTGTCGGCCTGCTCTGCCGCCACCCGGTAGAAACCGAAGCGGCTGGGTTCCTTGCACTGGCGGAAGAAGTTCCTGAAGAAATTGTCCAGCACGTCGCCGTGCCGGTCGAATTGCAGGAAACTCTGCGCGTTCTCCGCCTTGGCGGGGGTGCGCTTGGGCGTGCCGTCCGCATTCAGTCCGGCTACCACGCTGATCTCGCCCGTCTTCTCGTCACGGACAATCAGCACGTCCTTTTCGTCTTTTTTCTTTGCCATCTGATTAAATTTTAATTGGTTATTTATTGAACATATTGCGGATGCGTGCCTTGTAGAACTCGATGTCGTTCTGCCGGAAGTCCTTCACATGTTTGGAAAGGAAGTCCAACACGTCCGTTTCGCTGTAATAGGTTTTCTTGCCCAAGGTCTTGTAGGAGAGTGCGCCCTCACTGCGGTAGCGTTGCAGGGTGCGCTTGCTGATCTGGAGGAGCATGCACAGGTCCTGATTGTCGAAAAGGCGGATGCCTTCGGACAGGGACGGCGGTTGTTGCCCCTGCGCCTTCATAGCCAGCAGCAGCTCGTCCTGACGGTCGAGGCGTTCGAGGATTTTCTGCATCCATCCCTCGAAACTGTTGCGGGTAAGCAGTTCCATAGCTCATTTCCTCCTTCCTTTGTCGGTTTTCTTGCTTCCCGTGCGTAGCGAATAGTTGTGCAGCAGGGCTTCCACTGTTTCTTCCTTGTTCCTGATGGTATTTGTTTCCAACAGTCTTTGCACTTCGGAGAGGCGGTAGCGGCAAGTGCCGCGTACTATCACATATTCTATGCGATGGTCGTCCCTCATCCGTTGCAGGGTACGGGTACTCACGTTCAGCAGTTCGGCGGCTTGTGCCGTATTGAGCAGGCGGTCTTTCGTTTCCGCCTCCTTCCGCCGTCGCTCTTCTTTCGCTTCGCGGACATATCCTGCTATCTCCGCTATCTGTTCCAGCATAGTCCGGTATGCGGAACTTTCAATCGTTATCACTTTCATATATGCGCTTGTTTTATTGTTTCTGCGGCAAAGTTCGGCAATGGAAAAGGGCGGCTTTAACAACTCACTACGTGACTCACGTAAGATTTTTATGAAAAAGGCTCCGCAACCCGGACAATCGGCGCAACAAGCTGCCATTCAGACAAAACCGATGGGCGTTTCAGCCCGTGCCGTTACCTTTGCGGCAGATTCAAAAATCGTTTTGTATATGGAAATAGTATCTATCGAGAAAAAGACCTTCGAGGAAATGGTGGCACAAACGGATGCCTTCGTGGAGAAGGTCGCCGCCTTGCAGCTCAAGGGGGATGCCAAAAGGCTCGGCAAGTGGCTCACGGGCGAAGAGGTTTGTGGGCAGTTGAGAATCAGCCAACGCACGTTGCAGAAACTGCGTGACAGGGGCTTTATCGGTTATTCGCAAATCGGCTTCCGTTTTTACTACAAGCCGGAAGATGTGAAAAGGCTCATCCCGCTTATCGGTACGATTTGCCCCACTGACAGATAGCCTTGTCTGACTTAAAACGGATATGATTATGAACGAAGACAACAATGTTATCACGATGGATTGTGAATCAGTAGCCGTATTGCTGCAAAAGATGCGGAAGGAATCCAAATGGCTCTCCGATTTTTTGGAAAGTTACCGTCCGCCATTGGATGGGGAGCGATACCTGACGGACAAGGAAGTGGCGGAACTGCTCCGCGTGAGCCGCCGCACCTTGCAGGAATACCGCAACAACAGGATATTGCCTTTTATCCTGCTGGCAGGAAAGGTGCTTTATCCGGAATCAGGACTGCGCGAAGTGTTGGAAGCAAATTATAGAAAACCGCTGAAAGAATGAGATAAGGCGGCTGTATGCACAAAGAGGAAACGGACAACCCCGGTCGTGGAGCTGTCCGTTTCCTCTTTCTGTTGTCGGCATTGTCAATGTCCGTGCGTGTTCAGCAATACCCGTTGGCCTTGTGGATGAGCATCACGTATGCCTGCTGCTTTTCTTTGGCAAGAACCTTCTCCACCAGCCACCTGCGGAACACGTGCGTGCAGTAGGTGTTCAGCCGGAAGGCGATGGGGATGATGATTTCAAGGGCATACACATCGGCATACAAACCGTTTTCAAGCCGCATGTAGCGGCATACCTCGTAGTCGTTCAGCACGTCCGACTTGCGGACGGCTTTGATGGCGGCGTTCACTGCCGGAACGCCTGCGTGGAACAGCCCGGCGATTTCGGTGGCGGTCATCCATACCTCGTTACCGGTTACGCTGACCTTCTTGTCCTCTATGATAATGATTCCTCGTTTCATGGCTTTCTTTTTTAGATGTTACATCCGGTAAATTCCTCAATGGTGTTCAACTTGGCGGCAAGGGTCTCCATGTCTTGGTTGAGCTTCTCCTTGGTTATCTTCGCATAAATCTGGGTAGTCTTTATACTTTTGTGCCCTAACATGGAACTCACCGTTTCAATGGGCACGCCGTTGGAGAGGAACACCGTCGTGGCTGCCGTATGGCGGCTCTGATGCCACGTGATATGCTTCGTGATGCCGCAACGTTTGGCAACGGCACGTATCCCGTACAGACAGGTCATGTAGTGGGGAACGGGAAATATCCTGCCGTCCTCACACAATCCCCGGTATTTGTCGATAATCCGCTTGGCGATGTCAAGCAGGCGGATATTGGAAACCACGCCCGTCTTCTGACGGTTGATGTTGATCCACTCGTGGTCGTCGAAGTAGGTTCGGATATTTTCCTTCGTGAGATTGCGCATATCGGCGAAGGACAAGCCCGTGAATGCGCAAAACAGGTATAGGTCGCGGTAAAGTTCCTGCTTGGCGTTCTTCAGTTTCCCTTCCATCAACTGCCGTATTTCGTCTTTCGTCAGGAAGCTGCGTGTCGTTTCCTCCTTTTTGATTTCATACTCCCTGAACGGGTCGCGCGTGAGCCACTCGTTGTTGATGGCGATGAACACCATCGTCCGCAGCGGGCATACGTACAGCCACACGGTATTGGTACAGCAATGCTTGTCCGTGCGGAGGAACATCTCGAAGTCGGAGATGAATGCAGGGGTAAGCTCCTTCAAGGCGATGTCCTTCACATGGTAGCGGATGTTGAGGAACTCTTGCAGGTGCTTGTACACTGTCTTGTACTTGGAAAGCGTGGCTTTGGCTTTCATGCCCGCCTCCACCTGCTTCTCGTAGTCCTCATTATGCCGGTTGAATACCTGCATCAAGGTATGGTAGCGGTGTTCAAGTCCGAGAAAGGCGTTCTTGACCTTTTCCGCCGTGACGTAGTTGTCACGCTCCATGATTTCCTGATAGTGTTTGTTGATGCGCACGCGCATCTTGTCGAGCAGGCGGTTCGTTTCGAGTGCCGCCGTGCTTCTGCCCGTGACACGCCCTCCTTTGGTGTCCCACAACTTCGGATCGACAGACAACTTGCAACTGAATTGTGTCTGGCTTCCGTCCACCGTGATACGTCCCATGACGGGCACTGTACCGTCTTTTTTCACTACCTGCCGTTTGAGGTAGAAGATAACTGAAAATGTACTCTTCATCTTTCTGAACTTTTTTGGTTTCAAAATTACTTGGTGAAGAGTCCTTCGTCGATACGCAAATAGCAGAGGAACGGTGCAATTATTATCCGTTACCGGAATTGTTGCGTGAGTTGTCAGTAACTCACTATATAATAGTGTATTTCGCTGTTTTTCCTAAGCGCCGATACCACCAATTATGCAGGGTAACGAATCGGTAACGTAGCGAAGTCCTAACTTGGTTCAGACTTGACTTTTCCCGTCATCCGGTTACAGAAGCTATTTTCTCAAAAAGCCTATTTCTCAATAACTTTGCTCTACTTTTCTATATCTCACCGATTATTGCTACCTTTGTATAGCGAAAACCTATATATAAAACCCTACGAATATGACCAAATTTGAAATAGAAGAGAAAATAGTCTCCATGCTCAAGACCGTATTCGACCCGGAAATACCGGTAAATGTATACGACCTGGGACTGATTTACAAAATAGACGTCTCCGACCAGGGAGAAGCCTCCATCGACATGACGCTGACTGCCCCCAACTGTCCGGCAGCCGACTTCATCATGGAAGATGTGCGCCAGAAGGTGGAATCCATCGACGGCGTAACCTCCGCCACCATCAATCTCGTTTTCGAACCCGAGTGGGACAAGGACATGATGAGCGAAGAAGCGAAACTGGAGCTGGGATTCCTTTAAATCAGTTGAAAGTTCAAAGTTGAAAATGGAAAGTTGAAAATGAAGAATGTATATTTCCTCTCGGATGCTCACCTGGGCTCACGAGCCATCGAACACGGACGAACCCAAGAACGGAGGCTGGTCAACTTCTTGGACAGCATCAAGCACAAGGCATCGGCCGTATACCTGCTGGGAGACATGTTCGACTTCTGGTACGAATTCCGTACCGTAGTGCCCAAAGGATACACCCGCTTTCTGGGCAAGCTGTCCGAACTGACCGACCTGGGAGTAGAAGTCCACTTTTTCACGGGAAACCATGACCTTTGGTGCGGCGACTATCTGACCAAGGAGTGCGGCGTCATGATACACCGCGAACCGCTGACCACCGAAATCTTCGGAAAAGAGTTCTACCTTGCCCACGGTGACGGGCTAGGCGACCCGGACAAGAAGTTCAAGATGCTGCGCGCCATGTTCCGCAGCCGTACCCTACAGACGCTGTTCTCTGCCCTGCACCCCCGCTGGAGCATGGAGCTGGGACTGAACTGGGCCAAGCACAGCCGCTTGAAACGCATAGACGGGAAAGAACCCGCATACATGGGAGAAAACAACGAATACCTGGTGCTCTACACCAAGGAATACCTGAAAAGCCATCCCAACATCAACTACTTCATCTACGGTCACCGCCACATCGAACTCGACCTGATGCTGAGCAGTACCGCCCGCATCCTCATCCTCGGCGACTGGATAAACTACTTCTCGTACGCCGTCTTTGACGGCGAGAACCTCTTCCTTGAGAATTTTGTGGAGGGAGAGACGAAGCTATAACCCGCATTTCCAAACTGTTAACCATCATACCATTACCACCCATGAAACCTTTAAGACTGAAAAACATGATTGCCGGATGCCTGCTCGCAGCAGGAGCATTGCCGGTATGGGGACAATCCGGCGCCCCGACACTTGTCATCCGCATTGACGATCTCGGTGCCCTGCATTCCGTCAACGAAGCCTGCATCCAGACCTACCGCTCGGGTATTGCCCGCAGCGTGGAAGTGATGCCCGTAGCAGCCTGGTATCCAGAAGCCATCAAGATGCTGAAAGAAAATCCGGGACTGGACGTCGGCCTGCACCTCGTCATCACCAGCGAGTGGGAGAACGTGAAGTGGCGTCCGCTGACCCACTGCCCCAGCCTGACGGACGAGAACGGCTATTTCTACCCGATGATGTTCCCTAACCCCGCCTATCCGGGACAGTCCATCATGGAGCAGAAATGGGACATCAAGGAGATAGAGCAGGAGTTCCGCGCGCAGATAGAGACGACGCTGAAAAGCATTCCGCAACTCAGCCATCTGTCCGGACACATGCTCTCCACCGGTTTCAGCAAGGAAGTGAACGAGCTGGTGCAACGGCTCGCCAAAGAATACAACCTGCCGTCCATCGACCGCATGGACTCCTCCAAGGACTACCGGTTTACCTACATCGGGTACGACGGCCCCAAAAGAACCGCCGAAGAAAAGGAGGCCAGCTTCATCAAAGCATTGGAGAAGTTGCAACCGGGCCAGCGCTACCTTTTCTTAGACCACCCGGCACTGGACAACGATGAAATGAAAACCGTCTTCCACATCGGATATGAGGACGTGGCGCTGGACCGCCAGGGAGTGACCGACCTGCTGACAAGCCCCCGCATCCGGAAAGCCATTGAAGACAAAGGCATAAAGCTGATTTCCATCAACCAACTGACCAAGGGCCTGCCCCGCGCCGCCGCTACTCCGAAGCTGGACAAGGCCATGAACAGATATCTGGATGCCGTAAAGAAAGCCGGACAAGACCTGCACAGTATCATGATTGTGCAACACGGCAATGTCATTGCCGAAGAATGGATGGGCGAAGGGAAAGAGGATGAGCCTCACATCCTAAACTCCGTCAGCAAGACATTCACCGCCACCGCCGTGGGACTTGCCGCCTCCGAAGGCAGGCTGAAGCTGACGGACAAGGTCATCTCCTTCTTCCCCGACAAGCTTCCGGCAACCGTCAGCGAAAATCTGGCAGCCATGACCGTACGCGACCTGCTGACCATGAACTGCGGGCACGACACCGACCCCACCGGAACGGTACGCAAAAAGGCAGACGCCGATTGGGTGCAGGAGTTCCTTGCCTTCCCCGTGGAGCACAAGCCCGGTACCTTCTACACCTACAACAGCCTGGGAACCTACATGCTCTCAGCCATCGTACAGAAAGTGACGGGCGAGAAAGTGGCGGATTATCTCTATCCCCGTCTGTTCCGCCCGCTTGGCATCGTCAACGCCCGGTGGCAGGAAAGCCCGCAAGGCATCAATACCGGAGGCTGGGGGTTGTACCTCAAAACGGAAGACCTTGCCAAGATGGGACAACTGTTCCTGCAGAAAGGAAACTGGAACGGACAGCAGATTCTGCCCGAAAAATGGGTAAAGGAGGCATCTGCCTGCCAAGTGCCCTCACTGCCCGCCGGCATGAAACCGGAGATGCTGAAGAAAGCGAAGATGAGCGCCAAGACAAGCGACTGGCTGCAGGGCTACGGCTACCAGATGTGGCGCTGCCGCCACAACGCCTACCGTGCCGATGGTGCCAACGGACAATACATACTGGTGTTGCCGGACAAGGATGCCGTCATTGCCGTCACCGCCAACATCCCCGACATGCAGGCAGAGCTGAATCTAATATGGAAGTACCTGCTGCCCGCGCTATAAAACGTTTATTCTTATAAATGATTACAAAAAAGTGAAGGTCACCGGAACTTTTTCCCGGCATGGTTGTAGTAACATCATAACATTAAAAACATTAGCGTCATGGATGATATGATTTACAGAAACGACCCGATTGCCGAAGAGAACATAGACCCGCACGGACGTCCGGCAACGGATGAATTCGAGGAATGGAGCGAAGAGGTCTCCGAACGGACAGATACCGGATACAAGGACCAGAAAATAAAATCTGCCAAGGAACGGGAGAAACGTATCCGGGAGATGGATGAAATTATAAAGAAGGACCTTAAGGAATAAATTGACAGCCACCACAGATTACACGGATTCTCACAGATTGGAAGCTCTGATATCAAGTATAAGAGACTAATCTGTGAGAATCCGTGTAATCTGTAGTGACTTTCTATTATTTGTATCCACCAGCCTTGGCTATGCGTTTCGGGATTTCCGTGTTGTCCATCTTACCCACGAACAGCTTGGAGCCTGCACCTACTGCGAATACCGGCACATATCCGGCTGTATGGCCACCGCTGGTCCAGCCTACCATGGCAATCTGGCTCATTACCTTCTTGGCGGCAACGGCCAGGGGCTCAGTCTTGGCATAAAGACTTTCCTCAAACACTACATGCTTGTTCACGAATGATTCTTCGTAAGCATCACGCAGCATCTTCTCCTGCTCCCAGCTCACCGGCAGTTCTTTCCAGAAACCCATCTTTTCTGCCAGGAATTCCTTCATTTCCGGCCAGTTGATAACCTTGCGCATCTTGCGTAAGTCCGTGATGGAACGTGAAAGGATATCCTGAGACTGCTTCTGCTTGGCAAGGGCTTTCAGTTGAAGCTCGTACTTACCGGTACCCAGACCCAGACCGCCGGTTTCATGGTCTGCAGTTACCACAATCAGCGTTTCTTTGGGATGCTTCTTATAGAACTCGTAAGCCACCTTGATGGCGTTGTCCATATCCACCACTTCCTCAAAGACTGTGGCGGGGTCGTTTCCGTGGCAGGCCCAGTCAATCTTTCCACCTTCAACCATCAGGAAGAAACCCTTGTTACTGCCTTTGGTCAGGAAAGAGATGGCGCTTTCGGTAATTTCGGCCAGCGTCAGGTCGCCTTCCTGGCGGTCGATGGCATAGGGCAGGCAAGAAGGCTCTGCCCCTTCTTTCTGGATAAGAATCATCTTGTCCGCCTGGACAGACTTCGACTTATATTCGTCAAGGCCTCTTGCAACGGTATAACCGGCTTCTTCAAAGATAGGGAAGATGCTCGGAGCCTCTTTCTTGTCGGCAGTGGTAGTCGGTTTCAAGAAACCACCGCCTGCATAGAAGTCGAAACCGGCTTTCGGCAGGTCGAGGGCTATCTCGTAATACATGCCACGGTCCGGCTGATGGGCATAGAATGCGGCGGGAGTAGCATGGTCTACACTGACGCTGGTAGTTACCCCAACTTTCTTACCGGACTTTTTGGCTCTCTCGGCCACACTCTGAAGCACACTCTTGTTATCGTCCATACCAATGGCGCCGTTGTAGGTCTTTGCACCGGTAGCCAGGGCTGTTCCGGCAGCAGAAGAGTCAGTCACCGAGTTGGTGGCAGAAAAGGTAGTTGCCATGCTGGCAACCGGGAAAGAAGTGAACAGCAAAGGCTTTACACCGATGCGCCCTTCTTGTTCGGCCAGATACATCTCCGTACCGTTCACCTGGTTCACACCCATTCCATCACCGATGAAATAAAACACGTACTTCGCCTGCTGGGCATAGGCCATGCCGCTGGTCAGCAGTACAAAGAACAACACATACATTAATCGTTTCATAAGCAGTTCTTATTTAAAGTTATTCGGAAAATTGCCTTTATTGTTTTTAACCGAGTAACAAAGATAAGGATTTTAAAGGATTCGGAAAACATTTCGCCCCTACAAATACATTACATATTTGCAGGGGCGAAACCACATCCGGACTCCGGGAAGCCGGAACCGGGAAATATTACAGCGATATTACTTCTTCAGAATATCCATCGTGTCCGAAGCAATCATCAGTTCCTCGTCAGTGGGAATTACCACCACCTTCACCTGAGAATCTTCGGTAGAGATAACCATTTCTTCACCGCGTACTTTGTTCTTCTCGGCATCCAGCTTTATGCCCATGAATTCCAGGCCTTCACATGCACCCCAGCGGGCACTTGCCTGATTCTCGCCGACACCACCGGTAAATACCACGATATCCACACCACCCAAAGCAGCGGCATAGGCACCGATATATTTCTTGATGCGGTAGAAGTACATTTCTTCAGCCAGAACAGCCTTCGGATTGCCGGCAGCTACGGCATTTTCCAGGTCGCGCATGTCACTGGATTCACCGAAGATACCCAGCACACCGCTCTTCTTGTTCAGCAGGTTGGAGATGCCGTTGGCATCCAGACCCTCTTTCTCCATGATGAAGGAAACGGCACCGGCATCAATATCACCACTGCGGGTACCCATCATCAGACCTTCCAGCGGGGTCAAGCCCATGCTGGTGTCTACACACTTACCGTCCTTGATGGCAGTAATGGAACCACCGTTGCCAATGTGGCAAGTGATGATTTTCTTTCCTTCCGGCTCTACACCCAGGAACTCGCAGACGCGCTGCGATACGTAGCGGTGTGAGGTCCCGTGGAAACCATAACGGCGTACGCCGTACTTTTCATAAAGTTCGTAAGGCACGGCATACAGATAGGCATGCTTCGGCATGGTCTGGTGGAAAGCCGTATCGAACACACCAATCTGCGGAACATTAGGCAGAATGGCAGATATTGCATTTACACCCTTCAGGTTAGCAGGATTGTGGAGCGGAGCCAGGTCGTTGCAGGCAGTGAAGGCGGCAAGCACTTCCGGCGTCAGCCGTACAGACTCGCTGAACTTTTCGCCTCCATGCACCATACGGTGACCTACGGCATTGATTTCGTCCAAAGACTTGATGGCTCCATATTCAGGGCTTGTCAAGGTGTTCAAGATAAATTCCACACCTACGGTATGCTCTGGAATGTCCTTCTCAAGAACTTTCTTCTCGCCACTGGGCAAGGTGAACTTCAGGAAAGAGTCCTTCAAACCAATTTTTTCGATACCACCCTGGGCGATAACTTCTTTCCGGTCCATATCAAACAATTTGTATTTGATGGACGAGCTACCGCAGTTCAATACTAAGATTTTCATACTATATATCAGATTTAAAAGTTATTCAGCATTCTTTTTGGCAGCAATGGCCTGATTGGCAGTGATGGCAATCATACGATACACATCCTCGATGGAGCAACCGCGTGAAAGGTCGTTCACCGGACGGGCGATACCTTGTAGGATAGGTCCTACGGCATCAGCATGTCCCAGACGTTGCACCAGTTTGTAGGAGATGTTGCCCACTTCGAGGCTGGGGACAACCAATACGTTAGCATGTCCGGCGATAGAAGAACCCGGAGCCTTGCTTGCACCTACTTCCGGCACTAAAGCTGCATCGGCCTGCAACTCACCGTCGATGGCAATATCGGGAGCCATCTCCTTGGCAATCTTCAATGCCTCGACCACTTTATCCACCACTTCGTGCTTGGCAGAGCCCTTGGTAGAGAAGCTCAGCATGGCAACTTTCGGGTCGAGACCGGCAACTGCCTGGGCTGTACGTGCCGTACATACGGCAATCTGTGCCAATTGTTCTGCATCGGGCACCGGAGTCACAGCCACGTCACCCATCACCAGGATACCGTTCTTTCCATATTCAGGAGCATGTGTCAGCAGCAGCATGGCACCCGAAACGCAAGTGATGCCCGGGGAAGTCTTGATAATCTGCAAAGCAGGGCGAAGTACATTACCCGTAGTGTTGCGTGCACCTGCCAACTGGCCGTCAGCGTCGCCGTTCTTTATAATCAGGCAGCCCAGATAAAGCGGATCGACAACCAACTTGCGAGCCTCTTCGATGGTCATGCCTTTCTTTTTGCGGAGCTCGCAAAGCAGTTGGGCATATTCTTCTTTCTTAGGATGGTCTTCCGGGTCGATAATGGTAGCTTTGTTTATATTTCCCAGCCCCCACTCTTTGGCACA
>ULQP01005841.1_pt1 | contig 14762 bp, 12 predicted proteins | sample 1954571 | NCBI WGS metagenome assembly ULQP01 (sample SAMEA4835657, study PRJEB28245) | human gut metagenome | biome: gut microbiome; material: fecal sample | place: Denmark | collected 2008 | reverse complement strand
AAAGGTGAAAAAGGCGACACCGGAGCCACAGGCGCTAAAGGTGACAAAGGAGACAAGGGCGACCGAGGCGAGCAGGGTGAGCAAGGTATACAGGGTGCTAAAGGTGAAAAAGGTGAACAGGGTATACAGGGTGAAAAAGGTGAGCAGGGAATACAGGGCGAGAAAGGTGAACAGGGCGACAGCATAACCGATATCAGCATTATCGGCAGCACAATGACGGTCACATTAAGTACCGGGCGCACATTCACCTTTGAAAATATAAAGGGTGCTGACGGAAAAGACGGTATTTCACCCAAAATAAGAATAAACGCCGAAAGCGGATGCTGGGAAATTTCAGAGAACGACGGCGAAAACTGGACTTCTACCAATGTGTCGGCACTCGGCGCAAAAGGCGAAAAGGGCGATACCGGAGCAACCGGAGCCACGGGCGCTAAGGGTGACAAAGGAGATAAAGGCGACCAAGGTGAGCAAGGAATACAGGGTATTCAAGGCGTACAAGGTGAAAAGGGCGATACCGGAGCAACCGGAGCCACAGGTGCTAAGGGTGACAAAGGAGATAAAGGCGACCAAGGCGAACAGGGCATACAAGGTGAGCAAGGCATACAGGGCGAAAAAGGAGAAGACGGAATTTCGCCTAAAATAAGAATAAACCCGAATACAAACGAATGGGAAATTTCAACCGATAACGGACTTACATATATTTCGGCGGGAATAAAGGCTACCGGCGAAAAGGGAGATAAAGGCGACACCGGAGAAACAGGCGCTAAAGGTGAAAAAGGAGATAAAGGAGACCAAGGCGAACAGGGTATACAGGGTATTCAAGGCGTTCAAGGTGAGAAAGGCGACCAAGGAATACAGGGTGAAAGAGGAGATAAAGGAGATAAAGGCACAAGCGTTACCGGGGTTTCGATAAATGATGAAAACAAGCTTGTTATCACCTTGTCCGAGGGCGACCCGATAATAATTGATAAATCGGTAGTGGGAGCGGACGGAGCCGACGGTAACGGAATTTTATCCGTCACCCTGACAGACGATTTTTGCCTTGTATTTAACTATACCGACGGAACAAATTCGGGTAAAATAGGACCGATAAGGGGCGCAAAGGGTGCCGACGGTGCAAACGGAGCCGACGGTTTGACCCCGATATTAACTCTTGACGAAAGCGGAAATCTTTCGGTGAAATACGGCGTGGGCGGCGCTGTAACGCTTCTCGGCAATATTAAGGGCGTAAAAGGCGACAAAGGAGATAGCGGAACAAACGGCGCGAACGGTGTGGACGGCAAATCGGCATACGAGCTGTATAAAGCCGCACACCCGGAATATACCGGCACGCAGGAAGAATGGCTTGCCGCACTTAAAGGCGAAAAGGGAGATACCGGCAGAGGTATTGCCAAAACCGAAATTATAGACGGTCATTTGTGGATTACTTATACGGATGATTTAACGAATCCTACCGATGTAGGTCTTGTCACAAATAAGGACGAAGGCAAAACCGAAATAACGCCCTTTACTTATACAGAGCTTGAGGACGGCACATACAGCGTTGCCCTTAATTCGGTGTTTAAAGAATCAATAGCAACCGTCGTAATACCGGAAACTTTTAACGGAAAAGCGGTAACGGAATTGTCGTTTGCTGCTTTTGACGGTGTTACTCATCTTTCAAAGGTTGTTTTGCCCGATTCAATTAAGGTTATAGACGGCTATGCGTTTAGAAATTGCAAAAAATTAAAGGAAATTAACCTACCCTACGGATTAACTGAAATCAATGCGAGTGCATTTTACAATTGTGTTTCATTACAAACAATTACCATACCTAATACCGTTACTTATATAGGTGCTGAAGCATTTAAAAGATGCACGCTTATTCAAAGTATTACAATACCTTCTTCGGTAACATACATAGGAACGAATCCCTTCAAAGAATCGGGATTAACTAAGGCAACCTTTGAAGACCCGATAGGCTGGAAGACTGTTTATACATATAACGGAAATACAAGTGTAAATAAAAGATATTCGCAAAGCGATATGAGTGATGAGAATAAAGCGGCGCAGTTATTGTGCGACCCGGGTTACACAACAATTATTTCAAAGGCTGGTAATAAAATTACTGTTTACTATCATTTAATTAAAGAATAAAGATTGAGAGGCGAAAAAAATTGAGAAAGCTATATTCTTATATAATAACCGCAGATAACGGCATTTCGCCTTGCTATGATGACAATATTTATACACTTGCCTGCTGTAAACCTCAAATTCGCAGAATGATATACAGTTTGTATAAAGACGAAATAAATTCGGATAATTCGGATATATGGGTTATGGGCGTCAGGCGTGACAGGGAAAACAATAATCGTCCTTTTATTGTATATTTGGCAAATATTACAAAGGTAATCAAATTAGAAGACTATTATAACAACAGCGGTATATATGCTTCTCGCAAAGATTGCAAATACAGAGGAGTAAAAACCGTTGAAGATTTGCCGATTTCGATGGATAGCGAGGATATACGGTTTAAGGAATATTTTCCGGATATTAAGGCTTTAGAGGGAAACGAACATTCGGAATTTGATAATTCGGAAGAATTATATAAGCTAAGCAAAACAAAACGAAAAAATGTTATGAAAGACATTTGCGGCAGAGCGGTACTGTTGTCATCTGAATTTATTCATTTCAGTCAGGTCGGTGAATATGATAAATATGCCTTGACGGAAATGCTTAAGCCGTGCTTTTCCGAATTGTTGAAAGAATATGCATTGAAAAATCAACGCCATAATCACTCGTTTGATAATTGGAAAGAGTTTGATAAGGATATTAAAAAAATCAATTTCGTCAGCAACGGAAAAATAAAGCCGTTAGATGAAAAAAATTGTGTATGTTGCATTTGAATGAAACAATTGACTGAAAAACAGCCCTTGCCGAATTATCGGTGAGGGCTGCTTTAGCCGGTTTCGAAAATGGAATCTGTTATTTCGCCTACATTTTAACAATACTTATAACTATAAGATAAAGCGCCGTTATAAAAAGCGAAATATTTACTTTACCGTGAAAGCATAGGTAAACCGCGGCAAAAAGCACCGCTGCAGCAAGCGATAAATTTATTATACGCATTATAAGCGCGGCTTTTTCAGGCGTTCTTTTGCAGGTGAGCAGTGAGAAAAGCACCGTTCCGCCGTCAAGCCCTGTTACGGGCAGCATATTAAAAGCAAAAACCAAAAGGTTTATAAGCGCGCACACAAGCACAGGCTCGTTTTTGTAGGCGAGAAAATTAAACCAAAGCGTAAAAAACAACACTAAATTAACCGCGGGTCCCGCAAGCGCCACGGCAATTTCCTTTTTGCGCGAGCAGCCGAACGCGGTGGTTATTTCCACCGCCGCGGGCACAAGGCGCACACGTTTAGGGGAGCAATCGAGTATCCACATAGCAAGCAAATGCCCGCCCTCGTGCATTACAACCGCAAAGATAAGGGGCAGGGCATAGCCCGTCCTGTCAAACGCGAGCATTGCGGTAATAACGGCGGAAAACAAGAAAGACACGTAAAATTCCGTTCCCAAAAGCTTAAACCTCAACTATGTCACCGCCCGCCGTTTCAATTACTTCCTTTATGTCGGTCTCGGCGCAAAGGGACGCGCCGTACCACTTCTTAACCTCGGCGTAGTAATCCTTAAAAAAATATTTAAGCACTGCCAGGGTCAGCAAAAATATTAAAACCGCCGCCGCCTCGGCAATTATAATTCCGGCAATACCCGAGGCGCTTATTTTTTCGTTTTCTTCCATAATTCCAACTCCCTTATTTAATGTATATCTTAGGGAGTGAAAAATAATACCATTAAGCTGATTTAAAAGCATAGAAAAAGCTTGTCCGCCGTATTTAAAGCGGCGGACAAGCGTATTATGAATATAGAAAAATTACATTTTGCAAACCGTAAAGCAGTAATGCCCGTTTGAAAGCGCAATATGTGTCTGCTTATCGGCCAGTGCGTAGCCGCAGGGCAGGCGCAGCGCGCCGGAAACACCATCGGGCACGGTAATTTCAAGCATAATTTCTTTGCCGGTTTTTTCAAAGCCGCAGGAAAGCCTGCCTTCTTTGAAATCATAATATGCGCGGGCAGAAGAAATTTGCGGAATAAATTCAGGTGAAATTTCAAAGGAGGAAATATTTGAAAGCGTTGGGTTTACCTTTATTCCGGCTATATTTTGCAGCATCCAGCTTGAAATATCCCCCATAAAGTGGTGGTTCTGCGAATCCCCGCCCTTATCGGTGGGAACAAAGTTTTCCCACAGCGAGGTGGCGTTGTGCTCAACCCAGTAGCCGTAGCAGCTTTCCGATTTGCCTGTAATAATTTTATATGCAAGCTCGGTTTCACCCGCGGCGGTAAGCGCATGGAAAATATAGCGCAGCCCTATCATTCCGCAGGTGTTTATATCGCCGTCGCGGTGCACGATTTCAACAAGCCTTTTACGCGCCGCGGGAATCTCGTCCTTTTCAAAAAGTCCCCTGCAAAGCGCCACAGCCTGTGAGGTCTGGTGGTCGCCCGCCACGGTCATAGTGTTAAAATCAATTAAATTACTGCGGAAAGCGGCGCGCAGCTTCTGTGCGTATTCCCGTGCAAGCTCCGCCTCCTTTTCAAGCCCTGCTTTTTCAAAAAGAAATGCTGCCTTGGCGCCTATATCATAAAGCTCGGCGGTTGAGGTTACCGCAAGGGGCGTGCTCGGCATACCGTCCTTATCGGGGAACGGGTCGCACCAGTCTCCCAGTCCAAATTCTGCCAGGCCCTTATCGTTTAATCGGGTAAGGGTGTATTTGAAGTATTTTATAATCATATCGGCGTTATCACGTATAACCTCGGTATCGCCGTCAAATTTATAAATAAAGTAGGGCAGATTTACGCAAACCGCGTCCCATGCGGGGCCGTTGCCCCATTCAAAGCCCCAGCCGCCCGTGGGAACTATTCCCGGCAGGTTGCCGTCCTTACTCTGAGCACAGCGTATGTTAAGCAGCCATTCCTTTAAAAGCGCCGTCATACGGAAGCCGAGCAGAAAATGCTCTGATGAAACGCTGGCGTCGCCCGTCCAACCGTTTTTCTCGCGGTGCGGGCAATCCGTCGGGAAATAGAAGAAATTCGCGCGGTCGCTGCGGCGGCTGTACTCAAACAGCTTATTAAGCGTATCGTCAGAGCAGTTAAACCCGCTGCGCGTCTCCATTTCCGATGACTGCTCTATAAGCACAAGAGTGTCGTCTGTTATTTGGTCGGCATTAAGCCCCTCAACGTAGGCGTATCTAAAGCCGTCATACTTAAATACGGGGGTAAAGCTTTCATCACCGCCGCGGCATATGTACTCGTCAACCTGACCGTATTCAAGATATTTTTCATATATCCCGTCAGCGCGCTTGAAAAGGGTTGTTCCCACGGTTATGCCGCCGTCAAGCTTTCTTTCCGCGTGGCGAACGGTAATTTTCTGCCCCGCAACACCGTTTATGTGTAGCCGTGAAATGCCGGCGGTATTAACCCCGAAATCAAAAACATACACGTTGCTGCGCACTGTATCAGGCTCGGGCTTTGAGGCGTCGGCGGTTGTTTCGTAATCAAACGGCAGGCTGTCAAAATGCTCCACCGAAACGGGCTTTATTTCGCGCAGCGTAACAATAGGCGGCACGGTGCAAAGGCGCGCCTTGCCCTTTGGTGTTTCGCTTTTTTCGGCAAAGCTCCAGCCGCTGTCGTCAAAATCGGGCAGGCTCCACCCGGGAATTTCAAGCCGTGCGTCATAGCGGCAGCCCATGCGCAGCTCGTCAAATATAACAGGCGACGCGTGCGTCTTAAAGCTTTCGTCAGCCTCAAAGCAAAGCTCCTTGCCGCCGCCCTCTGCTTTAAAGGTAAGAGCCAGGCAAACAGGACCCCTGCTTTCCATTTTTTCAAAGTCCCAAATAAACCCGCCGAACGGATTGCGGAAGCCGTTGCCCAGCTGCACGCCTATAACGTTTTTGCCGTTTTTAAGCAGGTCGGCAATATTATATAAATCATAATAGCATATATCGCCCGTATTGCTGATGTAGGGCGCCAGCGCACCCTTGGTTATTTCGGTTCCGTTTATCCAAAGGCGGTAAAAACCGAGACCGCATATTAAAATTTCTGCCTTTTCAGCTGTGAAATCAAGCTCAAATTCCTTTCTGAAATAAGGCGAAGGAATATGCCTGTCAAAATCACACATATCGCCGTTTGCCCGAATAAATTTGCTGGAAAAGTTCATTTCTGTTCCTCCGTTTTTCATAATAAAAAAGCGGACACATTGAAAAACTGCAATGTATCCGCTTTTGAGCCGAAATATAAATGTATAAAGATAGATACCGGCAGACATAATATACATTAAAATAATAAAAATCGGCAAATGCCTTTAGGTGTTTGCCGATTTTTGGCGCGCTGAAGAAGATTCGAACTCCCGACCTTCTGGTCCGTAGCCAGACGCTCTATCCAGCTGAGCTATCAGCGCGTGTACCTGTTTTTAGACTGCCATAGTATAATATCACATTATGATAATAAAATCAAGTGTTATTTTTAATTTTTTCAAATTCTTTTTAAATAAAAGAAAATTGCGGAGAAATAATATAAATATATATATTAAAGGAAAAGGTGATAGGATTGACAGGAAAAAGAATATTTTCGGTGCAGGGCTTTGAGCTTATGGATTCACGCAGCAACCCGACGGTAGGCGCCAGGGTGATATTAGAGGACGGCAGCTGCGGCTTTGCAATATCTCCCTCGGGTGCGTCAACAGGCGCTTATGAAGCGCACGAAATGCGCGACGGCGATTCCGCCCGCTACGGCGGCAAGGGAGTTTTAAAGGCGGTTTCGGCAATAAATGAAATAATAGCCCCCGCGCTTAAGGGCATAGCGGCAGATGAGCAGCGCCTTATTGATAAAACAATGACCGAGCTTGACGGAACCGAAAACAAAAGCAGATTGGGCGCAAACGCTGTTTTAGCGGTATCATTAGCGGCGGCAAAGGCGGCTGCTGCGCATTACGGCTTGCCGCTTTACAGGTATATAGGCGGAATTAACGCCAAGGTAATGCCCAGACCCATGATGAACATTTTAAACGGCGGTGCGCACGCGGCAAATAATATTGATATTCAGGAATTTATGATAATACCCTTTAATATTTGCTGCTTTTCCGAGGGCTTGCGCCGCTGCAGTGAGATATACCACGCTTTAGGCTCTATTCTCAAAAGCCACGGAAAAGCAACCGGTGTGGGCGATGAGGGCGGCTTTGCGCCCGACCTTGAATCGGACGAGGCGGCGATTGAGCTTATTATAGAGGCAATAGAAAAAGCGGGATATACCACCGAAAATACAAAAATAGCGCTTGACGTTGCCTCAAGCGAGTGGTATTCGGGCGGCGAGTATTTGCTGCCGAAAAGAAATATTAAAATGACAGCCGACAGCCTTATAGATTATTATGAAGGTCTGGCGGCGAAATACCCGATAATATCTATTGAGGACGGCGCCTCCGAGGAGGACTGGAACGGCTGGAAAAAGCTTACCGATAGGTTAGGCAAGCGTATGCAGTTGGTGGGTGACGACCTTTTTGTGACAAATGTAAGGCGCTTTAAAAAGGGTATAGCCGAGGGAGCGGGAAATTCAATACTTGTAAAGCTTAATCAAATAGGCACCCTTTCGGAAACGCTTGACGTTGTGGAGCTGGCGCGCGAAAACGGCTATACGGCGGTTATCTCTCACCGCTCGGGAGAAACCGAGGATACCACAATAGCCGACCTTGCCGTGGCGCTGAACGCAGGACAAATTAAAACCGGAGCGCCCTGCCGCACCGACCGCGTTGCAAAGTACAACCGCCTGCTTATAATAGAAAACGAGCTGCAGCAGGAAAATAAGTAAAAATGCATATGAGTGTGCCGCTTTTTCGGCACGCTCATACATATTTCATAAAAGCTATTAAAGCAAATCCTTATTGTAGTGGGCTCTTTCCCCGCCGATAAATTTCGGGCGCACTCTTGCCGCAAGCACCCGCGCCTTGCCTATATAATCATTTTCAAGCCTTACAGGCACGGCAACCCTTTTAAGGTGCATACCTATAAGCGTAAAGCCTATGTCAAGCCCGGCGTCGGCTTTTATTTCCTCAAGTGCCACAGGGTCTGAAAACGCGGCGTATGCCGCTGTTGCAAATGAGCCGCCGGCTTTCGGGAACGGCACAACGTTTACAGGCTCGGCATAGGGCGCGGCTTTTCGCTCGCAGATTATCGCGCGGTTTAAATGCTCGCAGCACTGCGCGGCTATAAATACTCCCTTTTCCTCGGCGGCGGCATAAATGCCCGTAAATACCTCCTTTGCGGTATCGGGGGAGGAATCGGTGCCGATTTTCTCGCCTGAAATTTCGCTTGTGGAGCAGCCCACAACCAGTATTTGCCCCGATTTTAAATTTGCAATTTCTATTATTTCTTTTGCGGCGTTATACGCCTGTTTTTTATAATCCATTTTTATCACCCATACATATTATAACTCTTTTTTATGAAAAAAGCAAAGCACAGCGGGAGTAATGCGGAAAATGCGGCGAAATCCGTCGTCTGAGATCTAATATCTAATATCTAACGTCTAAATTGCCAAATGTTGGTGAAAAATGACGATGAAAAATGCTTGACTTTTTATTGTAGCAAATATATAATTGTATACAAAGAGACAAGAATATTCGTTTCGGGCTTTTCAGTTCTCGTCAGCCTACGATATTTTGTGCTCCTTATACATATTATAAAACATATTAAACAACCGGTAGTGCCATTTGTCTATTTGCACAAAAACAGGGCGGAATATTTAGCCGCCGCAGACCGGTTATTAACCTCCTAAAGACTTGACAAAGATTTATTTTAATGATAAAATGAAGAAAACCGTTAGTGGCTGAACGTGGCATTGCCGCTTGCGGTAAGCGGCGCCGAAAGGCGGCGTATAAATATTTATGGCGAAAGCCGGTTAGGAGAAAAGATATGGAAAAGATTTTCAAAAAGTCTCTTGCGCTTGTACTTTCGGCAGCCCTTTGCTTAACCGCACTCGTAGGTTGCCTGACCGTATCAGCCGCAGCCGAGACAACCACCCCCATTTATGAAATGGTAGGAGCAGAAGGCAAAGCGGGCGAAACCGTAACCGTAACCGCTAAGCTGCAAAACATTGAAGACATTTGTGCACACCATGTTAAGTTCACATTTGCTAAGGAACTTACGGTTGTATCTATGTATGATGTTACACGTGATAAGCCGGTCAAATTTGATACTGATGTTGCCGAAGGCGAAAACTTCCAGTTCAAAAAGAGCATTGACACAAACACAGGTGTAACTACTGTTGAAGATGTTAATATTCTTAACTTTGTTAAATCCGATAATACATATGATGAGCATACTCCTTCGCTCACGCTTACTTTCAGCGTTAAAATAGCTGATGGTACTGCCGATGGTAATTATGCGGTTAATGTTACTGCTACTGCTGCTGATCAGGGCGAGGCTTGGGTAAACACCATTGATTTTAGAAATTCTAATGTAGTTGTTAAGAATACAGTTGCGCCGGTTTTGGACGCTAATATTAAGATTGATCGTTACATTAGCGTTACAGCCACCTTGGGAATCACCTACTTTGTTACTAATTCTCAGGTCGCTGATTATGATCATATAGCAGTTGAAGTTGTTCCCCAGAAATATGATTCGAACTATAACGAAATTGAAGGCGAAACAAAGGTAATAACTGATTTTGCCGCTGCTGGCAAAACAAGGAAGTATGCTGCATATAATGGGATTAGTATGAATGAACTGGGGCTTAATGTTTCTGCAAGATTACTTTGCTATGATGCTGAGAATAATCTTGTCGCTTATTCTGAAACTTATAACGATTCTCCGGCTAGCCTTTTAAAAGCTATATATGCTTCTTCTAATAATATCACCTTCAAAACTGCTGTAACTGATATGCTTAATATGGGTGCTGAAGCTCAGAAGTATTTTGGTTCTTTGAAAACAGGATCTGACCTTTCTAAAGCTACATTGATAAACGACGGTTTTGATCAGACATATGCCACCGCAGAGTTAGATACTCTTAATGATGTTAATGAAACAAAAATTGCAGATAATGCTCCAATTAGTAACAAATTGATTACAAGTGTTGGTTTGGGTGGTGCACCTTCAGTCGCTTATTTGATAGCAAACGGTTCTACACTTGATAAGAGCAAGCTTGAAATGAGAGTAAGCTATCATTCGAATTATTCTAATGAAGATGTAACGGACACAGTTACGGGCTCTGCTTGGGCAACCGCTGGTAAATATTTAACATATTCCTTTACCAAAACAGCACTTTATGACGGTAATAAAACTGTTACAGCAGAAATTTATTATGACGGCGCATTAGTTCTTACAAATCAGTATTCTGTTGAATCATATATTGCAGCAAATCAGAGCAATGCGACAATGGGTTCAGCACTTGTTGCAATAGCTAAGTTTGGTAAATCTTGCCGCGCTTATTTTAAAACAACCTAATGAGAGTTTTAAAGTAGTAATTGGCTTATTTCACCAGTGTAACATATGTTGCACTGGTGAAATTTAAGGGAGCAAAATTATTTTTACATATTTTGCTAATTTATTGTGAAAGGTGGTTAATCATAATGAATAAAGCTGAATTGGACATCGTTCTCTTTAATGTGAACGATATTGTTGCCACAAGTGTAGATCCCTGTGACGATTGTGCTTGTGATGTACCCAACGTATTTATGGGCTAATTCAATTTTGTGACCGGTCACAAAATATAAATGGGCGGGTTTGCTTTAAGGCAGAGCTGTCCATTTATTTTATTTAAGGCAAAGCTTTTGTAATATTGAGCAACTTTTGAATATAATACTTATTAAATGAATTTGAGAAATAAAACAATAAATATGCTAAGCTCTTGGAGAAGGATAGTATTATGGAAAGAATTATTGAGCCGGGGAAAATGACTGTAAAATACTTAGGAAAACAGTCTGTTAAGCATGAAAAGAAATATAGACCCTTTAAATATATAAAAACAGTATCCTTGTCTGACGGATTACTTATATATAATGTTATGACGAGTGAATTACTGCATCTTGGTAATGAGGAAAAAAATTTTTTATATGAAGCTGAATTTTGCAATTCAGATGTACAAAATTATTTAATAGAAAACTGGTTTGCAGTACCGGAAGATTGTGACGATTTCACAATTACAAAACAACTCACCGAGTTAATGCATAGTATAAATTTGATGAATAAAAATATTCCAATAAAAACTTTTACGATTTTGCCAACAACGGATTGTAATGCAAGATGTTTCTATTGTTATGAGCTTGGCGGTAGTAGAATCAAAATGACAGAACAAACCGCAAGAGATGTTGTTGATTTTATAGAAAGAAAGTGGGACGGTACTTGCGCATATCTTAGATGGTTTGGTGGCGAGCCGCTTTACAATTCGAAAATTATTGATATTATTTGTAATGGGTTAAAAGAAAAGAATATAACCTACAAGTCCAGTATGATTTCCAACGCATATCTTTTTAATGATGATATGATAAACCGTGCAAAAAAGCTGTGGCTTCTTGAGTGGGTGCAAATAACATTAGATGGCACAGAGAGTATTTATAACAAAAGCAAAGCTTATATATATAAGGATGATCAAAGCCCATTTAAAAGGGTTATTCAAAATATTGAAAATATTTTGGAATCAGGTATATTGGTGCGCATAAGATTGAATATGGACGATCATAATGAAAAAGATTTATTTGATTTGACCTCATATTTGCTTGATAACTTTGCTAAATTCGAAAATTTCAGTATATATTCACATCTTTTATTTGAAGATTCCTGCGCAAGAATTAGCGCGAGAGCTGATGATGATAGACATAAGCTAATAGAATCGCAATCCAAATTGCAAAAGTTTATTGCTGAAAGAAAAAATGTCCGTTTTAGATTGTTGAAATCTTCAGATAGAATCAACCATTGTATGTCAGATAATGATGCTTCAACTATGATTTTACCTGACGGAAAGCTTGGCAAATGTGAACACTATACAGAAAATAATTTTTATGGCAGCATCTATTCGGATGAGATTGATTATGGCGTACTGAATAAATTTAAGGAAGTAGTTGTTCGTGATAATCAATGTAAAGACTGTGAACTTCGTCCTATGTGTGTATACCCAAAAATGTGCGCGAGTAAGCCACGCAGGTGTGATCATTACGATAAAATGATGCTGGAAAATGATCTTGAAAACAGAATGAAAGAAACCTACGCATTTTACAATGAAAAAAGTAAAACGGGCGATCAATTGAAAAACAAAGGTATTTTTTTAAATAAGGGTGAATAAAGCACAGTAATAAAAAAATTTAAGAACGGGAACAGGTTTTATCTGTTTTTTAAAAAGAAAGGCAGTATAAAGATTGCCACCCATAGTGAAGTGAACCCCTTTCTTTAGACTTCTTTGTCTAACAAGAGGGGTTCACTTCAACCCTACCAAAGTTTTGCGGTTATTCGTTAAAACAGTTGGCTAACCGTTTATCAATGGGTTTGCCTTATTTCACTTATATTATATCATATCTTTTAAATTTGTCAGGCACCCGAAAGGGTGTTTTTTAATTATTCGGCTGCGGCGGGGCACTGCTTGCCGGTATGGTCTATTGTGTAGTTATCCTTTAAAATAAGGTCACTTATAAACACAAATTCATAGCCCTGCTCCTTTAGGCATTTAAGTATACCGGGCAGCGCCTCGGGGGTGTGGTCGGCGTCATTGTGGAAAAGGACTATACTGCCGTTTGTTACCTTGCTTGTGACTCTTTTAAAAATACTGTCGGGGGTGGCGTTTTCCTTCCAGTCAAGACTGTCAACCGACCACTGTATAGTTTTCATATTAATGCTGTCTACCGTTTCTATAAGCGCGTTGTCGTAATCGCCGTAGGGCGGGCGCAAAAGCGTGGGGCAAACGCCCGTAATCGCCTTTATTTTGCTGTTGCAGCTTTCAAGCTCATCACGCATTTGCTGCTTTGACAATTGCGGCATATGCGGGTGGGTGTTGGAATGATTTTGCACCTGATGTCCCGCGTCGGAAAGCGCCTTGACAGATTCGGGGTATTTATCCACCCACGAGCCGACAACGAAAAACGTCGCGGGTACGTTGTATTCTTTTAAAATATCTATAAGCATCTGAGTGTCGTCGTTGCCCCAAGCTGCGTCAAATGAAATCGCAATTTGCTTTTTCTCGGTTTCAACGCAGTAGATGGGCAGCTTTCTGTCGTTTCCGGCAAATGCGGTTGCAGAGCCTATAACAACGGCGATTACCGCAATAAGCGCGCATATGCCGAGCATAAGCTGTTTTTTGGTTATTATAAGAAATCTCATTTTAACGGTCTCCCTTTTCTTTTCTAATAAAGAATATGTATGCCTGCTTGTATACTATTCTTTAAAATTCAACACAGAAATATTTAATTGTTTTTTGACCGAATAAGCGCTATAATTATGTCGTTGAGGAGAAGAGTATGAAAAAAATTATTATAAATTTTTCCTTATGCAAATATCCTATGGATTTGCATAAGGAAATAAGAGAAAAATTAGATTTACCCGAATGGTACGGCAACAATTTAAGCGCTTTATGGGATATGCTGACAGGTTTTATAGAAACGCCTGTCAGTATAACTGTGATATTTAAGCCTGAAACCAAGGCGGCAGAAAATTTAAAGGAAAATGTTTTGAAAATAATCGAAACCTTTAAAGAGGCGGCAGAGGAAGAAGAAATAGAGTTTAATTGCGATATGTAAAATCAAAGCGCGCAACTTCTTAAAATTTACATATTGGCAATTGACTTTACGGGGCGGTTATTGTAAAATGAATTTGATAATATATTGCTGTACGGCGGAACGGAGATAATACAATATGAAACCTGTTTATAAACGTATACTTTTAAAGCTCAGCGGTGAGGTGCTTGCCGGCGAAAAGGGCGTGGGAATTGATTTTGACAAGGTGCTTGAGGTGTGCGCAAGCGTTAAGGAATGTGTGGATATGGGGGTTGAGGTTGCCATTGTTGTGGGCGGCGGAAACTTCTGGCGCGGGCGCTCCAGCGGCAAAATGGACAGGACCAGAGCCGACCATATGGGTATGCTTGCAACCTCTATAAATGCGCTGGCGCTTGCCGACGCACTTGAGCAGTTGGGCGTCACCGCGCGCGTTCAGACCGCCATTGAAATGCGGCAGATAGCCGAGCCTTATATTCGCAATAAGGCGGTAAGGCACCTTGAAAAGGGCAGAGTGGTAATTTTCGGCTGCGGCACGGGCAACCCGTTCTTCTCGACCGATACCGCCGCGGCTTTGCGCGCTGCCGAAATAGGGGCGGACGTAATATTTAAGGCAACCAATGTTGACGGCGTTTACGACAGCGACCCCAAGCTCAACCCCGAGGCTAAGAAATATGACACACTCTCGCATATAGACGTATTGAAGGACGGACTGCACGTTATGGACAGCACCGCCGCCTCGCTTTGTATGGATAACAGCATTGAAATACTCGTTTTCAACCTTAACGACCCGCATAATATTGTAAAAGCGATAACCGGCGAGCATATCGGAACAATTGTTAAATAATATAGTAGTAAGGAGATTTTGTTTATGAAAGAGTTACTTAAAAATACCGAGGAAAAAATGAATAAAACCGTTGCAGTGCTTGAAAGGGACTATAAGTCGATTAGAGCGGGCAGAGCGAATGTTTCGGTGCTTGACCGCGTTACG
>ULQP01041041.1_pt1 | contig 14783 bp, 7 predicted proteins | sample 1954571 | NCBI WGS metagenome assembly ULQP01 (sample SAMEA4835657, study PRJEB28245) | human gut metagenome | biome: gut microbiome; material: fecal sample | place: Denmark | collected 2008 | reverse complement strand
GCGTCTGTACTGGGTATGTTCATGATGGGCGGCCTGTCTGCTTCGATGGTCAAGGTATATACCAGCGCACAGATTCCGACTGGCGAAGGCACCGTGATGGCCATCCAGGGCGACATTCTGGACGCGGTTGCGCCCGGGTTGCTCACATTGTTTGCAGTGTTGATGACCTATCGGTATCTGCGCAGTGGCCATAGCATGATGAAAGCCACGTTCTGGCTGCTGGGCATCGGCCTGGTGCTGGGTGCGGTTGGTATCATCGGCGACGGCGGCTTCCTGATTAAACCGATCATGGATCTTTCGGCAGCTGCCTAATGTAAAAATCTCTTTCTTAAAAAGCCCTTCCCACGGGCGGCACCAATAAGACAGCATAAGATTGTTTTCGGGAAACGGCGTAGCTTCGGCTATGCCGTTTCGCCGTTTTGCAGGTCAATCAGTAAAGACGCGGGGAGTATTCCCACAAGGTCATAAGAAATGTTAATCTGTTGTTCTCGATATCCCTTTGACTTATTCGGTGCGTGAACATATACCGCCTTTACCATGTCATTTAAGATAGCGGGCGTTAGTTCGTCCAAGTCGAGATACTTCCGTACCTTGCCGATAAACCTGTCGATGTTTTCTGCCTGTTCTTCCTGCTGGTTAATCTCTTCATTCAATCGCAACAGCTTTTCCCGCAGTTCTTTTTGTTCCTGCTCGTAATCGTCAGAGAGCATTTGAAATCTGCTGTCAGAGAGTTTCCCGTTGGCGTTATCCTCGTAAATACGCTTGAACAATCGGTCAAGTTCTTCTATCCGTCGTCCCGCTTGCGTCAGTTGCCGTCGTTTCGCCGCAAGTTCTTTTTTCGCTTCGGCTTTCTGCTTCGCGCCCATAGCTTTACGGAATTGTTCTTCGTGTTTAGCGATACAGGCAATCGTCATTCTCATGTGGGCGAGTACTCCCTGTTCCAATACCACAGCGCGGATAAAATGCGTCGGGCAAACTTCTTTCCCTTTCAGTCTTGAAGTAGAGCAGACAAAGTGATCTTGCCTTGCTTCAAAGTTCTTGCTTGTGCAGTAATACAGTTTTTTGCCACAGTCGGCGCAGCGCACAATGCCGGAAAACATATTTGTCTTGCCCGTCCTTGTCGGACGGCGTTTATTCTTCCGTAATTCCTGCACTCGTTGCCATGTATCCGCGTCAATTATCGCTTCATGGGTATTCTCAAACACAAGCCATTTTTCCTCTGGATTGTAACAGGTTTTCTTGCTCTTGTAGGACTGCTTATAAGTCTTGAAGTTTACCGTATGTCCTTGATACTCCGGACGCTCCAAAATATCGGCTATGGTATCGCTCGTCCAGCTATAGGGATTGTCCGGCGACGCGTTCCTCGTTGCCCTGCCTGTCTGCTGAAAATGGATTGTCGGCGTTATGACTTTATCCTCTTTCAGAATACGGGCGATCTGCGATGGCCCGTAACCGTCCAGACAAAGGGCAAATATCCGCTTGACGACTTCGGCAGCTTCGGAGTCGATAATCCATCGCTTTTTGCTCTCCGGGTCTTTCATATAGCCATAGGGCGGGTTGGTGCAGAGATGTTCCCCTGCTTCCCCTTTGGACTTCATCACCGCGCGGATTTTCTTGCTTGTATCTTTTGCATACCACTCGTTGATGATGTTCAAAAACGGTGTGAAGTCGCTGTCCTGTTGGTTTGCGCTGTCAATACCGTTATTGATAGCGATAAACCGCACGCCCTTTTCTACAAACAGGACTTCGGTATAAAAGCCCACTTTCAGATAATCACGCCCAAGCCTCGACATATCCTTAACAATCAAGGTGGATACTTCTCCGTTTTCAATCCGTTCCAGAAGTTCGCTCCAACTCGGACGGTTGAAGTTCGTTCCAGAATACCCGTCGTCCACGAAAAACAAGGGATTTTTGAAGCCGTTTTCCTTTGCGTATTTACTTAAAATCGCCTTTTGAAGAAAGGATTTGTCAAGGGTGTTTTTCCGCAGGAGTTTCATTATGTCAGCAAATATATAAAGGAACCGCTTAAACAATTCTACAGATATCAATTGATATCGTTCCAGAAACCGATTTCCGGACTTTCATATGTGCCAACGATTACGCCACGATCCAAGAATGCGTTTCTCTCTTCGCAGCATGTTTCTGGCAATAAGCCGCATGCGTGACATGCCGCCAGATTCAAAGAATCACGTCCTTGGCCTCTACTCATGATACATACTGGATCATTCGAACAAGTTCTAGCGTTTGTAATTGCTTTTCTGAGAATTCTGGGGAATGCATCAGGTCTGCCTTGACGAACTAGTCCACCCAATGTACCTTCCGCATCGCCGCTAGCCGTATAAATGAAAATACCTGCCATCTTTTTGCCTTCGGATTCCTCAGCGCAGTATAGACGTTCGCTCAGAGACGCAATACTATATCCACACTCAAAACTCAGTTGAGAAATAAGCAAGTGAGATAGTGTGTGTAGCATAAGAAATTTTGGCGTTATCCTACGCGGATGATTTTGCCCGATAAACGATGCCGTATAGTTATTGTTAAGCCGCGTGGCCCGGTCAAGGACTGCTGGATAAGATTCAATCCAGTTATCGATATCTTCTTGATTGAACTCGATAAAGATACCTTCACCGCGCACTTCATAAGCGGGGTACCATCGAGTATCAGGTTCCTTTACATCTACAAAACCGACATCGTTACTGGTCATTGCCGGCTGTATTCTGGAAAAACCAATTAATGCATTTACCACACGTACTTTGTCGATAAGGGAAATAGCTTTTATGTGAGGCAAATTATACTCGGAGATATCCATTTCTTCACGGGAGAAATCGCCGAAACTTGAGCTGGTCGCGCCTACTTCGCCAGCCAACGCGGCGTATTCCTCTACACGATACTGGATGCTGGTTACATCTACATCTTCAGGGATCGGCTCTAACCATTTTCGAATCAGGATTTTCTTTACTTCTTCACTAGGCGCGCCAATTTCAAGTGCAATTTTATCCACCCACTTTGACAAGCGACGGGTAATTGTAGCATTCCTTTCCTCTGGATCTGCATCACTAATAATAGTCATACAATCGTCATAGGCTTTGCTTTGCTCAATTTTTGCATTCAACTTGTCTGCATACGGGGGGATGACCAACGAACTATGTACCACAGGAAAGTAAACAGAGGACGCACCTCTTTGCACGGTTTTAGGATAGCAATCACACTTATCTTTGGTATGTCGAAACGGATGATGTCCATCACACCTGAATTGATTGGTTCCTAAGTCTTCGTCCAATTTTTGAAAGCAATCCTTATCAAACGCTCCCTTTAATGTTGCGATAGCACCACAAGAACAGCTTACACTCAATCCCTCTAGCCCTTCCGTTCCAGATGCACCGGTCTTAAATTTCAGTTCGGGATTTCCGCAAATTGGCTTTTTGGCCTTTGCGTGAACCCATTTTATCCAAGGAAAATCATTTAAATGACCTCTTTCACACACCGTGATAATACGCGCTACAACTAAGTCCTGATGGCACTTAGGGCACTGCATATGCTCAACCATATTCTCGTCCCGTTCAAGCGTTTTTGCTTTGGCGGTTTTCCTGTATTCAGCCACCCATTTTTTTAATGGCTGGAATCTTCTACATTTGGGGCAAAAGTACCATTCAGGAAAACGAGAATACGCAATATTAGTTGGTAGCGCAAAGTAGTCTACCCCCAGGGCTTTGGCAAAACGATCATCATAGATTCTACTCATGCCACTCCAATACTCCGGCGCAGCAGTAACCAATGTCTGATCCGGAAAGTCTACCATAGCACCTACGCCGTATTGCAAAACCGCCTGCACCGCACGAACGGAGTGGGTAACTTTATTCAGTTCTATCTTTGTCTTCACTTGTTCAGACATTGTTGTCCCCCCAAATTACAATACTCCCCAATACAGGGGTGTCCACATTCCGCATTGAGGTTAGAGTTGCGATGGCATTGTCCTTTCCTGTGGAACCGTATGGTTTGAGCAGCCGACGTGTATCTCCCGTAGGTGGATTGACCATGAATCGACGGCCAAAATACAACGGAACAGACGGGTTCGCTTCGTTGCATTCATTCACATCGGACTGCCAAAAATCGAAGAACTCCTTGATCTCCCTTCGAATTTCATCTATATCATCCTTTGCCTGTCCCTCGGAACGGTCGTTAATTCCGGTTACCCGTTCTGTGACAAATGCTTCGATTTCTTTTATTGTTTCCACAAAGTACTCCTCATCGAAATTAATGGCATCCTTATCTTCTCTCATTCCAGCCATTTGGCGTATCATAGAAACAAGCACGGCATGTAAGGCCCGCTCGCGTGCAGGACGAGAGAACGGAGTTGCTCCGGTCGGCTCTACAAAACGGTAAAAAGATTCATGATAAGAGCGGAATCGTTCGTAATGGGAACGGTCACGACTCTTTGTGGCATCGTACTGCACAAAGACTACACCAGGGAAAGACCGTCCCACTCGGCTAGAGGCTTGAATATATTCACTGGTAAGTTTGGGCTGTCCGATCATCAACATAACATTCAATCGTGCAACGTCAATACCGACGGAGATCATGTTTGTCGCAAGCAGCACGTTAGAAGCATATCGCTTGGCAGCTACATTTTCTTTTGAATATTCGATTTTTTCCAGTTTGTCCAGCGTCTCATTCAATTCGGTGGTGGATACACGGCTGGTAAGTTCATCTGCACTGACAATAAGCCTTCTTCCCGTAAACATACGATTCGCTGTACGAATGATAAAATCCTTAACGTCATCGTCTACCAGAGTTGAAGCCTTACCCAAATCCTTCAAGCTGTTAAAATAAACCGTCAATGTCCACAGTTTGTCTTTAACTTCTTCGGGAATATCCATGGTGTAAACTTTCTGCATAAGCGCGGCCATGGCACGGATTTCCGTCATAGCCTTGGTTTTTCCGGATGGCATAATACCTACATACTTACGTCCGTAAACCCCCTTGCTGTAATCAATCACAGCCTCTTTTGCAAAGAAAGAATCCTCCGCATCCAGACCGGGTGCCGGGAACTGCACAACTTCACGATTATACAGTACAGAACACTGTTCTTTCGCTCTCCGAATTGTAGCAGTGGAAGCAATGATCTTGGGATACACACCCTTTTGGCCACAAATTGCATCCACGGCAGTTTCATAAAGGCCAACCACCGTACCTAACGCACCCGAAATCAAATGCAGTTCATCCTGGATAATTAGTTCCGGGGTGCGATTTTCTTTTCCGGCACCGAAAAAGGCACCGATTCGTCCGTCCCAGGGAAGCATAGCAAATTTGTCCACCGTACCAAACAGCAACGTCGGAGGCGTTTCGTAAAGTTCATCATCGATAATTTGAATGGGGAGCCTTTTGGTAAAGGCACAATCCTCATGAGGACAAAACATATAAAAATGTTTCCCTCTCATGCTATAACCCCATTCTCCGACCAGACGGCCGCCTTTTTCGTCTTTGACCATCTTGGTTCCGCACCACGGACACTTCAGCACCTGAAACTTATTATGACGTTCTTTTTCATTTCTGACATAAAAATGATTACTTACATTTTGAAGTTTTTTCAAATGATATGTCGCATCTTCATTTTTATTTGGAATATGTGCGCCGCCGATCCAGAGGCCAATTGTAATTGGGTCTTTTCCCAGAGGATATGCCGGGTATTTATGCCGCTTTTGGACGCAATCTTGTCTGATATACTCGCAAGCACATATAAGTGTAGCTGCACGTGTAAATTGCTGTGCCGCCAATAGGCGGAGAGTATAACGCATAATAACAGCTGTACCGTTGCTGTTTTCGGGGTGTGCCAGCTTGCGGTAGAAAATTGTAAACGCAGTCAGTCCAAGATATGCCTCTGTCTTGCCACCACCGGTAGGGAACCATATCAGATCAACAATATTCCGCTCCGGAGATTCATCATCAATTATAGAGTTTATATCCATCAGTAAAAACGCTATCTGGAAAGGCCTCCATTTGCAATTACCGTCGCTCTCCTGGCTGTAATCCATGTTTAAAAGTCTATCGGCAATTTCTTCATCTCCGGGATAACGATCGGCGCTGATTTTCGACATATCTCCCTGCATCGCAATATGAATTCTCTGCATAAACATTGCGCGATTCGCCAACAGAAAGGCCTTGTACGCATTGTCATTTTGTGACAAAGTATCAATACCGGCGTACATCCTCTTATATGCGCGCTTGCATTCACGGATATTGTTGGCGGCAGCGGATACATATCTGGGATCTAGGGTTTCAGCTGTCTTTTCCAGACTATCGACCCAGTTTTTATACAGATCGACCAAGCTCCGCATGGATGCAAGTTTGGTAGCTCGGTCGGATGGATCAAGGTCTGACAAATACTTCATGGACAATTCTTCGTCTTTGATGAGATCATTTCGAGGCAAGGAAAAGCTCATCGACGGAACCTCGGTTATAGGTAAGAAATCACTCCATATGGCCCCGACGCCTGACGCATTAATCTCCCAATCTACGGATGTACCCAAACCTGTTCCGTATATTTTTTTGTGCCGGTACAACAAATCCAGAGATCGCTCTTCCGAATCCATCGCAGTTACATCCGCGTTGGGATTGCTTTCTACAAAAATGAAGTCGTTATTCTCGGATGAGACTTTGATTTTGGCCTGAAAAATGCATCGATTTGCTTTTACGGGAGACTCTTTCCGGTCATTCACCAGCATAATAGTAATTGACCATAAGTTATCTCCCATTTTTCGTCTCAAAGCCACCAGCTTCGCATCGGTGCCGTCCAGGTTGTGGTTGGCTTCGTCATCAGCATAGTCCCCATGGCTAAAGTCAAGCACAAATTCCGAAATTTCATGTGGAACCCGCACATACCCCATAGCACAGTAGTCAACAAAGCGATAGGCTATTTTCTGAAGAATGGAAAATTCATTTTCCGGAATCGTATCACGCTCGAAAATATTCCGGACTTCCTTGGCAGTTACAGAAGAAATCAGCCGCAGCGCATGAACATCTTTGTCATACACCATAATATGGGCCAATTCGGGAGGTACTGTGTAGATGTCGGGATCATTCGGAAGATAGGGAATCATACAATCCGGAACTTTGGCATTTCGATATGTGGCAAATGACAAGCACCCTCTGACGATATTTGCATTTCCGTTTACAATGAACGTAATTCCCATGGATGAAGGCATATACTGTGTAGCCATTTCAATCTCTTCATCCAGGTTTTCGTCGGCAGTCTCGTCAAATGCATAGGTTCTCTGTTTCTTCTGTTGAACAGGGTCGGTACCAGGGTCTTCGCCAGAAAACGAACCGGAATCTTCTACCGAATTATCAGTTTCTTCCAATTCAACAGTCTCGTCATTATCCTGATCGACTGCATTCCCTTGCGGGAACAGGATTCCGACTGAATAGCGGCTGGTAGGAGTGCTGGAAATAAGTTCATGTTCTTTATCGGGCAAAGAAAATTCCGATCCGGGTCCCAGAAGCTCATCCCTAATTATACCAATATACTCTTCCCGGGCAGAAATCATAGACTGTCTGATTGTACTATCTGTCACATCAATACCTCCGCTTCTGTAATGGGCGTGTTCACCAAATTGATGCTAATATTTACACTTTTCTCCAGTTCCGTAATGTATTCGAGTTCCAGTGTTTCCGAAAGATTGTCCACATTGTCATATACCACACTCAGAACACTGCCTTTCTCAGGGATGTTGCCGCTGAGCTTGTCATTGATAGCTTTTGCAATTAATTCAAGAATCTTTCGACGGTCATGACGCACAACTCCGCATGCCTCAAAATATCCATGGCTATCTGCCAGCAAATAAGGATCCTGCGTCACGATTGCAATATGCTCCATAGTGCGTTCCTTACGAGGCCCGACAATATGGCTGTCATCAATAAGCCATTGCCGAACAGTGACCTCCTGGACAGAGCTTCCAACCGCTCTCATGTTCTGTGCGACCTTTCGATAAGTAAAGTCATTGGCTTCTTTATACTCCCGTAATGCCTCTTTCCAATATTGAGACTTTTCGTAAACATCAATTGCACCTTGTCCCAAACGTCCGTCGCGAAGCAGACGTTCATAGATAACGTCAACAATATTCTTGGTGTAATCATCACGCTTAACAAACACCAGCACGTCTCCGGGCAGTAGTTGTTCAGGAGATTTTTCAATCACATTTTCTGCAATGTTGTCAAAAACAACCGCCGAATAATACCTGGAGAAGAATATTTGCTCTCCCGAAACAAAAGTACCCACATATTTAACTTCAGACATCGGAGCATTAATTCCTCCTGCATTGCTCCTCTGCACTAATTTGTGAATATCAAATGTATTAAGGGCATCAATATATTCGTCCAGAACGGAGAACCGCTGCATCTCCTTTTCCATGTGCATTTCCAAAGAAGAGTCATCTTCTTTCGGATCATCCTCCATACGGGTGGCACCGATTCTTTGGTTCAATTTTCGCTCGTATTTTGCGATCTTCTTCCGTCGGAATGTAAATACCTTTTCCTCACATTCATATAGAAGAACATCTATATTCCGTGCGAACATGCATTGCAACGGATCAAATCTCTTATTATTCAATTCTCCGACACACAAAACTGCATCGTATTTTTTCTGGCTATCGAAACGATTTGCCGTCACACAAATCATAGCTTCATCAGCAAAGTATTCAGGGTATTCCATGCGAAGTAAGTCCGCATAGTATGCCTTTGGAACAACGATTGCAGCCTTGCTAAATTTATGTGAGTCCAAGTATTCCTTAAGAACATTTGCCTTTGGACAGGTATTCAACCGTTCACGATACTTTTTCTCCAATGCATCTGCCACAACCATACATAATTCTTGCATAGCCCCGGCCTGATCCGCAATACTCCATAATTTTTGAATGCGTTCATTGGGGGGAGTAACCGCTTTGTTAATTTGTCCATTGCAAATGGCTTTTTCCATTATTTCCAAACGGAAAACTGCGGTATTAAGAAGATTCAATAGGCCGTGCGCAGTCACTACAAAATCGTCTTTGGTAGGTTCATGCCAATTGGACTGTTTGATGACAACAAGCGCATTTTTTATGGTTTTGTATTCATCCCAGCTCCAACCTTCTCCTACGGGAATTGCTGTGACCGTATGGTGTATTACATTCATAATCTGCCGGTGAAGTTCTGCAGTAAGCGGATTGTCATTGCGAATCATTTGATTACTCTTGGATAACAGGTTTTTTGTACAAGCAAATACAGAAGCTCCCTCATACATCTCTAAGATATGTTCGCCCATGCCCGCTTTGATTGGGGATGTAACATAAGCAAAACGTAACACTTTTCTTCGGAGTAAATCGGCAAGTTCGGATCCGTTCTCAATCATGGACACGCCACCGATAACCAACAGGCCCACTACTTTATTTCCGTTTCTATCCAGAATCAGATCTCGTGCCGTCGAAATTTTGCTGGTTACTTTCAAAACCGGTTCCGCTTTTGTCGGATTCAGACCAAACTGATGCTCTTCACCACTGCTGGTGTAATATGCCGCCGGAATAATATCTAACAAGCCAACTTCTTTGCCTTCGCCATATACAATGCGGACTTGCTTACAGATTTCACCAAAGAAAGTGCGGTCAGCCACGATAACAATTGAGACATCAATTTGTGCAGGTATTTCCTGTATATCCATATCAAATACAAAAGCTAAAAAATCCTCACGGTTTGTTTTTTTCTTTCTAATGCCGCGTCCGTCAGTAATCTGAGATTCGCCATAATAAGGTTTTATCAGATGCTGATTTTTTTCCAGAGGAAGAAACCTGGTCATTTTCCCGTTTTTTCCTTTTCCGTCTTGCTCAATTATCATGCAAAGTTTACCATATTCAACGCGGGTACCCTTCCAGCGATACCTCTGACCATTATACATGACCATATCATCTATCTGTAGAGCGGAGATGATATCGTCATTTGTAGACAAGTTATAAGATAGACAACCCAGTGCGACGGCAACAATGGAAACGGCATCAAAGCACAGAGAACCTGTATGAAGAGCAAAATTAACCGTTCTCTCCTTTGATACCAATGAATTGGCAAAGAAAGACAGATATTCTTCAATGACTGATTCTTTTGATATTAGTGCATCACCGAAGTAAATATCGCATTTTTCCAAAATAGCATTTGCCAATTTTTCCGCCGTCACAGTTATACACCTCTGCCTATGGTTCTTCTCCGCGCAAGATAGCTAAACAATCAAGCATAAACCGTGCCATCTCCTCAATCACTGGAATTGTAACGGAGTTGCCAAACTGCTTATACTGCTGGACAACCGGCATCCCTTCAGGGAATGTAAATTCGTCCTTTCCCTCAGCGTTCACGAAACCGTAGTTAATAAAGCCTTGGAGTTTTCCCCACTCGGTGGGAGTCATAACACGGATGCCCTTATCGTTGAGAGGGGTTTTTTTCCCTTTAATAATTTGTCCCGCAATTCCCTCTTTGGGATCGTAAATTAAATTCCGTTCGCGACCTGAACCTCCTGTTGCCAACAATGTGTTGGCTATAGGTCTCTCAATTTCTTTTGCATTCACGATCCGATAACCAAATCCGTAACCTTTTCCTTCTTGGCGTTCTCGATGCTTGATGAGCGTTTCCAAATAACCAGATGCCATATAGTACCTCGGGGGCACATCATGTTCTAACACATCATTCAAATCATGATATAGTTCGCCCGCTCGAGTACAAGGCATTTCCGTTGGCAGCATAGCCAGTCTCTCCGGGGCAAATCGCTCCGTATCAAAACCGATTATGTATGTACGAGGTCGATTTTGCGGAACGCCAAAGTCGCGGGAATTGCGAACAAAAGATTTAGGCACATATCTGAGCGCCCCATCTGCTTCTTTTGTGACGCCAATTACATGGTACCCCAAATCATTTACAAGCGTTTCGATAATGATTTTGAATGTTCGCCCTTCATCGTGAGAAACCAAACGATCTACATTTTCCAAAAATAAAGCAAACGGTCTGGTTCTTCTAATAATATCGGAGATATGGAAAAAAATTTTACCTTTTTCTTCGTTTTCAAAGCCTTCTTGCAACCCGACCCGGCTGAATGTTTGGCAGGGAAATCCAGCCAAAAGCACTCCATATTCCGTGTTTTCCACCTGCCGTTTAAATTCATCACTGGTCAAATCGTTTTCGGGATTGTCCCCATATAAATGTTGGTATGTTTTACAAGCGTACTTGTCAATTTCCGAAGAAAGTACATTGACAAACTGTCCTGTAAGTTCAAAGCCGCGACGAATGCCGCCGATGCCAGCACAAAGGTCAATTGTTCTATACGGCTGAACGGGGAAAACTCGCAACTCATCCAAAATCACGGAAATACAGTATTCCAGTTCTTTTTGTATTTCATGTCCCCAGAATCGAAGAACAGTCCAACCTTGTTCCTGTAGCCGTGCCGTTACCTCAACATCTCTCTGCATATTACGCTCAATTTTAGGAATCCAAAAATCACGATTACTTTTTATTTCATTTTGTGACTGCTTCCAGTTATATCCATGCCAAAAATCTCCGTCACAGAATATCGCGATTTTTCGAGCAAAAAAAACAATATCCGGTTTTCCAAAAATCGTCTTATTGTTCCTTGTAAATGTAGTAACCCCATGACGAACAAGTTCCCCGCACAGAAGTTTTTCCAGTGCGGTATCACTATTGCGCACCCGGCTCATATTTTTATGTATTTGTTCTCGACTCTTCTTGTGAGCCATTGTGCATCTCTCCAACTTTCAAGATATAGGCCGATAAATTGTAAAGCCTTCGATTTCCGCTACAAAATATTAGCATTGTTTTCTATAAGACAGACTTTTTCCTTGCTATCTCATGCAGTGTTTTTACAAACCTGCTGCATGAAGGGTTCATTTTATGAAAGCATTGCATCCCAATCCATGCGTAGAACTGGTCAGTACCATTCATAATATCCGCCATGGACAATTCCGACATTTTCAGGCGCTGCAGATATTATCTCCATCAAACTTGGATGCTTTTGTTCTCCTCCAAAGCTTTTTCCTCTCTGTTTTCAGTCACATAAGGAAAAATGCGCCCGCATCCACTACAGCCACACTCCGATCCGATCGGTCACTTTTTTTAGAACTCTTCGTTTTTGGGCATATTCCAGTAGCTTGGGCACATTCTTTTTCGTATCTGCTACATAACTCTGAATGGCCTTGTTGTAGGTCTCTCTGTCCATTTTGTTTTCGCAAAAAACGCATTCGCAAATCAGCCTGTCTCGGTCAAATATTTGCATAGTACAGTCACCATAATCAGCGGTTGTAACACCAAAGGTCAAAAATTCTTTTTTCATGTAATACGGCCGCACAAAGGGGTGGTCCAGCTTAAAACGAGATTTGGATGTATCCCGATCAACGGCAATATTCCATTCCAGAGGTGTTCGGTCAGAATAGCGGTAATAGAACAGGGCCGTATACATACACAACACGCCATCCGGAAACAGTTGGGAAACTTGAGCCGCCTCGGATATGGGTTCATCCACTTTACAAAGGCGGTAATAACCTTGCTTAATTCTCTCAATGATTTGTGATTCAACTATTTTTCGAATCGCATAGGTGTTATAGCCAAGGGCTGCAAGATCAGATGTGCGGAATACACCTCCACATTCGTCTGCTAACTTTTTGATGATATCTTTATCGGCCACATTTTCACCAACCTTCCGCACGGATTCGGCTTGTGATGCAACTTCATAAAATAATTATACGGGTAGCACATAAGAAAGTCAATGTAATGAGGATGCTTTTGCGTGCTTAACGGCAAATATCGGCGGAAAGTCCGCTTTTCATATCGACTGAACGGATGTTGAAAACTGTTAGAGACACTTAAAATCCCGCGCGATATCCTTAACGCATACATGATGACATCTCATGCTACCGCTTGTGATTACCTTCTAAACGAAACAACAGGAACTAAAACATTTACAATTATGAAAGGCAGCGGAGCCCATTGTTGGCTGCGCCGCCTTTCGCGTTATCGTTCCTGCTCCTGCTTCCACCCGCGGATGGGCTGTGACATAGATTTGTACTTTTGCTTCGCCAGTTTGCGGGCAGCATATTCCTCCATGGAATCGTTGGTCAGCTTCGCCTGTGCCCGCTTCGCTTCCATCCACCGCAGGGGAGAATACTTATCTCCATACGCCTGCTCCAATTTTTCATTGACGGCAGCTTCATATCCGGATCGGATAGCATGCCGCGCCTCGTACAATTCAACCGGGTCAAGCCCGGTGGACTGCGCTTTTACCCCGGCGTATTCCTGCAATACCGTCTCCAGTTCAACGGAATATTTCTGTTCCTGTGCCTCCAGCTTTTGCAGGCTGGCTTCTAGTGCGGAAATATCCTTGCGGAAGGTTTCGGCCTCGGCATCCTCGGCGTAATCCAAGTGCTTCAGCAGCAACGCTTTTTCAGAGCGCAGTTCCTCCAAATCCTCGGTCAGCTCTGCAATTTTGGACGCCAGCTCCTTATGCTTGAAAATCTTCCGGGCAGGCAGGGTTTTCTTCTCGGTCAACAGGGCTTTGCGCTCCTTGCTCTTGTCCTTGATCTGCTGTACCAGCCCGGTATACCTCGCCATCTGGGACCGGTACACATTGAGGGTTTCCTGATACTGTTTCTGGCCCACACGGATGTGGGACAGCTGATAGCAGAGAATCAGCACCTTGCTGCGCAGTTTCTCCAATTTTTCAGCCACAACAGGTACAGTGAGGGCAACCAAATCAGCCAACTTTTTGATCTCCGCTTTCAACTCCCGCAGCAGGGCGTTGTCCGCCTTGATCTGCCGGTTCAGTTCGCACCGGTCAGAGATGATACCCTTTTTCTCCATAGCTCTGGCAACCACACCCTCATGGACCGTAGGCCGCTCCAGCAGGCCACGTTCGGCATGGCTGCGGTGGTCGATGCGTTCCTCATGTCCGGTGCGCTCCAGATGGCGGTTTGCCACATCTGCCCATGCAGCCCGCCACAGAATAAGTTGCTCATCGCTGTTCCAGCGTTCCGTGATGGGATTCTGTCTGCCATATTTGGTGCTTTTGGGATACTTGGATACCCGTTCATAGCCCTGGGCCTGCGCTGCGGATGGGGCCATATACACCTTCTTTTTGCCCACCTTGTACTGATACTGCTTCTCCCACCCGTCGGCCTGTGCCTGCCTGAACTCGGCGGCAGTAAAGCCCCGTTCCTCGCCGTCTTTGACACAGAGATATTCTTTCTCGGTCTTGTACTGCCATTTTCCCTTTTCATCCAGCGGGCGCACCGTCAGCAGGATATGAGCATGGGGATTGTGTCCGGGAGGATACGGGTCATGGATAGCAGCATCGGCGCACATTCCGTCTGCTACAAACTGCTCCTTGATGAAATCTTGCAGGAGCTGGATTTGTTCCTCCCGGCTCAGTTCTATGGGCAGCGCCGCCACAAATTCACGGGCGAGGCGACTGTCCTTTGCGGTTTCGGTTTCCTCCACGGCGTTCCACAGGGTTTCCCGATCCTGCCACTCTGCGGGGGCGGTGGCTGGCAGAAAAACCTGCCGCCACCCAAGGCCCTGTTTGCGGGTGTAGTCGTGCTGCACCCCGTCGTACTCATTGAGCATCCGGGAACAGCTCAGATAGGCCGAAGCGGCCACAGCAGAGCGTCCGGCTCCACGGCTGACCATCTTGGCCTCCAAATGATAAATCGCCATAAATCACCTTGTCCTTTCTGAAAGGGGTGCCCCGAAACAGGGCACCCTTGTTTTCG
>ULQP01041611.1_pt1 | contig 14923 bp, 7 predicted proteins | sample 1954571 | NCBI WGS metagenome assembly ULQP01 (sample SAMEA4835657, study PRJEB28245) | human gut metagenome | biome: gut microbiome; material: fecal sample | place: Denmark | collected 2008 | reverse complement strand
TTTTATTGTTTCTTTTTGAATTTGCTTTATCTTTTTTTGTTCTTGAACTTTCTTACAATTTTCAAGTTCTAGCTCTTGTAATTCTAATTGTAATCCTGCTGATTCGTTTTTATATTTCCTTATTTCTAACCTTTTCTTTTTATATTGTATTTCTAGTTCTTCTAATTCTTTATTTGCTTTAGCAATCTTTAAATTTAATTTTCCTATTTTTTCTGTTATATCTTTTCTTTGCAAAATCATCACTTCCTTTCATTTTAAGCGAAAAAAAAGAAGCTGATTTTTATCAACTTCTAATCTGTTTTTAATATTTAATTTATCTTTCTGCTATTAACTTTGACGCTTGTATTATTTCTTGTAATTCATTTGGGTTTGAATTTTTAATTTTGTTAAGTGATATATCTGTGTAATATACTTTTATTTTTTCTTTGCATTCTGGTATATCTTTTATATTTATAGTAAATCTTGCTTTATACTTTACATCTTCTCCATTGTTTAACTGTGCTAAACTATCCCAACTTTCCCAATGACTACGAATTTTATTTTGTAAAAGTATTTTATTAGTAAAAAATACTAAAGTTTCTGTTTCTGTATTGATTTCTTCATATTCTGCACTAATAACACTTATTCCATTAATCTCATACTTTATACTATCCTCTGTTATCTCACATTTCATTATTCTTTCATCATAATTAACATTTGTTTCAATATTTTGATAAATTCCAAATAAAATTCTAAAAGTTAAAATTACAACTATTAATATGGCAAAAATTAAAATTACTTTATTTTTTATTTTTCGGTTTTCATCTGCAACCTTTACCATACTTACAATATTTTCGTTTGCTTTTTCTTGGTAATTATCTTGATTTAATCTTTCTCCACTTAATAATTCATTTACATTAATTTCTAGTTCATTACATAGATCAATCATTATTGAAGCATCTGGTAATCCTTTTCCTGTTTCCCATTTTGAAACAGCTTTATCCGTAATACCTAATTTTTCTGCTAATTGAGATTGTGTTTGTCCTTTCTTCTTTCTACACTCAGTAATAAACTTACCAATTTTTTCTTGATTCATATTTTTTCCTCCTTTTAATTATTTATAAGCCCATAATAATTAAAAGTTTTTATATAATGAACTTACTATTAGTAGAGTTTTATATTTTTTATCTCTACCAATAGTAGAATTGTACAAATCACTATTTTTATTTGCTTACTTTTTCAAAGAAATGTCCACTTAACATCAAACCACTTTCAACAATCATAACTTCTTGTTTATTAAGTGTTTTTTTATATTCTTGTCTTCCATCTTCTGTAATTTGTGGAACTTCAAACTCATATTCAATATAAAGTTTGCCATCTTCAAATGACCATGTTCCATTTCCATTTGGACATATCATTGTTTTGTCATTCATTAATGCAATAACTGCTTCTTTTCCGTTCCACGTATTTGTTTTATATGTTCCAACAAGATTCTTTTCTTCATTATTCACTGAAACCGAACTTAAATTTGTTTCATTGTTTCCTTTTACATTCATTCCTATTTTAAAACCAATAATTCCTGAAACTAATGCAATTATAATACAAATTAAAAGCATATTTGTTTTGTTCATATTTATACTCTCCTTCAATAAATTATTATTCGTAGAGATTATATCATTTTACCCAAAAACTATCAATAAATTACAACAATTTCATTTGCTTAATAAAAACAAACATTTCTCTGCCACCTAATTTAAAAACTTCTTTCATTTCAATATTGTCCATTTTACCTTGTATTTCTAAAATATCTAAAACTGCATTTTGTTCCACATCAGTTAGTGGTACAGCCTCTCTTTCTTCTAAAAAAGTTCTTACATTTGGATTTTCTTCTTTTATCTTGCTTACTTTTTCTTCTAATTGTTTATATTCTGTATTTTCCCTTACAATTTTCATTCTATTAGTTTCTAAATAATCTAAAAAATCATCTGTGTACTCATCAAAAAAACTTTTTGTATCTTCATTGCTGTATATTTTATTTAACAATATCTCTTTCATTTCAGTACAGTTATAAACACCTAACTTATAAAACATTTTATTCCAAAAGTCATGTTCTTTAGCTACTTCCATTTCATATTCATTTAATTTTTTTAACATTTCTTTTTGTTGTCCTTCATCTTTAATAACTTCCTTAATTTTATTTGTTAATTGTTCTTCTACTAGAAAAGATTTTGTTTCCTCTTGCATTTCGTTTTGAATATCTTGTGCAAATTCATCACTTTTTGCTTCATACAGTTCATCTAATATAGACCTTTCAAAAAATTTATTCATACTAAAATTCCTCCTTTGCTTTCTACTTTACTTTAATAATTGCTTAAAGTAAAATGTGCAAATTAGAAAATTTAATAACTTTTATAGATTTGACTTTACCTTACATATTCTCTTTTTCTTTGTTTAGAATACTCATCTTCAACAATTTCTTCATTCTCGTCATCTAAATCAATAACTTCTTTGTCTTCAGCATCACCAATTTTCAATAAAGCATTTACTTCTTTTAATCTTTCCAAACATTCTTCTAATTCCTTTTCTTGTGCAAAAGGTATTTCTAAATTTTCTTGTGCTGTTTTATATTGTTTCTCTATATTTTGTAATTGCTCAATATTATTCTCTAGCATTTTTTGCATAGAGTCTAGCACATTATTTATACGGACTATTATGCCAAGTTTATCACTACCAAGTGTTGCTCTATATGTTTGTTTGTTTTTTAATGCTATTTGAAATACTTTCTCAAAAGTATTAAACTCTAAATACATTTTAAAGCCTCTATATTCGCCTATGTATAAACTTTCTGTGTCATTAACTTTCTTACATAACTCTAATATTTTTTCTCCTGCTTTTGCTCTTTCATTGTATATTTGATTATCTAACTTCATTGTAGAGAAATTATCTTCGTTTAGTTTTGTATTTACTTGTAAATATTGATGATCTTCTTTTAGTTTTTCTATTCTATCTTTATACTCTTTAATTTGTTGTGGGTATTTTCTTTCTACCATTTCTTCTAGCTCATACTTTTGATTTAGATAACTTTGTTTTAAAACTTTTAACTTTGTTGCTTTAGCTTCTAATTCTGTCTTTTCTTTAATGTGTTCATTACCTGTTGCTATTGCTTTTATTTCAGCATAGTTTAATGCTCTTTCATCTATATCTTCCATACTCCTTATTGGAGATTTTGAAGTCATTATTTGACTAATAAATTGTTGTTTTTGCTGTACTAACTGATACATATATGCGTCAAAAGTCCCCTGTGTTACATAGTTAAATACATGTACTATTTCATTTTCATTTCCCTGTCTTACTGCTCTACCAATTCTTTGTATTATGTCCGAACTTTTCCACGGACAGTCTAAATTGTGTAATGCTATAATTTTATCTTGCACATTTGTACCTGCCCCCATTTTAAATGTACTTCCTAATAATATTCTTACCTCTCCTGCACGGACTTTATCAAATAATTCTTCTTTTCTTGCCTCTGTATTTGCATTATGTATAAACTCTATTTCTTCTTCTGGTATTCCCTTTTCTATTAGCTTTTTCTTAATATCATTATATACATCTGTAAATTTTTCATTTATTTCTTCATATTCTTTTTCTATTTTTTCAACTTCTTCTTTATCAACTTCATAGACTCCATCTTCGTTTTTTTTCATAGGAATATCATCTGATTTTGTAGGTACTGATAAATCACAGAAAACTAATTGTGTAGATTTTTTATCTTTATTATTTTCCCAATATTCAAATACATTATCAACACAAGCATTTACTTTGCTATTCTCAAAATCTGGTAACATATTATTTATTAACCTTTGGTCTAAAGCTAATTTTCTTCCCTCATTTGTTATCTTCAGCATGTTATCTACATGATTAGGAACTAATCCTTGTCTTATTAAATCTGCTCTATCTCCTAAACTTGATACCATTTCTTTTTGTATTTTACTTGGCTGTACTGCAATATGATGTTCTACTTTTTTAGGTGTAGGTAAATTTAATACTTCTGCTGTTTGTATATCTGCGACTTCTCTAAACATACTCATCAATTCTGGTATATTATGAAATCTTGCAAATCTTGTTTTTACTTTGAACTTATCTCCCTCTGGTGCTAATTCTATTGCTGTTACTGTTTCTCCAAATGTACTTGCCCATGCGTCAAAATGTTGTAAATGATTTTTTAGTAATGTGTTATATTGTAAATATCTTTGCATTGTATAAAGTTCTGTCATACTGTTTGAAACAGGTGTACCAGTTGCAAACACAACTCCTTTTCCTCCTGTTATCTCGTCCATATATTGACATTTCATAAACATATCAGAACTTTTTTGTGCATCACTATTTCCTATACCTGCAACTCTTTTCATTTTACTTTGTAAAAAAAGATTTTTGTAATAATGTGCCTCATCTACAAATAGTCTATCTACTCCTAATTCTTCAAAAGTTATAACATCATCTTTTCTATCTGTATTATTAAGTTTTTCTAGTTTTGTTTCTAATGTTTTCTTTGTTAATTCTAGCTGTCTTATAGAAAATCTTTCTCCTCGCATGAATTTTAATTCTTCTATTCCCTGCATTATTTCATTTATTTGTTTTTCTAAAAAATACCTCTGTCTTTCTACTGACATAGGTATTTTCTCAAATTGGCTGTGTCCTATTAGAATTGCATCAAAATCTCCTGTTGCTATTTTAGAAACAAACTTTTTTCTATTATTTTTTGCAAAATCTTTTTTAGTAGTTACTAAAATATTTGCTGATGGGTATAACTGCAAAAATTCATTGGCAAATTGTTCTACTATATGATTTGGTAAGACAAATAAAGACTTATTACATAATCCTAATCTTTTGCTTTCCATTGCTGAAGCAACCATTGTAAATGTTTTACCTGCACCAACTTCGTGAGCAAGTAGTGTATTTCCACTATAAAGTATTCTAGCAACTGCATTAACTTGATGTGGTCTTAATTTTATTTCTGGATTCATTCCATAAAATTTAATATTACTTCCATCATATTCTCTATTTCTAATTGAATTGAACTTGTCATTATAAATTCTTACTAACTTTTCTCGTCTGTCTGGATCTTTGAAAATCCAATCTTCAAACTTCATTTTAATTTCTTCTTGTTTTGCTTGTGCTATTGCTGTTTGCTGTTTATCTAAAACACTTTTTTCTTCTCCATACTCATCTGTTATTTTCTTATATATTTTTATATCGTTTAAGTTCAATGTAGTTTCAATTATTTTGTATGCACTTGCCTTTTTTACTCCATAAGTTTTTGTAGCTAATACACTTGTTTTATCTTCTGATTTACCTGTTATATTCCATTGTGCCGTATGTTCTGAATAAGTTACTTTTATTCTTTTTTTATAATAATCTCTAGTTTCAAGCAACTCATACATAAATTGCTCTATATATTCTGGTGGTATCCATGTTGCACCTAATTTTACTGATATTTCACTTGCTTTTATATCTTCTGGTATTACCTTTTCTAATTCTCTTGCATTTATTTCAAACTCTGGATATACATTTGCAAGTCCTTTTGCTATTTTATATTTTTCTCTTACATTTCCAGATAAATATTCATCTGCTGTAACAAATTTTCTCCCCTCTAAATCTATACTAGGAAGTCTAAAAATTTGTCCTTCTAATTCTTTTAATAGTTCTTCTTCTGTTTTACCTGTAAGAGATTTCATATACTCAATATCTACTTTTGCTCTTTCAGTTAGTGATAATATAAGTGCCTCATTTGCTGTATCTACCTTTGTTATTTCCTTTTTAGCTTTAATAGTTTTCTTTGTAAACATATCAGCTTTTTTTATAAACTTACCTTTTGAGTCTATTTCTTCAAGTGAACAAAGTAAATAATAACTACTATCTTCTGAAAATGCTTGATTATTTACTCTACTGTTTATTAGTCCATATTTCCTTACAAAATTATCATATATAAAGTTTAATCTTTTTTGTTCTTCTTTTATTTCATCATCTGGTGCATCTTCTAGTTGTAGGTCTATAAGTGTTCTTACACAATTTCTTATTTCTACCATACCTTTAATTCGGCTTATTGTAGTAGTTGGTAAATCTTTTTCAAACATTTTACTGTTTTCTCTATAATAAACTTTTCCATCAACTATTGTATATGAATAATTTTTTACTGTTGGATCTGCCGGAATTGACTTTTCTTCTTCTTCAATTACTTCATCTAGGTCATAATCTTCTATTTCTGCTTGTATATTTTTAATAGCTTTAGAGAGCATATAATTCAAATCGCTACCCTCTATCATTTTGCAAGTTGTTCCATCTCTAAATGTGGTCTTTTCCATTTGTCCTAAAACCATATCTGGATTATCAATAAAATATTTATTCATTCTTATTCCATTTGGTGCTGTTTCAACATTTACCCATTCTTGTTCTATATCTGTGATATTATCTCTTTTCTTTAAAAAGATAATATCTGATGTTACTTCTGTACCTGCATTGTTCTTAAATGTATTATCTGGAAGTCTAATAGCACCTATTAACTCTGCTCTTTGTGATAAATATTTTCTTACTTTATTATTTTCTTTGTCCATAGTTCCTTTTGAAGTAATAAATGTAATTATTCCTCCTGGTCTAATTTTATCTAATGTTTTTGCGAAGAAATAATCATGTATATGAAATTTGTTTTTATTATATCTTCTATCATTTACAGGAATTTCTCCAAAAGGTACATTTCCAATAGATATATCAAAGAAATTATCTGGTATATTTGTCTTTTCATATCCTTGTACTGCAATAGTAGATTTCTGATAAAGTTGCTGTGCTATTCTTCCAGATATTGAATCTTTTTCTACTCCATATATTTGGCAATTATTTAATTCCTCTGGTAGCATACCTATAAAATTTCCAATACCGACATGATGGCTCTAAAATATTTGCTTGTTTCAATCCCATGTTTTGTAATGCTTTATAAATATTTCTTATAACAACTGGTGGTGTATAATATGCTGTTAAGGAAGATTCACTAGCATCTTTATATTCTTCTTCAGTTAGTAAATTCTTTAATTCTGCATATTCATTTCCCCAACTATTATTATCTTTTTCAAATGCTGATTTTAAGCCACCCCAACCAACATATTTTGATAATATCTCTTGTTCCTCGACAGTTGCATATCTATTTTCCTTTTCACATAACTTTAATATTTTTATAGCCTCTATATTGTTTCTAAATTTTTCTTTAGCTGTTCCTACACCTAAATTATCATTGTTAATCTTAAAATTGTTTCTTTCTTCAGTAGGTATCTCTGGGTGCAAATCAAAATATTCAATATTTCTGTTAGTTTTAATAATCTTTTTTGCTATTTCTTTATTTACTTCTTTTTCTTCCTGCTCAAATTGTTTATCAAAATTTTCTGCAAGTGCCTTTGCTAAATGTGTAAAGTAATCTACTACATCTCCATTGTGAAAGTCTATTTTTACTATCATATCTTTTATTTGTTCTTGTTCTTCTTTTGTAGTAGCTTTTATATTTTCTATAATGTTTCCTATTTCAAAAAAATGAGTGTTTTTTTCTGTTTTTACTTCAACAACATTGTGTATATCAATTCCCTTTTCTTCTATAAATGTATCTAACCACTTGTCAAAAGATTTTTCTTGCTGTTCTTCTATCTCTGGTATTTCTCTTTCTGTTAAGTAGTTATTCATAGGATTTTCTTTGATTTTTGATAGTATATCTTTAATTAAAACAGTTCTTTGATCTAGTGGAAATTGCTTATCATACATTGTAATTTTTCCATCATTTATGTCTGATATTGTAAATTCTTGTAACCCTATAAATATAGTATCTCCTATTAGAAATGTATAAGTAAGTTTATTATATTGTGCTAACTGATGATGAACTATATTTGATATACAATATTCAGTTATTAAATCTAAATCTTCAAAAGTTTCTTCTGTTCTATTAAGATAATTACCTTTCCATAAATTTAAACTATCTTCAGTTAATCTATAACCAACTCTTTCATTATCTATATCAAATTCTGTATAAGCATTTCCTAAAACTTGTTTAATATACTCTTTGCACTTTTCTTTATCTTCGTGATTATCATATATATAATCTATAAATTCTCTTTCATTTTTTATAACATTTGGTGCATTTTTTAGAATATTTTTTATTGTTTCTTCATTAAAAAAAGAAGCATTGTTTGCTTCCTTTTCAATATTTTGTTCTTCTAATTGTAAATTAACTCTCTCACTACTATCTGCTCTGCTGTCTGTTGTATGTTGTTCATTTGTCCTGTCCATTCCATCTGGTCTTGTGCTTTCAATTCCTCTGTTATTCCATAAGTTTTCTTCATTTGTTCTACTAGCTGTTCTACTCTCCTCTTGGCTGTTTCTTGTATCTCTATTAAGTGGTCTGTTAATTTGCAAGTTCCTACTAACATTGTGTATGTTCCCCTCTTGCTCGTTTTTAGATAATTCAATCTCATGTGTGCGAATTTGCCCAATTCCACTTTCTTGTTCGTTCTCTCTGGTAACACTAGATCTGGTACTAGATAATTCCCTTTCATTGTGTAAGTTATATTCATTTTGAACACTTCCTTTCTCATTTTCTATATTTTTATCATAATCTTTTTCATTTTCTTTTACAAATGTGCGATTTATATTTTTTTCTTTCTTTTGCACATTTATAATTGTTTTTGAAATTTCTAATAATATTTCCTTTGAAAAATCTCTTGTTGCTGTACCTAATATAGATATTGTTTCAAAAGTATTAAATTTTTTAATATCTGCAAAATCACTTTCTTGAAAATATTTTGATGGCTCTATACCACATCTTGATAAAATTAAAGAAACTGTACTAAACATCAATAAATTTCTAAATGAATATTCTATTTCGTCTTCATCTAGCCCTGCTAAATTACTATTATGTACTGCACCTTTTAGTTCTTCTAAATAATCTTGCATATTTTCTTGAATATTTCTAAAAGCTGTATCAATTATTGCATTGCCTATATTACTTTTATCTCCTATTGTTCCAAAGTTTTCTTCTAATGTTTCTATTACATCATCTGTATATTTTTCTTCTGCTGACCACAGTTTAAATTGTTTACCATATATATTGCTATTTGTATCTGAAACATCAAACACAAACCTTAATCCCATTTCGCCGTTTTTTTCATCTATCAATGCAATTCCTTTTGAGCCTTTGTTAATCCATCTTTTCAGTTTTTTGTTCCATATTGTTGTTTCTGCACATGCTGTTGCATCTGGTTTTTGTGCATAAATCAATATTTGTTCATCAAATCTATATTTGTAATTATAACTTGCACTTTTTAGAAACGAAAGCCAATCATCTGCACTCTTTGCTACTTCTAGTGTTGTATTCAAATATAATTCGGTAATTTGTTTTTCTTTTCTAGTCAAAGATATTGCCTCCTTTCATTTATTTTTATTCATCTTTTAAAAATAAAACTAATGCTTTTTTATTTTCAGTTGCTATTTTCCTTAAAGTGATTATTGTCTTTATATCTGTCAATGTATAGCTTGGGAATTTTTCTAAATCTTCAAATTTCATATCTAGTATTGCTTTTTCTGTTTTTATTCCTATTTCAGCTAGTCTATCTATCATTTTTTGAATTTGATTTATATTATATTTTGCCATTTTACACTCCTTTACTAGCAAAAAGGTGGTTATAAGAAAACCACCTTTTCCCTTAAATTTAATTACTCTTTTTCCTTAATTTAATAAAGACTAATAATATAATTCCAATTATTGATACCATTGCTACTATTACTGCTAACATTATATTTCTGCTATCTCCGTGTTTTTGGAGTATCAATTTTTTTGTTTCTGAACTCAAAGTTATATACAGAATTATTTTCTTGTACTTCTTTTTTATCTATAAATACTCCATTTTCATTTATTTCAACTTTTATTATTTTTTCAGATAATATATAGCCATTTGGTGCTGATACTTCTTTTACAAAATATGTTCCAAATCTTAAATCTGCAAAAGTTGCTGTTCCCTCTTTTGCATTTGAATCAACTTGTTGTATTAACTTTGTGCATTCTTTATCAGAAAATAAACCAAATGTAAATTTATCTTTTATAATCTCTTTTGTATCTTTATCAATTTTAGTTAATTGTAATGTTCTTAAAATAGGATTATTTTGCATTATAACCTTTATTCCATCTCCCATTACAAAAGTAATTTCTTCTGCAATTTCATAGCCATAAGGTGCTGATATTTCTTTCATTATATATTCTTTGCCCTCTACTAAATAATTTACTTTATGAGATTCTTCTGATGATACCCATTCTTCTATGATCTCGTTTGTTTCTTTATCTATGATTTGAATTTTAGCACCTGCTATTTCTTTTACTCCTGTTTCATCAACTTTTGAAAATATTATTTCTGTTGGTTTATTTTCACAAGTTATTGTAAAATTATCTCCATCTTGTTTGATTTTAACTTCGTATATAGTATCATTTAATGTATAGCCATTTATTTGCATTTTTTCTTGAATGTAATAAGTTCCTAGTTCTAATTTTTCAAATATTGCTATACCATCACTATTTGTTTTTTCAGTAGCTATAATATCTTTCATCTCTTTACTTGCTGAGATATTGAACTCTATATTTTCTAACTTTTTATTTTCATCTAGTGTATCTATCTTTTTAACTTGAATTGTACCTCTTGCCAATTCATTATTTATTATTCCATCTTCTGTAATTTGTATTGTATATTCTGTTATATCTTTACCTTTATAAGCAACTTCAAAATCATACTCTTTTTCATTTAATATATATTGTGAGTTTGTTGCTAATTCCTTGATGAAATACTTTCCATTTGGTAGGTCTGGTATATGCTCTAATAGTCCATCTTTTGTAATTCCTGTTGTACTTATCATTGTTTCACTTTTAATAGCTACATTTCCTTTATAATCAACAATATCTTCTCTTGCAAATATTCCAAAAATTATATCTTTATATGCTTTTTCATTTTTAAAGATTTCTTGTTCTTCTAAAACTTTTGTCATATCTATATTAAATTTTGCTCTATTATTTATCAGTGTAGAATTTATAATTTGAAGTTCATTTACTTTTGTATCTTCTACTGTAAAATAATGTTTAGTAGTATCTGCAATGTAACCATGTGGTACTTGTGTTTCCATATAATAATAACTTCCAACAGGAAGTTTATCACTTAAAACACTTTCTTCCCATTTACTCTCTAATGCTTGTACTACTTCATCTTTTTTATAGTAAGTTTTATTTCCTATTACAATATCTTCATTAGCATAAATAGTTATTTCTGCACCTGCTATATTTGATTTATTCCATACAGGGCTTTCTGTTTGTCCATACTCTGTTTGTCCTGTAACTACTTGATTAAATATTTCTCCATATTTATTGAATTGTAATTTTCCATATACAAGTTCATCTTTCATTACAACACTTTGTATATCTCCTGTATTTTTAATAGTAAATTCAATATCTTGTGAAACAGCAAAACCATAAGGGCTTATTGTTTCTTTTAATATATAAGTTTTTCCAACTTCTAGTCCTTTTATTAAATGTGGCTCTTTACTTGAAACCCAACTATCAACTACTACTGCATTATTGTCTTTTTCAAATACAGTTAAGTATGCACCCTCAATTTCTGATGAGTCTGTTATATCTTGTTTAGATATTTCTACTTTTGTTATTTTATTTTTAAATTCATATTCTAAATTTATTACTTTTGTGTCTTGCCCTTTATAATTTGCATAAGCTATTATAACTTCATTGTTTGTAGAATAACCTTTTGGTGCTTTTGTTTCTCTAATCATAAAGTTTGTTAATGGTAAATCTGACTTAAATGTTACATTTCCATCAATATCACTTGTTGCCACTTCTATTATTTCTTCTGCCTCTACTATAATTTCGCCTTTATAATTCTTAATATCTTTTTCAGCTAGTAAAGTAAATTCAGCACCTAAAAGTCCAACTTCACTATCATAATCTCTTTTAATAACACTAATTGCAACTTTTTGTCTTTCGTTTACAAATGAAGCATTATCAAAAACAACTGCTGTGTTTTGGTCTTTATATTTTAATGAAACATTTTTTGTTTCACTATTTAATACAAATCCCTCTGGTGCTTTTACTTCTCTTACAAAATATTCTCCATGTGGAAGTGCTTTTGAAGTAGCTTTCCCCTCTGCATTTGTTGTAATTGTATCCACAACTTTTCCTTTTTTGTGGATTACAGTTCCATCATTTGATGGGTCTTTTATATCTTCTCTTGCAACTATTTCATATTTTGCATTAGCAATTCCTTTTTGTTCATAAATGAATTTTCCATCTTTAAAATCAACTAAAACTTCGCCATGTTTTTCTACATTAATTTTACCTTTTACTGATGTATCTTTTTGTTTTACTGTTATAACTGGTGTACTTCCATCTGGTAATGTTTCGTATACTATATTAGAAGTTACTTCAAATTGTATAGGTGTATTTGATACTAAATAACCATTTGGACTTTTTATTTCTTCTAATTGATATTTCCCAGCAGGTAATTGTTCTCCTGTCATAACTGTTCCTGTTTCATCTGTTTCCCATGAGTTTATATATGCAGGTAATGGATTCCAACTCCAATAACCAAAATATTCTCCTGTTTCAATATTTTTAATTTTAAATTTTGCACCACTTATTTTTACTGTCTTTTGTGTTTCTGTATCTTGTTTTACAATAGCTACTACTGATTTAAAAGATGTATCATTAAATACTCTCCAAGTCTGTGGCTCATCACTATCTTTTGTAACAACTACTGTAAAGTCTGGTACTTTGTATTTATCATCTGGTACTTTTGTTTCTCTTACTACATAAGTTCCATAAGGTAATCTTTCACTTACTGCATAACCTTTTGAGTCAGTAACTAATACAGCACTTTCCTCGCCTTTATAGTTTTTTGCAATAGGTGCTTTCTCCCAACTTCCATATTTATCAATATCTTTTTGAGATTTTATAGTAAATTCAACACCCTCTAATAGTTCTGCCTCTCCATTAGTATCACTTGAAACTTTTATAATTCTAAATGCTTGTGATTGTACTCTTTCTTTTACTGTTATAGTTTTTGTAACTACACTTGCATTTTGACTTTCATAGGTCAAATCAAAATTATATGTATTTGTATCTAAAGTATAACCTTTACTTGCTTGTATTTCTTTTATATAGTATTCGCCTAAATATAAATTACTCATACTTGCATTTGCATTTTCATCTGTTACTAATTCTCCAATTTTATCATTTGTATTGTATTTTACACTATTATCAGCAGGGTCATATATTGTATTTCTTGCATATACTCCATATACTGCACCTTTTAATGTTGCCTCTCCCTGTGGTTTCTTTCCTGTTTCTGTATCTTCTTTTGAAATTGTTACTGTTCCTTTTACTCTTGTGTTTAATATACTAACTTCATAAGTCTTACCATGTTCTACTACACCAACATTTTCACTAACTTCAACTTTAACTGTATATTTATTTGGTGCTTTGCTTTCTTTTACATAGTATGTTCCATAATCTAGTAAAGTAGAAGTTGCAACTCCATTTGCATTAGTTGTTATGCTTGTAACCTTTTGATTATTAGAATTATATATTTCAAATACAACTCCTGCTTGTTTTACTACTTTGCCACTTTCTTTATCTTTTTTTACAACTTTTATATAACCTTGTTTCCAATTATTTGTTGCCTCATAACTTGTGGTTTCATTTACTTTTATTTCTTTACTTCTTATTGTTGTATCTAAAATTAAATGTTCTGGTACTGCTACTTCTTGAATATATATAGTACCTTTTCTTAATTTATCTACTGTAGCTTTTCCATTACTTCCTGTTTTATATGTTCCAATAGGATTGGACATATCAGAATTATAACTTAATTTAAAAGAAGTATTTGGAACATAGTTTCCTTTATTATCTTTTTTTGCCAATTCTAATTTTCCAAATGAATTTATTTTTAAACTTAAAGACATTGTTACTGGATCATTGTAATTTAAAGCATATAATTGATTTTGTACTCCCTCTTTAAAAGTAATATATACAGTTGTATCATGATTTTCTGTTCCCTCTTTAATTATTCCCCAACTATTCATATCTGCTGGTGTAAATGTGTATGATTCAACATTACAATTTCCATCAACTATAACTTTCATTGTGTTTTCGCCTTTGCTATGTGTTATTCTTATTCCATTTACTGTTTTATCAAAACTATTATAATCTTTTAAAACTCCATTATTATCAGTAAGTGTTGTTGTTGTTCCTGCATCAACTGTTACTGTTCCATTTACAAAACTAGGTTGCATTGCCATTTTATTCATTTTTGCATTTACATCTGCTTTAAAAGACTCATATTGACTTTGAATACTTGCATTTTTAAATGTTGCATTACTTTGTCCTAAAGTTTCCCAAATATATTGCTGTGTAAAACAATAATCTAGTTTTCTTTGTTCCATTGATGAAGCCATTATTCCTCCATTTAAAGCATAATCTCCGTATTTAGCATACCAACCGAAATAAGCTACTTTACATGCCTTTTTCATTAGTGGGTCTGTTGGTACTGAATGAGTACCTGTTTCTATTGTTCCTGTTGGAGAATTTATAAAATGTTCTCCACAAAATGTTGTGTACATATCTCCTGTTGTATAATTTACTAATCTTCTCATAAGCATTCCTACAGATGTTTTATTATCTGTTGTAAACACTTCTGAATCCCATTGTCCTGCTACCCATTTTGCTGTTCCAGAAGTTGATATACTTGCATAAACTAATGGTTGTACTGCTTGAAATATAAGCAAAATTAAAAATACTATTGCTAGTATTTTCTTGTTAATCTTATTTACTTGTTTCATTAAGAAAACCTCCTTATTTTTTGTTTAA
>ULQP01062626.1_pt1 | contig 14936 bp, 16 predicted proteins | sample 1954571 | NCBI WGS metagenome assembly ULQP01 (sample SAMEA4835657, study PRJEB28245) | human gut metagenome | biome: gut microbiome; material: fecal sample | place: Denmark | collected 2008 | reverse complement strand
GCAAGTGAAAAAGTAGAAAGTAGAATGATATGGGGAATCCAGTGGGATCTAGTATGTGATTTTATATCTAAAAAAGGAGACCAAAAAAGCATCACAAATTCTACAACATGGGGAAATTGTAGCGATAGTACCGGAAGTGCAGCTGTAATGGACGGGACAACCCAAAAATACGGAAGTAAGCAAGTAACAGGATATAGTGAATATTGGAAAGCAAATAATATATACGACTTAGCTGGAAATTGCTATGAATGGACACAAGAGGCGGTTAGCACCTTCCGCCGTGCTATCCGTGGAGGTTTCTACAACATCAGTGGCTCTGTCATTCCAGCATATTTCTGCGGCTGGAGCGGTGCTATCAGCGTCAGCAGCGACAACCTACGGTTCTCGTCCCACTTTAATAATTAAATAGCTTTGTAAATTACAGCACATGAAATTACCAATATAGCATGTAAATAAAAATCAAGACCTTTAAGATTATATGAAGAGTAATATCATATGACCTTGAAGGTCTTTCTTGTGAAAAATATTAGAAAGAATACTAATACAAGTGTATGCTATAACATTGAATTTTAAATTTTATCATGTTATAATTACAAAGAAAATGAATTTAGGAGTAGAAAATGAAAGCAAGAAAATTAATATATATATCAATCTCGGTTATTTGTGCAGCTTGCATAATTATAGGAATATTTACGCAAGTAAAAAAATCATTCAAACCAAGAAATGTAATTAATACAGAAAATATAATACAAACAGAAGAGAAAACAAATACATTAAAAACGGCTGAGGATATAAAGAAAGAATTTAATGATATATTTGATAATAAATTTCATATAGATAATTATGATTCAAGCAGTATAAATAAAATTGATAGCACAAAAGAAATTGTGTATACATTTTTTGAGTTGCAAGAAACGAAAGAAAATTATGATATAAATATTGCGTTGCCAATGATAAACATAGCAGATAATGTGGCAAGTGATTTTAATACAAATACCCAAAATGTTTTTGCAAATAAAGCAAATGAAATATTTGAAAATGCTAAGGAAAATACAGTTTATACTATAGAATACACAGGCTATATAAATGGAGATATAATGTCTGTAATAATAAAATCAACTCTGAAAGAAGCTTCAAATGCACAAAGAACAATTGTACAAACATACAATTATAATTTGAAAACAGGTAAAGAAGCAACAATAGAAGATGCAATAGATCAAAGAGGAACTACAAAAGATGATGTAAGTAAAAAAATAAACAATCAAATTAATCAAGCAATAAAAGAAGCAAATGATATCCAAGTTTCTGGCTACGAAGTTTTTGCAAGAGACATAAATGATGAAAGATATAAAGTAGAAAACACAGATACTTTCTATATGGGCGAAGATGGAACTTTGTACATTATATATGCATATGGTAATAACGAATTTACATCTGAAATGGATATTATTGTAATATAAGAGGAGAATTATGCCAAAGAAAATATTAATAACAGAAAAACCGTCTGTAGCAATGGAATTCGCAAAAGTATTAAATGCAAATGGAACAAGAAGAGATGGATATATAGAGGCAGAGAATTGGATTATAACATGGTGTGTTGGGCATTTAGTAACAATGAGTTATCCAGAAAAGTATGATGAGAAATTAAAATTCTGGAGATTGGATACATTGCCTTTTATACCAAAAGAATACAAATATGAAGTTATTGCTAATGTAGAAAAGCAATTTAATGTGATAAAAGGATTATTACAAAGAGAAGATGTAGACCAAATTTATGTGGCTACCGACTCGGGAAGAGAAGGAGAATACATATATAGATTAGTGGAGGCTAAGATAGGAGTCTCGGGCAAAGAAAGAAAAAGAGTGTGGATTGATTCACAAACTGAAGAAGAAATAAAAAGAGGAATTAAAGAGGCTAAATCGCTAGAAGAGTATGATAGCTTATCAGATAGTGCGTATTTAAGAGCAAAAGAAGATTATTTAATAGGAATTAATTTTTCGAGGTTGTTATCAATAATATATGGTAAAAGAGTGGCTAAAGATTTAGGAGAAGATAAAATAACCGTTTCAGTAGGAAGGGTTATGACTTGCGTTTTAGGAATGGTTGTTTCAAGAGAAAGAGAAATTAGAAACTTTGTAAAAACGCCATATTATAAAATTGTAGGAAGTTTTAAAAATAATGATAAAAATTTTGAAGCGGAATGGAAAGTAACTTCAAACTCAAAAATGAATGAATCAATTAAATTGTATAATGAAAGTGGATTCAAAAAAGAAAACGATGCAAAAGAATTTATAGTATCATTGCAGGGAAAGAAAGCAAGTGTAAAAGAAATAAAAAAATCGAAAGTAAAAGAAAATGCACCTTTGCTATTTAATCTTGCTGAAATTCAGAATGAATGTACTAAAAGATTCAAAATAAAGCCAGACGAGACATTAGATATTATTCAAAATTTATATGAAAAGAAATTAGTAACATATCCAAGAACTGATGCAAGAGTTATTTCAACTGCTGTTGCAAAAGTAATAAATAAAAACTTAAATGGAATTGCAAAAGGATACAAGGATGAAGAAGTAGGATTTTTGATGAAAAAGATGATAGATGAAAAATATTCTACTGATTTAATAAAAACAAAATATGTAAATGATAGCAAGATAACAGACCATTATGCAATAATACCAACTGGGCAAGGATATGAAAATTACGAAAAGTTGCCAGAACTTCAAAAGCAAGTTTATAAAATTATAGTAAAAAGATTTTTAGCTATTTTCTATCCACCAGCAGAGTTTAGCAAAGTTTCTGTAGTGGTAAGAGTAGAAAATGATAAAAACGAAGAAGAGTTTAGCGCTTCTGGAAAAATATGTACAAAGCAAGGATATTTAGAAGTATTAAAACCTGCAAAAGAAAATAAGTTATTAACAAATGACGAACAAAATGTGGAAAACAGCAATGGCTTAGAGATATTGAATGAATTGAAAAAAGGACAAGAACTAGAAGTTGAAAATTATTCAATAAAAGAAGCACAAACAAATCCACCTACCAGATATAATTCTGGTTCAATAATTCTAGCTATGGAGAATGCAGGAAAATTGATAGAAGATGAGGAACTTAGAGAGCAAATAAAAGGCGCTGGTATAGGAACAAGTGCAACAAGGGGAGAAATAATAAAGAAGCTAGAAAAGATTCAGTATATACAAATTAACAACAAGACCCAAATAGTTACACCTACAGAAAAGGGAGAAGTAATATATGATGTAGTAAATAATTCTATGCCAGATATGCTAAACCCTAAATTAACTGCAAGCTGGGAAAAAGGCTTAGATATGGTTGCTAAAAAAGAAATAAAATCTGATGAATTTATGAAAAAATTAGAAACTTATATAAACTCTAAATTTAATAAATTAGTAATAAAATATTAAGATTGTGTTGTGAGGAGGAAAATATGAAGATAGGATTAGCATTAGCAGGTGGAGGAGTAAAAGGAGCAGGACATATAGGAGTAATTAAAGCTTTAGAAGAAAATGGAATAGAAATTGAATACATTGGTGGAACAAGTATCGGGAGCATAGTTGCAGCTTTGTATGCAATGGGATATTCTACAGATGAAATGTTAAAATTGTTTAAATATTTTGCGAAAGATATTATGAAAGTTAGCCCAAAGTATTATTGGTCAAATGTAAAAAGCAAAAAGAATCTTATTGGAGAAGGAATTGTATCTGGTGAAAATATAGAGCTTGCAATTAATGAATGTGCTACTTTAAAGCATATGAAAAAAATTACCGATTTAAAAATGCCAGTAGTAATGCCCACAGTTGATATTAAAAACAATAGAAAATACGTTTTTACTAATCATGCATTCGATGATAATTTCAGCAGTGAAAGCTATATTAATGATGTATCAATAGGTAAAGCAGTTCGTGCAAGTGCTAGCTACCCGGGAATGTTTGCTCCAACAATAATTGGTGAGCATAAATTTGTGGATGGTGGAATTATAGATAATTTACCTACTCATGAAGTAAGAAAACTAGGAGCAGAAAAAGTTTTGTCTGTAAGGTTTAGCTCAGAAAACACAACAGACCCTAAAAGTCTAATAGAAGTGGTAGTAAAATCAATTGATTTATTATTTGATCAGAGAACTGCATATGAAGTACAGAGTAGTGATTATGCCTTAACATTGGATTTAGCGGAGGCTAGTGTGTTTAATATAAAGAAAATTGATTATTGCTATGAGCAGGGATATATTGCAGCAATAACTAATATAGACAAAATTAAGAAGATGTGATAAAATACGGTTATCCTAAAACATAAAAAATTAATTATGGGAGGAAAGCATTATGCAAGAAAAACATCGGTTTAGGAATGTGATTCTGAACGGTAAAACAATCAGTGGAACATTCGATTGTGAATTTTCTGATTCAACAATCATGCTTACAAAAGTTGAGGAATATGATTTAAAAAGGTATTTCTTCAACATGGATGCAGAAAAGCAAGCAGCAGTTGAAAATTGGCTGTTTGGAGAAGTTGCCTCTGATGAAAGAGAAAAAGAATTCATTTCTCATGTGGCATTAGCTCTAAAAAAAGTAGAAAAAGATTATTGGATTTCCACAATAGAACCTTCTATTGCGGAAGACAAAAAAATCAAGTTCGAAATTGGAAAAAATCCGGCTGTTGGTATTACAAAATATCAATGGCTTGGAATAGCTAAAAAATATGCTCCTGAATATGGTTCAAGGTTAGCGACATACTTTGAATTGATATTGTGGTATTGCTATAGAGCATATACAATGGATATCCATGTAAGAAAACTGTTGCAAAACTATAGGATAGAACTTGAGCTATCTAAAACAGGTTCAAAAAATGTCCTAGGATTTAGCGATGGTATTACCAATACTGTCAAAGTTACGACCTTAGCTGGAAGACCTATACTTGTAGGCAAGCCATTTAACGGTGAAGGGAGTATAATAGATATAGAAACAGATGGAGAACTAAAATTTTCTACTGGAGTAATTGTACTCTCTGATTAATTAATTTAGTCCCACCTTTGAAATTTCAAAGGTGGGAGTTTTAACTTTTTTTATGTAAAAACATATTATATAACATAATATATATAAATAAGAGAGGCAAAGGTGATAATATGTGCTGTTACATAATAGATGGAGGAAAAAAGTTAGATGGAATCGTTAAAGTATCAGGTTCAAAAAATGCTGCACTTCCAATAATATCAGCTGCGATTCTAAATGGAGGAATTACAAAATTATATAATATTCCAAATATTCATGATACAAGAATAACTTTGGAAATACTAAAATATTTGGGTTGCAAAGTTAATAAAAATAATGATAAGATAGAAATAAATTCTAGAAATATAACCAAAAAAGATATTCCAGAAAAGCTTATGAGAGAAATGAGGTCAACCGTAATTATAGCAGGTGCTTTGCTAGGTAGATTTAAAGAAGTTACATTTTCATATCCGGGAGGATGTGATATAGGAGCAAGACCGATTGACTTGCATTTGAAAGCTTTCAAAAAATTAGGAGTAAATATTACAGAAGAATATGGATTTATTAAGTGCAAATGTGATAAAATAGTAGGTGCAAATATAGACTTAGATTTTCCAAGTGTAGGTGCGACAGAAAATGTTATTTTAGCATCAATTTATTGCGAAGGAAAAACGGTAATTACAAATGCTGCAAAGGAACCAGAAATAATAGATTTAAGCAATATGCTAAATAAAATGGGAGCAAATATTCAAGGAGCAGGAACAAATGTAATAGAAATAACAGGAGTTCAAAAATTAAAAAATGTAGGATATAGAATAATTGCTGATAGAATTGAAGCTGGTACATTACTATGTGCTGCCGCTATAACAGGTGGCAAAGTAAAAATTACTAATATGAATCCAGAACATATAACGGCCGTTCTATCTAAATTAGAAGAAACTGGCTGCAAATTGGAAATTGGAGATAACTTTGTACAATTAGTTGCTCCAAAAAGACTAAAAGCAGTAGAAATAAAAACATTACCATATCCGGGATTCCCAACAGATATGCAATCAATATTTGGAAGTATACTAACGATTGCAAGGGGAACATCAATAATAACGGAAAATATATTTGAAAATAGGTTTAAATATGCTACAGAATTAAATAGAATGGGAGCAAAAACTAAAACAGAAGGAAAAACGCTAATAATATCAGGCACAAGAAAACTAACAGCTGCAAGTGTAAGTAGTACGGACCTTAGAGGAGGGGCAGCGCTTGTATTAGCTGGGCTAGTGGCAAAGGGAAAAACAAAAGTGGATAATATAGATTACATCTTAAGAGGATATGAAGGATTAGATAAAAAATTAAGTTTATTAGGAGCTACAATAAAAAGACAAGAAGGTGATTAAATGAGAATAAAAAAAGATAAAAGAGATTTATATAATTTTGAAGTTGAAGAGGAAAAAGAGAGAAAAAAGAAGAGAAAGAAAAATAAAAAAATAGACGATACCAAAAAAGTTAGAAAAATAGATCCAGAGAACGAGATAATAATAGGGGTTACAAGGTATCCATCACCTGAAGAGAAAAATAAAAAGAATAGTAAGAAAACAAAAGAAAAAAGACCTAAAAAGGTAATATCTAAGAATAAAGAGATAACTGAATATACAAAAAATAAGCAAGGAAAAAAGGTCAGTATTATAGGTAAAATATTAAAATGGACAAGCCTATTTTTAGTATTTATAGCGATGATAGTATTTGCAACAGTATCACCAATATTCAATATAACGGAAGTTGATGTAACAGGAAATAAAAGATTATCTAAAGAACAGGTTGTTGATTTATCTGGAATTGAAACTGATGAAAATATTTTTAAAGAAAATTTAAGCAGCTCAAAAAAGTCAATAAAACAAAGTGGATATATAGAAAATGTAAATATTAAAAGGATATTGCCAAATAAAGTAGAAATAAATATAGTAGAAAGAGAAGCCACTTTTGCAAGTGAATTTGGAAATGGATACATATATCTTAATAACCAAGGATATATTTTAGAAATAAACGAAAAGAATGATAATTTACCAGAGCTTGTAGGGTTAAGCACTAGTGGAGAAAGCGTTGCAGAGGGTAATAGGCTTAATAATACAGATTTAAAGAAATTAAGCGTAGTATTAAAAATAATGTCTACTGCAAATGTGAAGAATATATTTAGTTTAATTAATAGAATAGACGTTACAGATGAAAGCAATTATAAATTATATTTTGATTCGGAGCAGAAGGTAGCATATTTGGGAGATTGCTCAGATTTGGAAACTAGAATGCTTTATTTAGCTTCAATATTGGAAAAAGAAAAAGGAAATCCTGGGGAGATTTTTGTGAATATAAACTTAAATACAGATGATGCTTTCTTTAGAGAAAGTGTACAACGTTAGAAAGGGAGGTACACTAGTGAACAAAAAACAAATAGCAATTATATTAGGAATTGTATGTTTTTTATTAACTATAGGAATATGCATACAAGTAAAAACAATAAAAAATGCAAACAAGGTAGTTGGTCAAACATTTACAAATAACGATTTAAGAGATCAAGTGCTAAGATGGAAAGAAAGATATGATACTGCATATAAAGATTTACAAGAAGCAGAAAAAACGTTAGAGACTGTTAGACAAACTGCTACAGCAGATAAAGATGAGGAAAAGGATAAAGAGAAAAAATTAAAAAACAATAACATGCTAATAGGGTTAACAAATGTTATTGGAGAAGGAGTAATAGTTACATTAAAAGATGACCAATCAGTTACAGTGGATACGATTAGCCCTACTGATGATATAAGCAGGCACATTGTACATGATGCGGACATAAAATCAATAGTTAATGAACTAAAAAATGCAGGCGCAGAAGCTATATCAATAAATGGCCAAAGAATAGTATCTACAACTTCTATTACATGTGAGGGAAATGTGATTAATATAAATGGAGAGAAGGTTAGCTCACCATTCGTAATTAAAGCAATAGGGCAATCATTAAGAATGTATTCAGCACTAATGAGAGGCGGCGGATATGTGCAGGTTCTAAATGCAGCAGGAACGCCAACTACTGTTAAACAAGCAGATAATATACAAATACCTAAATTTACAGGTATAATAAGTTCAAAATATTTAAAATATGTAGAATAATAAAAGGAAACGGTGAGGCATATTGAAATTGAAAAACAAAAAAATTAAATTGAATATGACTAAAGAGAATATAACGATGGCGCTAAGCATATTGGCTGTTACTATTTTATTTATATCTGTTTTATTGGTGCAGTTTAAAACTGTGGAAGAGGTAAATGAAACTGATATAGAAAACATGAGAGAAACAGAGCTAAGAGAACAGCTTTCATCATGGAAAAGCAAATATGAAGAAACAAGCCAGAAATTAGATGATGTTAATTCAAAAATAGATGAATATAATCAAAAAATAGAATCAAATGAAGAATCATCTGAACTACTAGATAAGGAATTACTACAATCTAAAATATTGCTAGGAACAACAGATGTAAGTGGAGAAGGAATAGTAATTACTTTAGAGGATACAGACGAATCTTCTGTTAATGCTTATGATTTGTTAGAATTAGTAAATGAGCTAAGAGAAGCGGGAGCAGAAGCTATATCTATTAATAATGTAAGAATAATTGCAACTACTGATATAGTGGATATTATGGAGAAGTATATTTTAATAAAACCAAAACAAAGAATATCATCACCATATACTATAAAAGCCATAGGTAATCAAACTTATTTGGTAAGTACATTAAGCTTGAAAGATACAGGATATATTGATATACACAAGCATAGTGGGCAATCAATAAAAGTGGAGAAACAAAAGAATGTTACAATACCAAAATATACAGGTAATATAGAAATACAATATATGAAGGAGGACGGAGAATAATGGTACTAATTGCAATAATACTAGGATGTGTACTAGGAGTAGTAATAGGTTTGTATGCACCAATGATTTCGTATACATATTCAGGATACTTAGCTATTGCTATAGTGGCTGCGTTAGATTCTGTATTTGGAGGGATTTTAGCAACAGTAAAGAAGAATTTTAATCTTACAATTTTCTTAACAGGATTTTTCGGGAATGCAATTTTGGCAATCTTATTAACTATATTAGGTGAAAAATTGAATGTTGACATTTATTTAGCCGCTATTGTAGTTTTTGTTGGAAGAATATTCACAAATCTTGCAATTATACGTAGATATTATGTGGATAAACTTATGAAAAAAATGGAAAAAAACAAGCAAAAAAAGGAAGAAAATAATTAGAAAAAATATCGAAAAAAGTCAAATAAAATACTGTTACTACATTATTACAATAATATTACAAAAATGTGACAAAACTATTGACTTTTTTGGTGAAATATAATATTCTTATCTAGAAGTAAAAGCAATAAATTGGAGGAGTTAATTTTGGCTATCGGGGACATAATAGTTGGCATTGATATTGGATCTTCTAAAGTTAGCTTAGTAATGGGAAAAATCAATAATTTTAATCAAATCGAACTATTACATTCTGCAGAGCAAAAATGCAATGGAATAAAAAAGAGCAAGATTATTGATGAAGATGAAATAGCAAGAGCCATAGCAAAAACAATAGAGGAAACAGAAAAAGAAACAGAATTAAGAATAAATTCAGCATATTTAACTATACCTGGTAAATATGTTACAATTGTACAAAATAATGTAAAAAAAGAGATTAAAGATAAATACTCGGGAGTATCAATGAAAGATGTTTCATCAGCACTTATGCAAGTAAAAGACATTGATATACCAGAAGGCCAAAGTATTATAGATATAGTAACAGATAAATTTATGCTAGATGATGGCAGAAAAGTTGATGACCCTGTAGGAAATTTAGTTTCTTCTTTTATTATAAATGCTCAAGTTATATTGGGAGATAGAGAATATATAAGGCAAATATCAAATATCTGCAAAAAAGCTGATTTAGATATTGATGGAATAATCCCAATAACACTAGCAGAAAGAAATTTAATATTAGATAACAACGAATTAAATGATAATGTAATGATAGTGGATATAGGTTATGGAAATACAGAGATTGGAATATTTGAGGGAGGAGCCTTTAGATATACAAACACTATTCCACTAGGAGGAGAAAACATTACTAAAGATATTCAGCTAGTATTAAATATTTCAGAAGAAGAAGCCGAAAGGCTAAAGAGGCAATATGGCTTAGCAATGAAATCATATATAGATAATGATAATGAAATAGTTTTGAATACTTGCGAGGACGCAAAAAATAAAGTTATAAAAAGTTCTGAATTAATAGAAATAATAGAAGCAAGAATAGAGGAAATATTTACATTAATAAATAAAGATATTACAAACCAAGGAATAAAACCACTAATAAATAATGTAATATTAACAGGGCAGGGAATTACAAACATAAATAAAAGTGATGTTGCAGGAAAGGTAATATTAAATATTCCAGTTAAATTTGCTACAGGCAGGTTAACAAGCGCAATAAAGCCAATGTATAGAACAGCATATGCCTTGGTAAGATATATTGCAGCAAGGCCTTTTGCAAAAAATGTATCTAGCAGTATAGATACTAATTCGGAAGAAAACATATTAAAGAAAATACTAGAAAAAGTAAAAGAATTCTTTTATTCTTAAAGAAAAAATATATGAAATACAGTAAAAAATATAAAAATAGGGAGGATTAACTTTATGATAATGGACAGTGCTGACGATAATACAATGTTAGATGGAACAGCAACAATAAAAGTAATAGGAGTAGGTGGAGCTGGAACTAATGCGGTAAATAGAATGGTTGACTCTGGAATAAGAGGAGTTGAATTTATAGCAGTAAATACAGATAGACAAGCTTTATTACTATCAAAAGCTGGATCTAAAATACAAATAGGTGAAAAGATCACAAGAGGATTAGGAGCAGGAGCTAATCCAGATATAGGAGCACAAGCTGCAGAAGAAAGCAAAGCAGAAATAGCAGAAGCATTAAGAGGAGCAGACATGGTATTTGTTACAGCTGGAATGGGCGGTGGAACAGGTACAGGAGCAGCACCAATAGTAGCTGCTGCTGCAAAGGAAATGGGAATATTAACAATAGGTGTTGTTACAAAACCATTTACATTTGAAGGGAAAAAACGTTTAACACAAGCAGATAGAGGAATTGAAAGTTTAAAAGGTAAGGTAGATACTTTAGTTGTTATTCCAAACGATAAATTATTACAAATAATAGACAGAAAAACATCTATAGTAGAAGCTTTTAAAATGGCTGATGATGTTTTAAGACAAGGTGTACAAGGAATATCAGATTTAATTGCAATTCCAGGTCTTGTAAACTTAGACTTTGCAGATGTAAAAACAATAATGCTAAATACAGGAATGGCACATATGGGAATTGGTAGAGCTTCAGGAGAAAATAGGGCTGAAGATGCAGCGAAACAAGCAATTCAAAGTCCATTATTAGAAACATCAATAGAAGGAGCAAGAGGTGTTATTATAAATATTACTGGTGGAGCAAACTTAGGCCTACATGAAGTTAATACTGCAGCAGAATTAGTACAAAGAAGTGTTGATCCAGAAGCTAATATTATATTTGGTGCCGTAATTGATGAAAGCTTGGATGAAGATATTACAATCACAGTAATAGCAACAGGCTTTGAAAAAGATGAAAAAACAGTACCAACAATAGGAGATATAACAAATAGCAAAACATGGTCAACTAAATCAACAAGCGTTTCAGATAATTCGAATTCATCAAACGATTTAGATATTCCAACATTCTTAAGAAATAATAAAAGAAAATAATAAATAATAGAAAAATAAAAGAAATAATCACAATATGTAGATTATTTCTTTTTTTCGTGCCTACAAAATGACAAGTTTTTAATGAAATATAGAGTATAATAAATGCACAAATTGGGAGGAAAAATTGAAAATCTATCTAGATATAATTTTATTTGAAAACTTGTGTATGAATTATATTATATTGTGTGCAACTGGAATCGTAATGAAAAGCAAAATAAAGCATATAAAATTAATAATATCAAGTTTGATAGGCAGTCTTTATGCAATAGTGGTGTATTTAAAAATTTCGAATTTTGCTTCTAATATTATAATGAAGATTGTTTTATCAATAGTAATGATATGGGTAGCGTTTGATTGTAAGAATTTTAAGAACATGTTCAAATATTTATTAATGTTTTACTTAATATCATTCGTATTTGGAGGTTGCTCTTTTGCGCTGATTTATTTTGTGAAACCAGAAAACATTAAAATAAGAAATGGAGTGTTAGTAGGTCTTTATCCAATAAAAGTAACACTCATAGCAGGAGCAATAGCATTTATAGTAATTCAAATAGCTTTTAAGATTACAAAAAATAAATTGTCTGCAAATGATATGATGTGTTTTATTGAATTATATTTTGAAGGTAAAAAAATAAAAATCAAAGCACTAATAGATTCGGGAAATATGTTAAAAGAACCTATTAGTGGATATCCAGTAATCGTAGTTGAAAGAGACAAGATTGAATCAATACTACCGTCAAAATTAATTAAATTAATTAATAATATAGAAAGAGGTGAGCAAAAAGAACAAGAAATAAATGAGTTTAGTAGAAAAATAAGATTAATACCGTTTTCATCTTTAGGAAAGCAAAATGGTATGCTAATAGGGATTAAAATGGAAAAAATAAAAATAGATTTCAAAGATACACCGATATATGTAAATAATGTAATAGCAGGGATATATAATAAAAAATTAACAAAAGAGAATAAGTATAATGCCCTAATAGGAATAGAATTAATAGGGGAGAGTGAAGAGAATGAATATATTTCAAGTTATTAGAAAAAATTTGAATACTATTATAGTAAAGTATAAGAAAGATGACAACATAGAAGAGATGCCGATATTCTACATAGGAGGTAGCCAAACGTTACCACCACCATTATTACCGGAAGAAGAGAAAAAGGAATTAGAGAAACTTGCCAATGGTGATGAAAGTGTGAGACAAACTTTAGTAGAACGAAATTTGAGATTGGTTGTTTATATAGCAAAGAAATTTGAGAATACGGGGATAGGAATAGAAGACCTTATTTCTATTGGGACAATAGGGTTAATGAAGGCAATTAATACATACAATACAACTAAAAATATAAAATTGGCTACATATGCATCTAGATGTATAGAAAATGAAATTTTAATGTTTTTAAGAAGAAGCAATAAATTAAAAATAGAAATATCAATAGATGAGCCACTTAACCAGGATGGAGATGGCAATGAATTATTGCTATCAGACATATTGGGGACGGAACCTGATATAGCTTCTAAAAATTTGGAAGATGAAGTGGATAAAAAATTGCTAAGAGCATCTATAGAAAAGCTAAATAATAGAGAAAGAAATATAATGGAACTTAGATTTGGTTTTATAACTGGAAAGGAAAGAACACAAAAAGAAGTTGCTGATATGCTAGGAATATCACAAAGCTATATATCCAGACTAGAGAAAAAGATAATTAGTAAAATGAGAAAGGATATAATGAGTAAAACTGGATAAAGTTGAGTATAAAAAACCTCATTTTGGAAATAATTAGAATAAGATTATTTATCAAAAGGAGGTTTTGTTTTGATTAATAAGGTAGAAATATGTGGAGTGAACACATCAAAATTACCTATACTATCAAATACAAAAAAACATGAATTATTAATAAAGATTAAAAATGGCGATGAGGAAGCAAGAAATGAATTTATAAATGGGAATTTAAGATTGGTGCTAAGCGTGATTAGAAAATTCTATACAAGAGGAGAAAATCTAGATGATTTGTTCCAGGTGGGATGTGTAGGATTAATAAAAGCATTAAATAATTTTGATTTGTCACAGAATGTACAATTTAGTACGTATGCTGTTCCAATGATAGTTGGAGAGATACGAAGATATCTGCGAGATAATAATAGCATAAGAGTTAGTAGGTCTACTAGAGATTTGGCATACAAGGTCTTAGCAATAAGAGAAAAAGAGAAAAAAGAAAATATGAGAGAACCAACAATAGAAGAGTTAGCCAAAATACTAAACGTAGAAAGAGAAGATATAGTGTTTTGCTTAGATGCAATTCAGGAGCCCATCTCATTACAAGAACCAGTGTACGGAGATGACACAGAAAATATCTTCATAATAGATCAGATAAGCGATAAGAAAAATAATGATGAATTATGGTCTCAAAATATAACAATAAATGAGGCAATGAAAAGATTGACAGATAGAGAAAAAGTTATTGTAAATAAAAGATTTTTTGAGGGAAGAACACAAATGGAAGTGGCAGAAGAAATCGGAATATCACAAGCGCAGGTATCAAGACTAGAAAGAAGTGCAATAAATCATATAAGAAGAATATATAAATAAAGATTCGGTTCTATAAAAATATATGTGGAATAAAATAAAGTAAAAATAGAAGCGGAGGATATATGAATATGAATGGCAAAGGACTGGACTTTAGACATAAAGAGGTAATAAATATAAACACTGGAAAGAGAATGGGTTATGTACAAGATGTGTGTGCTGATTTAACAACTGGAGCTATTACCTCTATAATTGTGCCTGGGGAAAATAAATTTAGTAATATGTTTTCAAATAAAAATGATATTACAATACCTTGGAGCAAAATTCATTGTATAGGAGAAGACGTAATATTAGTAGATATATAATTGAAAATTAGGCTTTAAAATGCTTGTACTAGATAGAGGATAAAAAATATGCAAAAAATATTAAAAAAAGTCGAAAAAGGTATTGACTTTGATTTGGGGATATGCTATTATAAATATGTACTTCGGAACAAGCGAAAATATTATATAAAAAATATATATAAATTAGTAAAAAATGAAAGCAGAAAATAGAAAAAAGCAGTAATTACTAGTTTATTATTTTGCA
>ULQP01013726.1_pt1 | contig 14963 bp, 11 predicted proteins | sample 1954571 | NCBI WGS metagenome assembly ULQP01 (sample SAMEA4835657, study PRJEB28245) | human gut metagenome | biome: gut microbiome; material: fecal sample | place: Denmark | collected 2008 | reverse complement strand
TTTCCGGCGGCCCTTGGCGCTCAAGTATAATACCACATCCCGACACGTTTGGCAACCCCTTTTTTCACTTTTTTCGTTTCTTTTTGCGTCTTTGACTTTTTGACTAGTTTTTCAACTGCAATTTACACGTTCCTTGACGCGGAGGCTGCAGGGACCTCAGAGGCCATTTTCTCTATATAATAATGTATCGTTCCATTCAAACTTCCAGGGAAGTATACACCGCCGTGGATATTACGCCCCGGAATGCAAACACTTTCCTTGCACAGTTTGTCAAGAGCTTTGGCCTCAAATTTTGCTCCAAGATTCTCGGCTTAATTTTGGCGAAACCGCCAAAACACAAAATGTAGTGGTTTCTCCATTGACATATCACTAAATAGTGATATCATAGAATCACATCAATTGAACGCATCCCAAGACTGCTTTGCGGGTGCCTCTTGCGAAAGAGGCACCCGTTTGAACTGCACACAGATAGAACGACGGAGGAACACTATGAAGATCATCAAGCGCAACGGTTCGGAAGTTCCATTTGATATCACCAAGATCATCACTGCGGTCACCAAGGCCAGCGATTCGGTCAGCCGCAAGAGCAGCCTGACCCAGGAGCAGATCCTGTCCATCGCCAACGATGTCACGGAGCAGTGCCAGGCGCTGAACCGTGCCGTGAGCGTGGAAGAGATCCAGGACATGGTGGAGAACAAGCTGATGGACATTCAGGCCCACGATGTAGCTCGCCATTATATCACCTATCGTTATGTGCAGAGCCTGAAGCGCCAGACCAACACCACCGACGAGCGCATCCTCAGCCTGATCGAGTGCCAGAACGAGGAAGTCAAGCAGGAGAACGCCAACAAGAACCCCACCGTGAACAGCGTCCAGCGTGACTATATGGCTGGTGAAATCTCCAAAGACCTGACCGCCCGCCTGCTGCTGGACCCGGAGATCGTCAAGGCACACAACGAGGGCCTGATCCACTTCCACGATTCCGACTACTTTGCGCAGCACATGCACAACTGCGATCTGGTCAACCTGGAGGATATGCTGCAGAACGGCACCGTGATCTCCGGCACCTATATTGAAAAGCCCCACAGCTTTTCCACCGCCTGCAACATTGCCACCCAGATCATTGCGCAGGTGGCATCCAACCAGTACGGCGGCCAAAGCATCAGTCTGACCCATCTGGCTCCCTTTGTGGATGTCTCCCGCAAGAAGATCGCCGCTGAGGTCGAGGCAGAGATGGAAGGGCTGGACGTTACCCCGGAGCGCAAGAAGGAGATCGTGGAGCGCCGCCTGCGCAACGAGATCAACCGCGGTGTCCAGACCATCCAGTATCAGGTCGTGACCCTGATGACCACCAACGGTCAGGCCCCCTTCATCACCGTGTTCATGTATCTGGGAGAAGCCCGCAACGCACAGGAAAAGGCCGACCTTGCCATCATCATCGAGGAGACCATCCGTCAGCGCTATCAGGGCGTGAAGAACGAGGCCGGCGTCTGGATCACCCCCGCCTTCCCCAAGCTGATCTATGTGCTGGAAGAGGACAACATCCGCCCCGGCACTCCTTATTATTACCTGACCGAATTGGCTGCCAAGTGCACTGCCAAGCGGATGGTGCCCGACTACATCTCCGAGAAGAAGATGCTCGAACTCAAGGTGGACAAAAACGGTGAGGGCCACTGCTACACCTGCATGGGCTGCCGCAGCTTCCTGACTCCCTATGTGGACCCCGAGACCGGCAAGCCCAAATACTACGGCCGCTTCAATCAGGGTGTTGTCACCATCAATCTGGTGGATGTAGCCCTTTCCTCCGGCGGAAACTTCGAGAAGTTCTGGAAGATCTTTGACGAGCGCCTGGCTCTCTGCCACAAGGCACTGCAGGCCCGCCATCAGCGCCTGATGGGCACCCCCAGCGATGCCGCCCCCATTCTGTGGCAGTACGGCGCACTGGCCCGCCTGAAGAAGGGCGAGAAGATCGACAAGCTGCTCTTTGGCGGCTACTCCACCATCAGCCTGGGCTACGCTGGTCTGTATGAGTGTGTGAAGTATATGACCGGCAAAAGCCACACCGATGCCGGTGCCAAACCCTTTGCCCTGAGCGTGATGCAGCACATGAACGACAAGTGCACCGAGTGGAAGAAGGCCGAGAACATGGATTACTCTCTCTACGGCACCCCGCTGGAATCCACCACCTACAAGTTTGCCAAGTGCCTGCAGAAGCGGTTCGGCATCGTGCCCGGTATCACCGATAAGAACTATATCACCAACAGTTACCACGTCCATGTTTCGGAGCACATTGATGCCTTTACCAAGCTCAAGTTTGAGAGCGAGTTCCAGGAGCTGTCCCCGGGCGGTGCCATCAGCTATGTGGAAGTGCCCAACATGCAGGACAATCTGGAAGCCGTGATAAGCGTGCTGCAGTTCATCTACGACAACATCATGTATGCCGAGCTGAACACCAAGTCCGATTACTGCCAGTGCTGCGGCTACGACGGAGAGATCAAGATCGTTGAGGATGACGGCAAGTTGGTGTGGGAGTGCCCCAAGTGCGGCAACCGTGACCAGAACAAGCTGAACGTTGCCCGCCGCACCTGCGGTTATATCGGCACCCAGTTCTGGAACCAGGGCCGGACACAGGAGATCAAGGATCGGGTGCTGCATCTGTAACCCTCTCAGTCAACGCTTCGCATTGACAGCTCCCCCGAGAGGGGGAGCTTTTTATATGGAGTTTTATCTATGAATTACGCAACAATTAAGTATTACGACATTGCCAATGGGCCGGGGGTGCGCACCAGCATCTTTGTTTCGGGCTGCAGGCACCACTGCCCGGGCTGCTTCAACGAGGTGGCATGGGATTTCGGGTACGGTCAGCCTTTCGACAAAGCTGTGCGCAACGAGATCTTTGCATCCTGCCAGCCCGACTATATTGCAGGCATCTCCCTGCTGGGCGGTGAGCCTTTTGAGCCGGAGAACCAGCGGGAACTGCTGCCCTTCGTCCGCAACTTCAGGGCGTTATACCCGAATAAGAGCGTCTGGTGCTATTCTGGTTACACCTGGGAACAGTTGACCGGCAGTGTTCCCTGCCCGGCCCGCTGTGAGGTCACCGATGAGCTGCTGAGTCTGCTGGATGTTCTGGTGGACGGCCGCTTTGTGGAAGCCCAGCACGATATCTCCCTGCGCTTCCGGGGCAGCTCCAACCAGCGGCTTCTGGATGTGCCCAAGAGCCTTGCCGCAAAGGCCCCCGTCTGGTGGGAGGACGAACAGGTGTTTGCCACACACACGATGTAAACCTCTCAGTCGCGCTGACGCGCGCTAGGCCCCCTGGTAAGGGGAGCCCTTGGCATAGCAATACACTTTCATGCAATAAAACAACGCCCGATTTTCCACACTCTACGCAGAGCGAGTGGAAAATCGGGCGCTTTGTCATTTAACGGGATGAAACCATATCCTCGATGGCACCCAGGAACTCCTGGCCATAGCGGGCGGCCTTTTTCTCGCCCACACCGGGGATATTGAGCAGTTCCTCCACGCTCAGGGGCTTTTTCAGCGCCATCTGGCGGAGGGTGGAATCGTTGAACACCATATAGGCAGGGAGCTTCTGCTTTGCGGCCAGCCGCTTGCGCAGGGCATAGAGGGCAGCCAGCAGCTTCTCGTCCGCTTCGCTGAGGGCATCTTCGTCGGCACGGCGGCGGGAGGCCGAGGCCAGCCGCTTTGCACTGGCCGCGGCACGCTGGCGGGCCTGTGCCGCCTGCTCCTCCACCTGTTCAGCAACCTGTGCTGCCAGCAGACAGTTGGAACAGTTCTCGCACTTCTGGGGCGCGGCCTCGCCGAAGTAGCTCAGCAGATACCCCCGCAGGCAGCGCGGTGTGGTGGAGTAAAAGGTCATGTACTTGAGCCGTTCCTCTGCCTTGCGTGCCGCTTCGGCCTTGACATCCGCAGGCAGGCCGTTGTCAGCCTCCATCTCCTTGTCGATGAAGAACCGGATGGTGCGCACATCGGTGCCGGAATAGAGCAGGGTGCAGCGGGCTGGCTCCCCGTCACGGCCCGCGCGGCCCGCCTCCTGATAATAGCTCTCCAGATCCTTGGGCATATTATAATGGATGACGAACCGGACGTTTGGCTTATCGATGCCCATGCCGAAGGCATTGGTCGCCACCATGATCTGCACCCGGTCATAGAGGAAATCGTCCTGATTCTGCCGCCGGGTATCCGCATCCAGTTTGGCGTGGTAGGCTGCCGCACGGATTCCCCGGCTCTGCAGCAGGCGGGTGGTCTCGTCCACCTGCCGGGTGGTACTGCAATAGATGATGCCCGCATTGTCCCGTTCCCTGAGCACAAGGTCGAGCAGAACTTTGGGCTTCTCGCTGGGCAGGGCCCTGCGGGTGGCAAAATAGAGGTTGGGCCGGTCGAAGCTGGTGGTCACCTCGTAGGGGGTGTGGAGTTCCAGATGGGTGCGGATGTCCTCCCGCACATGGGCCGTGGCGGTGGCCGTAAAGGCTCCCACCACCGGGCGCTTGGGCAGGCTGTCCACAAACGCCTTGATGCGCAGGTAGCTGGGGCGGAAGTCCTGCCCCCACTGACTGATGCAGTGGGCCTCGTCCACCGTGACCATGCTGATCTCCCGCTCCTGCGCAAACCGCTGGAAGCCCGGCATCTCCAGCCGCTCCGGAGCCACATAGATGATCTTATACCACCCCTCCCGGGCGCGGCGGAGCATCAGGGCCTTCTGGTTGTCCGTCAGGCTGTTGTTCAGGAAAGCTGCCGCCACACCGGCCTGTACCAGCGCCCCCACCTGATCCTTCATCAGGCTCACCAGCGGCGAGACCACGATGGTGATGCCCGGCAGCAGCAGGGCCGGCACCTGATAGCAGATGGACTTGCCCGCACCTGTGGGCATCACGGCCAGCACATCCTGCCCGGCCAGCAGACGGGAGACGATCTCCTCCTGCCCCGGGCGGAAGCTGTCGTAGCCAAAGACTTTTTTCAGAATACTATGCGGACTTTCCATGGTTCCTCCTATCCATACAAAACCTCTCCGTCATTGCTTCGCAATGCCATCTCTCCTGGTAGGAGAGGCAAGTCTTGGCTCCCCTACCAGGGGAGCTGGACGCAAAGCAGCCTGAGCGGTTTATAACCCAATCAGTATACCACAACTCCCCGGATAATTGTAAAACATCTCTGACATTTCCCACGTTCGATAGCATTTCCTGCACAAAAATGCTATAATATGGGTACATATCTCCATCCCGGCTCCTGCCTTGCGCATCTGCCGGAAAAGAGCAAAGGAGTATTTTGTATGGCTCAGAAATTGATCACCTTCGCCGTCCCGTGCTACAACTCGGCGGCATATATGCGCCACTGCATCGAGACCCTGCTCTCCGCCGGGGAGCAGGCCGAGATCATCCTGGTGGACGATGGTTCCACCAAGGATGACACCCCCGCCATCTGCGACGAGTACGCTGCCAAATATCCCACCATCGTCAAGGCCATCCATCAGGAGAACGGCGGCCACGGCGAGGGCGTGAATCAGGGCATCCGCAACGCCACCGGCCTGTATTACAAGGTAGTGGACAGCGACGACTGGCTGGACGAAGCAGCCCTCCGGACCGTGCTGGCCAAGCTGAACACGCTGATTGCCCGGGGCACCGCGCCTGACCTGATGATCTGCAACTATGTCTACGAGCACGTGGAGGACAACACCAGCCACACCGTGCGTTACACCAACGTGTTCCCCCAGAACCGACTGTTCAACTGGACGCATGTCGGCCACTTCCGGCCCGACCAGAACCTGCTGATGCACTCGGTGATGTACCGCACACAGGTGCTGCGGGACTGCGGCATGGTGCTGCCCAAGCACACCTTCTATGTGGACAACATCTTTGTCTACCAGCCCCTGCCCTTTGTCAAGAGCATGTATTATATGGATCTGGACCTGTACCGCTACTTCATCGGCCGGGCCGACCAGAGCGTGAACGAGAGTGTGATGGTCAAGCGGGTGGACCAGCAGCTGCGGGTGACCCGCCACATGATCGACTGCCAGGACCTGGATGCCCTCAAGGGCCAGAAGAAGCTGCGCAGCTATATGCTGCACTACCTCTCCATGATGATGGCCATCAGCGACATCTTCCTTCTGCTAGACGGCAGTGCCGCTGCCAAGCAGAAGGAGAACGAACTGTGGGCCTACCTCAAGGCACACACCAGTGCCGGGGTCTACCGCTCCATCCGCTACGGCTTTGGCGGCGTGACCAACCTGAAGATCCCCAAGGGCGACAAGCTCGTGCTGGGCGGTTACCGCCTTGCACAGAAGATTTTTAAATTCAATTAACAAATGTTGCTTTTCCTCCTCAGATAAGATATACTTTTTAACGTATCTTAATTTCTCAGGAGGATCTCACTTTATGGAGCAATTGCTCATTGGTGCCGTCTATATCGCTTCCCGCTCTCTGGGCAAGATCTCCGGCTCCTATGTCAGCTGCAAGGCCACCCGCTGCAGTGAGAAGATCCAGAAGTATCTGGGCATCACCCTGCTGCCGCAGGCCGGTGTGGCGCTGGGCATGGCCGCCGAGGCTGCCGAGCTTTCCGATGGCCACATGGTGCGCAACGTGGTGCTCTTCTCGGTGCTGGTGTACGAGCTGGTCGGTCCGACCCTGGCCAAGCTCAGCCTGACCGCCGCAGGCGAGATCATTCCCGAGGGCCGCACGAGCGCCCGTACCACCAACAAGCCGGAGGAGCCGGTCAGCGTGGAGTAACCTCTCCCACAGGGCTTGGCTCCCCTATCAGGGGAGCTGCCGCCGCAGGCGGCTGAGAGGTTTTATACACTACAAAAGCCGCTGCACAGTTCTTACGCTGTGCAGCGGCTTTCTGTTTGCTCTTTATTTCAGCACGATCTCATCGTTCTCAGCATCCACGGTCAGGGTGGAGCCGGAAACAAGGGTGCCGTCGATGATCTTTTCAGCGGCGGGATCCTCCACAGCCTTGCGGATGGTGCGGCGCAGGTCGCGGGCACCAAACTTGCCGCCCTGGCTCTTGTGCACCAGCGCTGCCAGTGCCGCCGGGGTATAGCTGTAGGCAATGCCCTTGGCCTCCATGCTGGGCTTGTACTCGTCCAGCATCAGGGCGGCAATGCCCTGCAGGGTCTCCTCGCTCAGCGGCTTGAAGGTGATGACCTCATCCACGCGGCCCAAAAACTCAGGGCGGAGGAACTGGCTCAGTGCCTTGCGGCTCTTCTCCTCGTTCCGCTCCTCCTCGCTGCGGTTGAAGCCCAGACTTGCGGTGGTCTGGTCGCTGCTGCCCGCATTGGAGGTCATGCAGATGACGGTGTTGGAGAAATCCACGGTGCGGCCCTGGGCATCGTTGATCTTACCCTCGTCCAGGATCTGCAGCAGGATATTCATCACATCGGGGTGGGCCTTTTCGATCTCATCGAACAGCACCACGCTGTACGGGCGGCGGCGGACCTTTTCGGTCAGCTGACCCGCCTCCTCGTAGCCCACATAGCCCGGAGGGGAACCGATCATGCGGGACACCGCGTACTTCTCCATATACTCGCTCATATCCAGCCGGATCAGGGGGTCGGGGCCGTCAAAGAGCTGGTTTGCCAGCTGCTTCACCAGCTCCGTCTTGCCCACGCCGGTGGGGCCCACAAAGATGAAGCTGGCCGGACGGCGGCGGCCCGAAAGGTCAGCGCGGCTGCGCTTGACCGCCTGGGCCACCAGATGCACGGCATCATCCTGACCGATGATCTTCTTTTTCAGCTCGGTCTCAAGGCTGGCGAGCTTTGCATACTCGGTCTCCCGGATCTTCACCGCCGGGATGCCCGTCCACAGCTCAATGACCTTGGCCACATCGTCCATGGTCACCTGGATCTCCCCGGCTGCAGCCTGCTTGGCGGGCAATTCCCGCTCCAGCTGTGCCATCCGGGTCTTGCGCTCTGCCACACGCTCGTAATCGATGGGCTCGTTCACATCGGCGTTTTCCATGTCGGCCTCTTCCTGCTTGAGGGCCTCCAGTTCCTTCTGCATGGTCAGGTACTCGGAGATGACCGGGTGGGCCAGATTGCAGCAGGCGCATGCCTCGTCCAGCAGGTCGATGGCCTTGTCGGGCAGGTAGCGGTCGGTGATATACCGCTCGCTCAGAGTCACGGTGGCGTTCAGCACATCGGCGGGCACCTGCACATGGTGGTGCTCCTCGTAGTAGTGCTTGATGCCGCCCATCACGGCCAGCGTATCAGCAACGCTGGGTTCCTCCACCCGCACGGGCTGGAACCGGCGCTCCAGCGCCTGGTCCTTCTCGATATACTTGCGGTACTCGTTGAAGGTGGTGGCACCGATGACCTGGATCTCGCCGCGGGAGAGGGCGGGCTTCAGGATGTTGCCCGCATTCATGGCACCCTCGCTCTCACCGGCAGAGGTAATGGTGTGGATCTCGTCAATGAACAGGATGACGTTGCCCGCCGCCTTGACCTCGCTCAACAGGCCCTTGACCCGCTGCTCGAACTGGCCGCGGAACTGGGTGCCTGCCACAAGGCTGGTCAGGTCGAGCAGGAAGATCTCCTTATCCTGCAGCCCTGCCGGCACCTGCCCCTTGGCAATGCGCTCGGCAATGCCCTCGGCAATGGCGGTCTTGCCAACGCCCGCCTCACCAATGAGGCAGGGGTTATTCTTCTGGCGGCGGCTCAGGATCTGGATGGTGCGGTAGATCTCCCGGTCGCGGCCGATGATATCATCCAGCTTCCCCTCCCGGGCTTTGCGGGTCAGGTTCTCGCAGTAGGTATCCAAAAACTTGCGGCGGGGCGGCTTTTTGTCGTTTTTGCCCGCCTTCTTTTCGTTTTTGCCGTTCTGGGCACCGCCGTTCACCCCCAGCGGGAAGGTGGCGCTGGAGCCGGGCACAAGGTCGCCGTCCTCCTCGCTCTGGTCCGGCTGGCCCATGCCCATCATCATGGAGAAGGGGTTCATGTTGCTCATGTCCCCCATCTCCTGCATCATGTTTTCCATCCGGTCTCCCATGGCATCCATGTCCTCGTCGGACATGCCAAACTGCTTCATCAGATCATCGACCGGTTTGATGTGCATCTCCCGGGCACAGTGCAGGCAGTACCCCTCGTTTTTCATCTGGCCATTTTCCATCCGCTGGACAAAAATAATGGCAGGCCGCTTCTGGCATCGAATGCAGACCATTGTTCCTCCTTTTCCCTCCCCGCTCAGACAAACGGGTTGAACACATTGAATACTTTATAGTAAAGGCTGCCGCTCATCACCGTGTCGTTGAGCATGGTGAGGTTGCCGCCGGTGATCACAATGAGCGCCCAGACCACGCAGAGCACCAGATAGATGTCCACAAGGCTGGCAATGCCGCCCACGCCCCAGCCCAGCCAGTGGTTCACTGCACCGATCACGGGCAGCTTGTTCACCAGCCCCAGCACTGTGACCAGCAGGCTGACCAGCATCCGCAGCAGGGCAAACGCCACAAAGAACAGCACCAGCGAGATCACCGGGGTCAGCAGCGGAGCCAGCACCTTCTGGACGATGGTATCCGCCAGCACAACGGCGTTGTCATTGAGGACGGCAGAGATGGAGCGCTCGCAGGCATCCACGATGGATGCCCGGAACGCCTCGGGCAGAAAGCCCGCGTACCGCTGGGCAATGCCATCCAGACTGACAGCTCCCCCGGCGGCGATATTGGCAGCGATCTGGTCCCGGAAGCTTCCGGCGAGGAAACGCTCGAACACCTGCCCGGCTGCCCAGCCTGAAAAGGCTCTGGCACCGAACAGGCTGATGAGGCTGCCCGTCAGCTGCACCACCGAGGCCAGAAAGCCTTTGCGGGCATACCGGACGGCCAGCACCAGCCAGACCACCGTACATAGGATATCAAAAATAAATGACGGATTCTTGAACATACGTTTAACCTTATTCCGAACTGGCTCACCCTCTCAGTCACGACTGCCGTCGTGCCAGCTCCCCCAAAGGGGGAGCCAACGCTTCTGACAGGGGAAGCCACAAAATAAATTGCACTCTTTTTCCTCAAAGCCGCAATTGCCTCTCCCTTTGGGAGAGGTGGCAATGCGAAGCATTGACGGAGAGGGCTATTCAGCGGGTGCTTCCAACTTCTGCACCGTGTTGCCGCTGAACAGCAGCAGATCTTTGCTGTTGGCCAGCAATGCCTGCGGGCTGGTGTCAAGGTTCTGGCTCCACTGCTGGGTGCCAGATGCATCAAAGCACTCCACGGCGTTATCGGTCAGCAGATAGAACAGGTTCCCCGCCCGGACAATGGAATTTGCCGCCGAGACAGCGGCGCTGAACTGGACGTTCAGGTTTTTGTCCAGCGTCACAGCCTGAGAGACCTGCCCCGATGCCAGCAGCAGAGCCACATTGCCTGCCGCGTCCACCGAAACATCTTTCAGCTCCGTGCCCGCAAAATCATAGACCGCACGCTCGCCGCCGCCCGCATTGTAGAGCACAGCCCTGGTATCGTAGACAGCCAGGATCGTGGAAGCAGAGGTCCACCCCAGCCACTGGGGCACACCGCCCTGATTCACCAGACTGACGGGATCGCCCGATGCCAGATTGATGAGGTAGAGATTGGTCATCACCTGTCCCCCGCTGACGGTGACGGCTGCCGCCGCCAGCTTCCGGCTGTCGGGGGAAAAGGCCATCCGCAGGGGGGTGCCGTCGTTGGAGGTCATGCTCCAGCTGAGCTGCTGCTCCATGGAGGGGCTGTATACCAGCAGCTTTGCCATGCTGGTCTGGTCCTCAGTGACCACGGCCAGCGTGCCGTTGTCCGACATGGCGCAGAGGAAAATACTGTTTTCCAGCTGCTTGGTGTAGAGGTTCTGGGTGCGGCTCTCCACCCGCAGCTCGTTTCCGGAGCGGTTGTAGAGGACAAAGCGGGTCTTGCCCGCGGCCAGCGCCGGGCGGGCATAGCCGCTCTGGATGCTGTTCAGCTTTTTGCCGGTGCGCGACCAGACCACACAGCCCTCGTCCCCCAGCTCCACAAAGCTGCCGGTCAGGGGGGCCATCTGCTCCAGCTCGGCCACACCGGTCTGCTGGGGCCAGCCGGAGCCGGGCAGCAGGGCAATGCGGGCCGTATCGGTCAGGTCCTTCAGGGCCGCCACCGAGCTGCCCGCGATGCCGGTGGCAAACAGCACCACCGCCGTCAGCAGCACCAGCAGCACCGCCGTGCGGCGGATGCGCCGGTTCCGCACACGCTGGCGGGCAGCTTCCAGATATTCGACCCGCCCTTCCGAAAGCGGCTCGTCACTCTCGGTCGAACGATGCTTCTTTCTCATGGATATCTCTCCTTTGCGAAACCTCTCAGTCACCTACGGTGACAGCTCCCCTAGCAGGGGAGCCAAGTTTACGCTGCCATTTTCTTGCCTCTCCTATTAGGAGAGGTGGCAATGCAAAGCATTGACGGAGAGGTTCACCCTTCGTAATCTACACGTTTCAAAAATAGCCCTTTCGCGGGCAGCGTCGGCCCGGCCTGGCTGCGGTCCCGGCTGGCAAGGATGCCGGGGATGGCATCGGGCTGCATCCGGCCCGCACCCACCTCACACAGGGTGCCTGCCAGAATGCGCACCATGTTATAGAGGTAGCCGTCCGCTGTCACCTCAATGTCCACCTCGTCGCCCTTCCGGGTCACATGGCAGTCAGTGATGGTGCGCACGGTATCTCCGTGGGCAGCAGCAGAGGAACCCGCCGCGCACAGGGCCAGAAAATCGTGCTTTCCCACAAACTGTTCCGCCGCCCTCTGCATGGCATCCACATCCAGCCGCCGGGGCACCCGGGTGTAATATTTTTCATCAAAAGGCGAATCGATGGGGTGGTTGTGGATGCGGTACAGGTAGGTCTTGGTATGGGCGGCATAGCGGGCGTGGAACTCCTCCGGCACCACCCGGGCGCACAGCACCCGGATATCCGGGGGCAGGTGCTGGTTGATGGCCAACGGCAGCTTTTCGGGGGGGATGCGGGTCTCCGCGTGGAAGTTCAGCGCAAAGCCCAGCGCGTGGACCCCGGCATCGGTGCGGCTGCACCCCTTGATATCGGGGCGGCTGTGGAGCACCGCTTCCAGCCCATCCTGAAAGGTCTGGGCCACGCTCCGCCCGTTGGGCTGCACCTGAAAGCCGCAGTAGTTGGTGCCGTCGTAGGCAAGGGTCAGTAAATAGTTCTGCATGGAACTCCTTCCGTCACGGCTTTGCCGTGCCACCTCCCTCAAAGAGGGAGGCTATAAGGCCCCCTCCTCGAGGGGGCTGTCGCCGCAGGCGACTGGGGGAGTTTTTAAAAATTCGGGAACACCAGTCTCGAGCTCAGGATCACCATAAAGCAGACGATGCACACCGCCAGGTCGATATAATCCTGCCGGGTGCAGCGCAGCACTTTCAGGCGGGTGCGGCCATCACCGCCGCGGTAGCAGCGGCACTCCATGGCCATGGCCAGCTCATCGGCGCGGCGGAAGGCCGAGATGAACAGCGGGATGAGCACCGGCACCAGCGCCTTGACGCGCTCCATCATGGAGCCGTTGTCCAGCATGGCACCGCGGGCTTTCTGGGCGTTCATGATCTTGTCGGTCTCTTCGATCAGGGTCGGGATAAAGCGCAGGGCAATGCTCATCATCATAGCCAGCTCATGCACCGGGAAGTGCAGCCTGCCCAAAGGCTTGAGCAGCTGCTCGATGGCATCTGTCAGCACGATGGGGCTGGTGGTATAGGTCAGCAGGCTGGTGCCCGCGATCAGTGCCATCACGCGCACCGCCATCAGGATGGCATAGCGCAGGCCCTCGGCGTAGATGTTCAGCACCCAGAAGTGCACCAGCGGCTCGCCCTCGCCCGAAACAAAGAAGAGGTTGAGCACCGCGGTAAAGAGGATGATGGGCAAAATGGGCTTCAGGCTCTTGGTGATCAGCTTGAAGGGGATCTTTGCCACGCCGTACATGGCCACAAGGAACACAAGGGACAGCGTCAGGCCCAGCGGGTTGGACGCGGCAAACAGCAGGATGATGTAGACGATGGTCAGCACCAGCTTCATGCGGGGGTCGAACTTATGCACAAGGCTGTCGCCCGGGAAGTGCTGGCCGATGGTGATATCTCTCAGCATGTGGCAGCGCCCCCCTTCTTTGCATCCACACGGGGCAGCACAAGGCTTTCGCCTGCGTCCCGGCGCTTCTTGGCTTCCAAAATCATCTTGACGGCATAGGGCACGGTGTAGACATCCGCCGGAACATCCACCCCCATCTCCCGCAGCTTGAGGAAGATCTTTGTGACCTGCGGCACGCTCAGGCCCAGCGCCAGCAGCTCGGGCGCACGGGCAAACACGTTCTCCACGGTATCGTACATGGCGATCTTCTTGTTGCTCATCACCAGCACACGGTCCGCGTACTTGGCAATATCCTCCATGCTGTGGGAGACCAGCAGCACGGTGGTGCCGGTCTTTTTGTGGTATTCCTTGACCTCAGACAGGATCTCGTCCCGGCCCTCGGGGTCCAGACCGGCGGCAGGCTCATCCAGCACCAGAATGCGGGGCTTCATGGCCATCACACCTGCCACGGCCACCCGGCGCTTCTGGCCGCCGGACAGCTCAAAGGGGCTGCGCTGCAGCAGCGCCTCATCCAGGCCGACAAAGTCCGCTGCTTCATGCACCCGCCTGTCGATCTCGGCCTCGTCCAGCCCCATGTTTCTGGGGCCAAAGGCGATATCCTTATAGCAAGTCTCCTCAAACAGCTGGTACTCCGGATACTGGAACACCAGACCGGTGAGGAAACGGAATTCCCGGATCTTTTCCGGCTCGGCCCACAGGTCGCGGCCATCGATGATGATGTGACCGCTGGTGGGCTTGTTCAGGCCGTTCATGTGGGTGATGAGGGTGCTCTTGCCGGAGCCGGTGGCACCGATGATGCCCACAAAATCTCCCTCTTCCACCTCAAAGCTCACGTCATCCAGCGCGGTGACGGCATTGGGCATTCCCGGGTTATAGACATAACTCAGGTGATCTACTTTGATAATGCTTCCCATCTTCCGTCCCCTCCCTTACTTCAAAAGCTCATACAGAGCCTGTGCGCACGCGCCGGTGTCGATGATGCCCTCGGGCATGGGGATGCCGGCCTTGACCAGCTCATCCCGCAGCTCGGCAGCCTGCGGCACATCCAGCCGCAGGGCGCGCACCTTTTCGGTCTGGCTGAACACCTCTTTCGGGGTGCCCTCCATGACCACATTGCCCTTGCTCATCACCAGCACACGGTCGGCCTGAGCAGCTTCTTCCATATAGTGGGTGATGGACACCACCGTGATGCCCATGTTCTTGTTCAGATGGTGGATGGTCTGCATCACCTGCTCCCGGCCCCGGGGATCAAGCATGGCGGTGGCCTCGTCCAGGATCAGGCAGTCGGGCCGCATAGCGACCACGCCCGCAATGGCAACGCGCTGCTTCTGGCCGCCGGACAGGTTGTGGGGCGCACGCTCCCGGTATTCATAGATGCCAGCCATCTTCATCGCTTCATCCACGCGGCGGCGCATCTCTTCCGGCGGCACGCCCAGATTTTCCAGCGCAAAGGCGACATCTTCCTCCACCACGGTGGCAACGATCTGGTTGTCCGGGCTCTGGAACACCATGCCCACGGTCTGGCGGATATCGTAGATCTTGTCCTCGTCTTTGGTGTCCATCCCCTCCACCAGCACAGTGCCGCTCTCCGGCAGAAGGATGGCGTTGAAGTGCTTGGCCAGCGTGGATTTTCCACAGCCGTTGGCCCCCAGCACTGCCACAAATTCGCCCCGCTTCACCTCAGCCGACACGCCGTTCAGGGCGTAGTCCGGCTGTTCCGGGTCATAGCGGAACTTCAGATCTTTCGCAGTTAAAATCGTTTCTTCCATAGGTTTTCTCTTTCCGGTGGTGCGCCCTTCTCAAAAGGGCTGTACCCCATTCTATTGAAATTGATTGCTTATTTATTTTTAGCGGCCTCGCCCTCTCCGTCATCGCTGCGCG
>ULQP01079525.1_pt1 | contig 15302 bp, 10 predicted proteins | sample 1954571 | NCBI WGS metagenome assembly ULQP01 (sample SAMEA4835657, study PRJEB28245) | human gut metagenome | biome: gut microbiome; material: fecal sample | place: Denmark | collected 2008 | reverse complement strand
ATACGATTTCCTGATTCAACTGCGCCATCTGCTTGCGCCTTGGTGCATTCTCATTTGGAAATAATATAAGGCGCTGCCCGGTTTGAGAAAAAATCAAACCGGGCAGCGTTTTATCTGGAAATCGTATTATTGCTTTTTGATGCGCACCGAATCGCGCATAACGACGTCTACGCCGATTTCTGTCTTAATGGTGCAGGGCATATCGCGCTCCACCAGAGAAAGCAGCGTGCGAACCACCGTCACGCCCAGCTCCTTTCGGCAGACGCGGATGGTGCTTAGCTGAGGGGTACAGCGTCAAGGGCTGATCGAACGAGATGACACATCATGGGGAGCCGACGCACGCGTTCTGGCTCCCTATTTTGACGCTTGAATGCAAGGCAGGAGGTCGATTCTGACATGCAACACCATGTGCTGCGGCTGGACGCCCCCGGAATGGCTTTCCACGAAAGCATGCTGCTGGGCAACGGCTGGATGGGGCAGGCGATACATGGTCAGCCGGAGCATGAAACGCTGGAGCTGAGCCACATCGCCTTTTATTCCGGTTCCCCGGATGAGGATACGCCTGACGCCGCCGCGGCGGAGTCCTTCCGCCTGGCGCGGCAGGCGGCGCTTGACGGCGATTATGCGGCGGCGGATCGGCAGATTGAAAGCTTCATGGGAAGCAAAGAACAGTACGGCACCTCGATGCCGGTCGGAACGCTGCGAATTACGCAGACGCTGGGCGCATGGCGGGATTACGGACGAAGCCTGGATCTGGAAGAGGGCTTGATGCAGCTGAGCTTCCGCCACGAGGGCGGTATGCAGCGGCGGGAGTGCTTCTGTTCTTACCCGGATCGGGCGTTCTTCCTTCGGGCAACGGATGATGCGCCCATGACCGTGCGCATTGCCATGGGAGATGGCGCGGCGAAGGCAAGCGCGTATAAGGGCGGCTTACTGCTGGATGCGTGGGCGCATGAAAACCGCCACAGCGACGGGACGTGCGGGACGCATCTGCTGGGACTTGTTACGGTGGACGCAGGGGATGGCGCGGTCGTCTGTACCGGCGATGCGCTGGAAATTCACGGAAGTCACGAATGGCTGCTGCGGCTGACGATGGTATCCGACTTTACGCCGGAGGAGCAGCAAGTGCGTCTTCCTGACGCAGCTTGGACGGAAAACGCCAAGGAGCGGCTATTCGCTCGCTGCGCCTTGGCGGACTATGCCATGCTTCGCGCACACCATGCTGCGGATTTTTCCGGGCAGACGCAGACCGCACGGCTTCATTTGGCGGGCGACGATACGGCGAACGACGCGGAAATGCTCTTTGCCTTCGGCCGCTATCTGACCGTCAGCGGCGCGAGAGCGGACGCGCCGCTGCCCATGTCCCTGCAAGGCGTGTGGAACGACAACGTTGCCTGCCGCATCGGCTGGACGTGCGATATGCACTTGGACATCAACACCCAGATGAACTATTGGCTGTGCGAATCCAGCGGCTTGAGTGAAAGCCATCTGCCGTTGTTCGCATGGATGGAAAAGCGGCTGATTCCGCATGGACGCAGGAACGCCCAGCGTCACTACGGCTTGCCGGGATGGGCAGCGGAGCTGGTTGCAAACGCATGGGGCTATGCGCAGCCCTACTGGAACAAGAGTCTTGCGCCCTGTCCGGCCTGCGGCGCATGGCTGGCGCTGGACTACATGACCTACTATCGCCGCACAGGGGACGAGGCTTTCTTGAAGGAGAAGGCGCTTCCGGCGCTGCGGGAAGCGGCGGCGTTCTTTCTGGCGTATCTTTTTGAGGACGAGGAGGGCTTCCTGACCTGCGGCCCGTCGATTTCTCCGGAAAATGCGTTCGTGACGGAAAACGGAAAATGCTATTCCTCCGTTGGAACAGCGTTTGAGCTGAGCATGATCCGTGCGCTTCTGACGGATGATCTGGAAGCCCATAGGGCGCTTCGGCTTCCCGAGGACGCACATCAGCGCGCTGTTCGGGAGGCGCTGGCAAAGCTGCCGCCGCTGCGCACGCTGCCAGATGGCACGCTGGCGGAATGGTCGCACAATCTGCCTCCGGCGGACAGACAGCATCGACACATGAGCCATATGGTCGGACTGTATCCGCTGTATCAGATTACGCCGGAGGAAACGCCGGAATTAGCCGACGCGGCGCGGGAAAGCATCCGCCAGCGGCTTACTCCTTATGAAAAATGGGAGGATACTGGCTGGGCGCGGAATATGCTGACGCTTTACAGTGCGCGTCTGGGAGATGGAGAGCAGGCGCAGTTCCATTTTTCGGAGCTGTGCCGCCGTTTGACCATGCCGAACCTGTTGGTGATGCACCCGCCCACGCGGGGCGCGTCCTCCTTTGCGCCGGTCTGGGAGCTGGACGGCAACACGGGCGCAGCGCAGGCGGTTGTGGAAATGCTGCTGCAAAGCCGGAAAAACCGAATTGACCTGCTGCCTGCATTGCCGGAGGCGTGGACGGAGGGCTGCTTTGAGGGCTTGATGGCGGATGGCCCGGTGCGGGTATCCGCCAAGTGGCGGGACGGCGCTTTGACGGAGGTTATGCTGCTGAGCTGGCGCGACAGGGAAGTTACGCTGCATTGCCGAGGCTGGGAGCAAACAATCAGCCTTCGGGCAGGAAAGCCATATACGGTGATTCAAGGAAGGGAGCAATCAACATGAACGAAGCGAACAAGAAGCTGCGCATTGGTGTGCTCGGACTGGGGGAGGGACGCAGCGTCATCTCGGCCGTGCAGAGCAGCGGGCTGTGGAAGCTGGGCGCCATCTGCGACCTGAACGAGCAGCTGTGCCGAGAGCGAGCGGAGGAGTTTCACCTTTCCGGTTACTGCACCGATTATCAGGAGATGCTGCGGGATGAAAGCATTGACGTGATCGGCATTTACACACCCGACCAGCTTCATGCCCAACATATCATCATGGCGTTGGAAGCGGGCAAGCATGTGGTCTGCACCAAGCCGCTGATGGTGGACTTGACCATGGCCAAGGAACTGCTGGAAGCGCAGCGAAGGAGCGGCAAGCAGGTTTTCATCGGGCAAAGCTCCCGATACTTTGAAGCCGCCATGCACCAGCGCCGCGATTTTGAGAAGGGTCGTAACGGCGAATTGGTGACGGTGGAAACCCATTACAACAGCGACTCCCGCTGGTTCCTGGAACGGGCATGGAGCCATCGCGAGGGCTTTTCATGGATGTACAATTTTTTGATTCACGCGGTTGACTTGGCGCTGTGGTATCTGCCGGAGGTGGAGGACGTATACGGGGTGGGCGTTTGCTCTGCCAACAGCGCGTCCCGCGGCGTTATGGCGCCCGATTCGCTCAAGTTCCTTCTCAAGGACAAGCGCGGTGTCTGCGCCAGCGTCAATGGGAATTATGCGGTGCCGGGTTTTGGCAAGCAGGCGGAGCATTTCATCTCCTGCACCCTGCGCGGAACCAGCGGTTCATCCAAGGCGGAATGCCCCTTCGATTACTACCATCATTTCTCCGAGCCGGGAATTTTCAATACCACGGTTCATGAAAATTACGACGAGCGCAGACCTTATTATTACCGGTTTGAAGGGGACAGCCATCATGCCGGGGAATACCAGAACTATCTGGATTACTTTGCCCGCTGCATCTGGGACGGCGAAACGCCCAAGCCCGATCTGTCGGAGGGCATTCGCACCATCGCCGTCATGGAGGCCATGCGTCGTTCACTGTCCTCCGGGCGCGTGGAGAAGGTTTCCATTGTGCTGGAGGATTGGAAGCTGAAGGAGGAGATTCAGGGATGAAGTACATCAAGCCGTGGAAACAGGGAAAACTGCGTGTAAGTGAAAATGGCCGCTATCTTCGCAACGGCGAGCAGCCCTTCTTCTATCTGGGCGATACTGCATGGCTGCTGTGCCCGGTCTGCGATGAGGAAGAGGCGAAGCTGTACCTGACCAACCGCCGCGACAAGGGGTTCAATGTGATTCAGACGGTGCTGATTCACCGCCTGCCGGAAATGCCCGCCACCAATCCCGCTGAGGTCGAAAAGGATCCGACAGATCCCGCTTACTGGAGCTTTGTGGATCGAGTGATGGACATTGCCGAAGAGCTGGGACTGTATATGGCGCTGCTTCCCGCATGGGGACATGTGGTGAAGGAGGGGTACATTAGCGAGGAGAATATCGACCGCTATGTGACCTTTCTGGCGAATCGGTACGGCTCGCGTCCGAATGTCATTTGGCTGTTGGGCGGCGATATTCGCGGCGACCAGCAGCATGATCTGTACTGCCGGGAGGGACGCTTGTTCAAGCAGCTGAATCCGGACAAACTGGTGGGCTACCATCCCTTTGGGCGCACTTCGTCGTCCTTTTGGTTCCACAATGAACCATGGCTGGATTTCAATATGTTCCAGTCCGGGCATCGCCGCTATGATCAGGTTACGCTGGGCGCGTGGGACGACAATCGGCTGGACGCTGAAACCTACTTCGGGGAGGACAACTGGCGCTATGTGGATCGCGACTACGCCATGACCCCTGTGAAGCCTACGCTGGATGGTGAACCCTCCTATGAGCAAATTCTGCAAGGTCTGCACGATCTCTCCCAGCCCTACTGGCGGGAGTGGGATGTTCGCCGCTATGCCTACTGGTCGGTATTTCAGGGTTCGATGGGACACACCTACGGCGACAACAGCATCCAGCAGTTCTTCCATACGCCGACCATTCCCGGTTCCTTTGGCGTGCGCTACACATGGCAGGATTCACTGCATCATGTCGGTTCGGAGCAGATGGGCATCCTGAAGGACTTGATGGAATCCGTCGATTACCAATCGGGTCATGAGGCAACGGCGCTGCTGCTTTCGCCGCAGGGGAAAAAGTACCGCCGCATCAGTGCCTTTGCGGGGAATGACTTCCTCTTTGCGTATACCTATCTCGGCGAAGCGTTCACGCTGTCCTTGACGCCCTATGCGGGACGAAGGCTGACGGTCAGCTGGTTCAATCCGGTTAGCGGTCGGGAGAGCTTTTTGATGGATGCGACCGGAAAAGAAAGCATTGCCGTCAAGCCTGTCAAGCGTTTTACGCCGGATAACGACTGGGTACTGGTCGTTCGGGCAGAGTGAAATTCGCGGCGCAGCATGGCGCATTCTTATCTGGAAATCGTATGATGAAAAATCCATTCACCAGCCGACTACCTCATCTGTGCGGTGTTACCTTAAATGCATAGCAAAATCCGCGTCTGCTTTCGTGCTGCTGCATGGGGACGCGGAGTTTTTGGTTCATCACGGAAAGCTGTGGGATAATAAAAAGGTTCTTCACGGAACCTTGGGGGCAACCGACAAGAACTGAATAAGTAAAAAGAAATAATCGTCGTCGCGAAAACCGTAGCCCATACGCTTGGCAACTTTGGTTTTGTTGTTGCAGCCTTCCAGCTTGCCGGTCTGCGCTTGCCGCTGGACTTGTCAGGTGCATCTACATACAGCCTGTGTACTCCATGTATTCGAGGATGTAAGCCACAATGAACAATTCTTTCTGGTTGACGCTCTTGTGTGCGTGTTGGCAAACGCGCGAAGAGCATCGGCTGGAAAGATTTTTTCTTTTCATTTACAGTTTCTCCAACTTTCAAGCGCCGATAGTACAATTCCACGCTGCTTTTGCTGAAAAAATGTGCTACAATACAAATGCATCAAGGAAGTCGTATAGCCTGTTTGGCAAAAAACGCCGGGCAGCTTTTACCATATCAAACAGCTGTCCGACGAAATAAGCGAGGGGATAACAATGGACATCATCAAAATCAAAGCCGAAGTATACCAGCTTGAACAGCAGGGAAAACGCCTGCCGATTCTGCATTATTTGCAGGACGTGTGGCAGCAGGAGCCGCAGTCTGAGGGCTTGACCGTGCTGGCACTGCGGCAGATGGTTGCCTATGCGAATACGGTGGTTCAATTTTCGGAAAATTCCCCGCTGTGGGAGGCGAAAAATGAGTATTCGCTCTACAAGGCTTTTCTGCTGGATATTATTTCTTGGGGGCTGAAAAACTACCGCACGAGCAAGCAGTTCCTATGGCAAATGTGCTTTTATCTCAATCCGGAATACACCTATTACTATATGTACGGCAGGGAGATAACGGACGACAATGCGGTTTAATGGAAGAAGACGCTGTTTCAGGAAGCCGCCCAGCTATATCCGGACAGCTTGCTTTTCAAGTGCATTGACCCTATCGAGTGCATGGATCATCGGCGGCTGGACAGATTTACGGAAGAAGAGAAAGCGCAGATTCGCGCGGAACTCGCGGAATGGAATTTGCAGGAGAATGAACTGGATCACGAGGTTGTGTGGATTTTTGACCACTATCTGTTTCATGAGGGGATTCAGCGATAAGTTTTGCGGGGAATAACAATAAGAAGCTGCGCGGCGATGCCACCATGACGGCAAAGCCGCGCAGTTTTTATCCAGTTTCTTGCCGTGTCAGAAGGCACGCATCACGCCCTCCTCCCACAATTTACAACATATTTACACCCCGCCCCTCGCAATCCCCGCCGCCCCATGCTATACTAAAGCGGGTGATAATCATGCCAAAACGCATTCTCATCGTCGAGGACGACGCGGCGATTTCGCGCCTGCTCGAATCCAACCTGCGCCTGTCCGGGTATCAGCTCATTTGCACGGCGGATGGCTGCCAAGCACTGGAACTGCTGCAAAATCAACCCTTCGATTTGGCGCTGTGCGATATCATGCTGCCCGAAATCGACGGCTTCGAGCTCCTGCCGCACATGCGCGCGCAGGGCGTGCCGGTCATTTTCGTCTCCGCCAAGGCGGACGTGCAGAGCCGGGTGCGCGGGCTGCGGCTGGGCGCGGAGGACTATCTCGTCAAGCCGTTTGACATTCTGGAGCTGCTCGTGCGAATGGAAAAGGTGCTCGCGCGGTCGGACAAGCATCCGCAGAGGTTCCGGTATCGCGATATCGCCGTCGATGAGGCGAACCACACGGTCACGAAAAGCGGAACACCGGTTTCACTGAAGCCGATGGAGTACGAGCTGCTGCTGACGTTCATCCGCCATCCGGGCATGGTGATGACGCGGGAGGATTTGTTGCATCAGGTGTGGGGCGACGCGTTCATCGGCGAAACGCGCACGGTGGATGTGCACGTCGCGGCACTGCGGCGCAAGTTGGATTTGGGCGGAGAACTTGCCACTGTGTACAAAATTGGCTATCGGCTGGAGGTGCTGGCGTGAAATTGTGGCTCAAGCAGACACTCGTCACCCTTGCGGTGATTCTACTGTCCGTCAGTATGTGTCTGTACCATTTTGTGGCACAGGAGACCGACCAGCTGATTCAGCAGGCGATCCAGAGCGGCGCGCGCGACACGGCGGTTTTCTGCGACCACTTGTCTACGCTGGAACGTACGTCAACCGCTTATGACATGGATATCATCACCCGGCAAGCGCTGATTCAGTACACGTTTTCGACGTATGCGCATCTGTTGCAGACAGGGGACTGCACGTGGTCGCTGGTGATGGACGGACAGTACTACTACAACACGGCGCCGTGCCAGCTAATGGAAACCCTGCCGATGGCGGAGGATGCCGTCGCCGCCAGCCGCATCGTCGAGCGGGGCGGGACGCACCTGCTGATATCCGCGCAAACCATGTCGGTGCTGCAAACGCCGCTGACGGTCTATCGCGCGGCGAACATCGAATCGACATATCAACATATAAACGATTTAACGCGCGCGGCGCAGCTGTCCCTGCTGGGCTGCCTGCTGCTGTGTGGCGTGCTGCTGCCGCTGATGCTGCGGAAAACGCTCGCGCCACTGCGGAAATTGGCACAGATTTCGGACAAAATCGCGTGCGGGGCATATGAACTGCGGGTTAATATTTCGGCGGATGACGAGGTGGGCGAGCTGGCGCGCGCGTTTGACCACATGGAGGATACGGTGGAGCAGAAAATTGCCGATTTGGAGGATACCGCCCGGCGGCGCGAGCTGCTGCTGGGGGCGCTGACGCACGAGATGAAAACGCCCATGACGGCAATTATTGGCTTTTCTGGAAGCTTGCTGTCCATGCCGCTGACGGAGGAGGGGCGCATGGAGGCCGCCTACGAGATTCACGAGGCGGCGAAGCGAACCGAGCGCTTGAGCCAGAAGATGATGCAGCTGATTTCACTACAAGAAGGAAATGCGGCGGTGCAGCAAAGGCAGGTGGATGCGCGGGAACTGCTGGAGAGGGTCTGCGCCGCAATGCCGAAAGATACTGCTTTTGAACTTGCGGTTCATACGGAGACGCTGACGGGCGACCCGGATTTGCTCTTCTGCTTCCTGACGAACGTCGTGGACAACGCCATCAAGGCGAGCCCGGCGCACGCCGTTATCCGCTTGTCGGCGAGTAAAGAGGGGCGGCGGCAGGTGCTTGCCGTGGCGGACGCGGGCGGCGGCATTCCGGCGGACAAAATCCCCCTCGTCACCGAACCGTTTTACCGCGTAGATAAGGCGCGCAGCCGGAAATTGGGTGGCGCGGGGCTGGGGCTCAGCCTGTGCCGGATGATTGCGGAAGCGCACGGCGGGCAGCTGGAAATCCAAAGCGAGGTCGGGAAAGGCACGACGGTTTCGATGATTTGGTGCACAAAAGAAAAGTAAAGTGCGTAAAAGAAGCGGAATATTCCCCGAAACGCCGTGATTTACAACTTGCTTACAGCTTGATTGCAAGTCGATGATGACTTTCGCCCGCCCGCGTGGTACGCTGAAATCGGAGGTGAAGGACATGAAACGAACCCTTTTGCTGATGCTCGCGCTGCTGCTTCCTGCGCTTGCCACGGCGGATGTATCGGCACAAGTCAACGCACCAGAAACATACAGCGCTGTCTGGCAGAGCAGCACGGGCAGGACGATTGTCACGGTGGATGCCGCGGTTGAAATTCCCGCCGTGCCGCAGCTGATGATTTACCCTGCGGTTCAGCGTACGTTTACTGCCGATGACTTGCAGCGCGCGGCAGTCTGCTTCGGCGCTGCGCCCTATTCGGGGATGCCGAGCAGCTTGGACAGCGTGACCCGCCCCGCCGCGAACAGCAATCCGACGAGCGTCGGTATTCGCGCGGAATCGAAAAACGCGGCAGGAAACCGCGCGCTGCTGACGTTCGTTCAGCATCGTCGACATGATGGAAATTTATGGTACGGCACAATCCAATTCTTGGGGCACGGCGCGGCACGCTATCAGGTGGACGACCTTCCGACAACCGGGGAAGTCAGCGCCGATGCCCGCGAAAAGGCGGTGCAAATCGCCCAGAGCCTTGACGCGGAGATGGCGCTCGCCTACGAGGGGCGCTGCATGGGCTACGAGTACGACGGCGGGATGAGCAGCCTGCGCGGCGACCTGTTCATTTTTACCCGAAAGGTAAACGGCGCGCCGACGGCATGGACGAGCGAGGACTGCCAAGCGTACGACAATTTTGAGGACACCTATCAGCTGAAAACGCCGTACGAAGCGCAGAGAATCATTATTGACCGTTACGATGGCGCGATTTGGATGCAATGGCAAGCGCCGCACACGATTGACCTTGCGTCCGGTCAGGCGGCGACGCTGCTGCCGTTCGAGCAGATTGTGACAATCGCCGCGCAGCTGCTGCCGCTGAAATATCAATTTCAGGAACAGTATCTGGCGTACAGGAATCGGGATGCGAACCGAATGACGGTCAACCGCATCACGCTCAGCTATTCGCGAGTGCAGAATCGGGATAATCTGGAGAATTTTTCCATGTTGCCCGTGTGGGATTTCTTTGATGCGGACGACCCGGCGAAGTCGCTGCTGACCATCAGCGCTGTCGACGGCACGGTGATTGACCGCGGCTTTGGGTACTAAGCCGATGAAAGCGATTGTCTGCGATGTCCGCCGCGCACTCGCAGGGCGCTGGTTTTGGGCGGCGCTGCTGGCGACCACGGCGGCGCTGTACCTCTCCATCGGGCAAGCCGCCGATGCGCTGATGGATGACACACAAAACTTGCGGTTTACATTGAGCAAGCTCCTGCTGATGGCGCTGTACGGTGATTTCGGGATGCTGACCCTCCCGGCGCTCTCCGCTTTGCCCTTCGCGGCACAGGCGCTGCACGAAATCAAGTGCGGCGCGGTTCGCCTGGCGGTGTTCCGGGCAAGGCGGAGGATGTGGATTCTGGGCAAAGCGGCGGGTTGCATCCTCAGCGGCATGGTGCTGCAAGCGGCGGCGGCGGGACTGTTGGGGCTGATTCTGTACGCTGTCCGCGGCGGGGGCATCCTGCTGGAAATAAATGCAGAGTTTAATGCGGCGCTCCTGCGGCGGATGCTCTGCGGGGGCATTTGGGCGAGCGTCGGATGCGTGATGGCGCTGGCAACGGAAACATCCTCCGCCGCGCACCTCGGCCCGCTGTGCCTGTGCTACGCGCTGATGATGCTCGGCAAGCGCTTTTTCCCGGCGGCGGTGATGCTAAATCCTATAAACTGGATTGACGGCGGCGACGGGATACTTGCGGGACTGGAAATTATTTCCATCCTCCTGCAAATCGTCTTTTTGAAGCGAGGTGTCCGGGAATATGTGTAAAATGCAGCCGCCCCTCGTCTGCGCGGGGTGGAATCTGTACAGCCTGCGAAAAAACCCAAGGTTTTATTTAAGCCTGACGCTGGGCTTCCTGCTCTGCTGGCTGCTGACGGACAAAACGATGCAAATCAGCCGAACGTACCTGACCAGCGTGCAGCTTGTCGAGCCGTTCGTATGGTGCTACGCGGACGGGGACAGCATCCTCTACGCCGCGCTGGTGCTGATGCTGATGCTCTCCGCCCTCCCGCGCATGGACACGCCGGCAAGCTACCTGATTTTCCGCACGACGCGGCGGAGCTGGCTCATCGGGCAAATCATCACCACGCTGATTGTAACTTTCGGTTATTGCCTGATGATTCTGCTTAGCTCGATGCTGATGTGCATCGGCTGCAATGTGTACGCCACGAATCGCTGGAGCGAGACCGCGACCATGCTCTCTTTTGCGCCCGCCGGATTTGAAACCGCGCTCACCGTCATGCGAAAGACGGTCAAACTGACCACGCCGTGGGCCTGCTGCGCGCAGATTTTCGGGCTGATGTTCCAGTATGTGCTGCTGCTTTCCATGCTGCAACTGCTGTTTGCTGTGCTGAAAAGCAAGAAAACAGGCATATTAGCCGCCATTTTGCTGAATTTTGTCGGATTTGTGCTGACGCCGGAGCGCTTCATGGCGTGGCTGCACCTGCCCACGGAGATGCGCTATTACGCCAACGTGCTCGCGGCGTGGCTCTCGCCATTGCAGCACGCCACCTACACCATGCACAATTTCGGCTACGATTTGCTGCCGCGGCTGCACGTCTCCTACCTGATTTTAGGTGGATTGACCGTGCTGCTGATGGCACTCGCTGCCATCAAAATGCGTACCTTCCAGTTTAACTTTGCAGGAGGTGTTTCGGATGCGTGAAATCGTCGTGGACGTGCAGCACGTCAGCAAGTCGTTCGGCAGCGAGCAGGTTTTGGAAGATGTTACCTTGCAATTGATGCGCGGGAAAATCCACGGCATCATCGGGCGGAACGGCAGCGGCAAAACCGTGCTGATGAAATGCATCTGCGGATTCCTGCGGCCGACGGCGGGGAAAATCAGCGTATTCGGCAAAAATATCGGCACGGACTGCGATTTTGCGCCCAAAACGGGAATGCTGATTGAAACCCCCGGTTTTTTGCCGCACGAGACGGGCATGAGCAATCTCCTGTGGCTTGCAAAGTTAGGCAACGGCGCGCGCTGCGAGGACGTGGCGGCGCTGATGCGCTTGGTGGGGCTTGATCCCGCGGCAAAAAAGCGGGTGAGCCAGTATTCGCTGGGGATGCGGCAGCGGCTGGGCATTGCGCAAGCGCTGCTGGACGCGCCGGAGCTGCTGATTTTGGACGAGCCGATGAACGGGCTGGATAAAAATGGCGTTGCGGAGATTCGCGCGCTGCTGCTTGACTTGAGGGCGCAGGGCAAGACGATTCTGCTCGCCAGCCACTTCGCGCAGGACATCGACGCGCTGTGCGACACGGTGCAGGAGATGGCGCAGGGGCGGATACGGGAGGTGTAATCCGAAGAGAATCCCCTCATGCACTTTACGATTCCCTTATACTATTTCCAAATTCACCTGCGCCATCTGCTTGCGCCTTTTCCCTTCTGGCGTCCGCTCATTCCACTTAGCGTAGCGCTGCTACGCTGCGTTTCATTCGCGTTAGCCAACGTGAAAAATTCGCGGCGCATCTTGGCGCATTCTCATTTGGAAATAGTATTAAATCGTGCTGTGTTTTAAGGGAAAAGCTAAAAATCCACACAAAAATAGGCAGGAAACGCGTCTCCTGCCCTTTTTTTATTGCCTTGTTTTCCGATATTCCCCTGGCGTCAGCCCGGTAATCTGCTTAAACCGGCGGATAAAGCTGTTCAAATTGTAGTACCCCACCGACTCGGACACCATTTGCAGCGGCATCGTCGTGCTTTCCAGCAGGGAGCACGCTTTGCGGATGCGCAGGTCAGCGACGTAGCTGGTCAGCGTGTCGCCGGTCTGCTGCTTGAAGTACTGGCTTAAGTAGCCGGAGGAAAGGTCGAGCTTGGCGGCAACGTCCTGCAGGGAGAAGCTGCAGTCGTCGTAGCTGTCCGCGATGCAGGTGTAGATGCGCTGGAGCAGCTCCGTCACCGGCGCGCCGCTCTCGGCGGTGTCTGGCACAAGCGCCTTCGGGTCGGGCTCCAGCAGGTGGAGCATGAAGGCAAGGTAATCATCCACCGTGCGCAGATAGGTGATGGTGAACAGGTCGTCCATGTTCACCTGCCGCGCGCCGCCCGCCATCAGCAGCTGCACGGCGGAGTTGCAGTAGCTTTTCGCCAGCAGGGAGGGCACGCAGTCCGCCTTCAGCCCGTCGATGAAGCGGCGGATGGTCTGCATCTGCTGCTGCGGGGTCTGGGCGGGCAGGTCGTTCAGGAGGGTGAGGCGGTCGGAGGACGGCACATCAAGGGTGCGCGTCAGCTCGTGATACGGAATCAGCTGATGCTGTCCGCGGATGAAGTGCTCCTTGACGGCTTGCGTGGCTTCAAAACAGGCGGTGGAGAGGTGCGCCACGTCGGTGTAGCAGTTGGACATGCCGATGGAGAACACGAGATTGTATTTTTCGCTGCTGATGTCCAGCAATCGGCGGCAGCAATCCGCCAGCTTCGATTCCTCGTCCGCCTCCATGCCAACCAGACAGACGAACATGGAGTGCTCGAACAGCTCGCGGAACTGCCACGTGAAGTCATCCCCGAAGCACTCCGCAAAGATGGCGGACAGCGTCTGCCGGGGGATGGCGGTATCCTGATTGAAGGCGCGCAGCATCAGCACCTGATAGCACGGCTTGGTGAAGGACATGCCCAGCGCTTCCGCCTCTATATTATAGGAAGCGAAAGAGTCGAATTTGCCCTTGAGCAGCGAAAACAGCAGCGAATCCTTCAGCGCCTGCCCGTCGGGGGAGGTCATCAGCTGACTGCGCATGTGGTTGTTCTGCTCGGCGAGGGAGGCAATCGCATCCTTCAGCGACTCCAGATCATCCGCATCCGACCGCCCCAGCGATTCGGTCAGCTCCTGTATCGGGCGGTAATTCACCTTCATCGCATAGTGGATGACCAGCGTGCCCGCCGCCAGCACCACCAGCAGGAAAAGCGCCAGCATCGCCTGTGCGCGGTAGAGCGGCGCCAGCGTCTCGCTCGCGGGGAGGAAGAAGTAGTACGTCCAGTTCAGGACGGAGGACGGCTCGCGGTAGATGAGGTAATTCGTGCCGTGCAGGCGGATGGTGCTGATGCCGTCGGTCAGCGGCGCATCCAGTGCCATCGTCGATACGACGACCTGCCCGCTGCTGTCCAGTATCGCGCCCTGCTGGCTGGGGGCGCTCTCCGGCGAGAGGAAGGACAGGAAGTGCCGCTCCTGCACGAAGAAAATCAGGACGCTGTTTTGCAGGCGCGAAAAGACCGACGGCGTGTTGATGAACGCCAGATAGCGTTCCGCGCTGCCGCTCCGCTGTGCCGTGCGGATGATGCGGCGGCTGCTGTCGGCAAGGCTGCTCGCCACGGGGTCGCCTTCCGGGAAGGAGAAGATGCGGTCGAAGAACAGCGCGGCGGAGTACACGGCAGTGGAGGTGTACACCATCTTGGCGTCCGCGTCCGCCAGCGCAATTTCGGAAATCAGGGTGGAGGGGGCAAGCAGATTCTTGAACTCGTTCACCAGCCGCAGGTCGCGCACGGGGCTGGGCGCTTCTAAATAATAGGAAAAGAAATTCTGATTGACTGTCGAAATCTGGTACTCGATGTCGTAAATCTGCTGGAGGTCGCTGTCCATCTCCTGCACGCTCTGCTGCACGAGCGCGCGGTGGTTGTCCTCCAGATTCGTCCGCAGCTGCCGGATGAAGAACACCTGCGACACGAAAACGAGGGCGATGATGGCGGTCAGCAGCAGCGCGCCATAGGATGCCAGATACTTATAGTACGTCTTGGAATGATGCCCGAACATGTTCCCTTCTCCTCCCAGTCACATGGGTTTATTCTATCACAAATCCACCATTTTTTCAAGGAAAGAGGGGACAAAACGCAAATACTGCATATAAAAAGGGGGCATCTACAATTTTTTAGGTGGTGATTTTGTGTCCTGCATGGGAAAATGACGACCGAAAAACACAAAAACCATCATTTTGAAGATTGAAAACCGCCGCCGCCTGTGAGAGAATACGCTTGAAACAAGTCCCCCCGAAAATGACGGCGGTGTGCAGCGGGGCACGCCGAAGAGGAGGAAAAACCAAGTGAAGCGTAGCATCGTGCTGTCTCTGATTCTGGCGATTTGCTGCTTATTGCCATTCACCGCGTCGGCAGAGGAATGGTCGGATTTCTTCGCGCTGAACGAGGAAACCGCTATCGGCTATGACGAGGCGCTGACATCGTATCAGGATACCCCGAACGCGCCGGCAGGTACGCGGATTGAACTGCTGCCCAGCGCGGCGATTTTGTCGGGGGATGCGGTGCTTGCGCAGGAGGCCATCATCACCGGCGACGGCGAAAGCACGGCGGTCTGGACGGTGGATGTGCCCGTGACTGGACTGTACGAATTGGAAATCACCTACTTTGCGCAGGACGGCAACGAGGCGAAAGTACAGCGCCGCTTGACCATCGACGGCATCGTGCCGTATGAGGAAGCGAACAACATCTGCTTATACCGCCGCTTTGTGGAGCGGGCGAGCGAAATCGGCCGCAAGAACTCCATCGACGATGAAGTGTGGGCGCGGCAGGATGAAATCCACCTCTGGCAGACCGTCCGCGCGGCGGATGGGCAG